>Ga0209297_1002109_pt1 | contig 11207 bp, 12 predicted proteins | sample S_130805_MF_Meta_FD_187322 | JGI IMG/M metagenome (GOLD analysis project Ga0209297, IMG submission 187322) | Freshwater microbial communities from Lake Simoncouche, Canada to study carbon cycling - S_130805_MF_MetaG (SPAdes) (version 2) | ecosystem: Environmental > Aquatic > Freshwater > Lake ... | reverse complement strand
TAGTAATAAATTAAACTCATCTAACTTTGCTAGATGTTTTCCGTCAGCTCTTGAATACGCTTGGTTAGCATCAACCTGGAGTGGAATTTCTGGATATAAATTTCTAATGTATTTAACCACTTCAATATCCCAGCCTAGTTCAATCTTAAGTTTTATTCGGCGATATCCGGCATCAATATAGGATTTAACCTCTTCACCCAAAGACTCTAAATTATTTGCAATACCAACTGATACACCACACTCAACCTTACTTTTTGTGGCACCAAGGTATACAGCAAGTGATGTTTTTTGATCACGAAGTTGTGCATCTAAAATTGCAGTTTCAAGTGCAGCTTTTGCCATCTGCCCACCTAAAAATGGCTTTAAAACTGTTGATACATCTTCAGCGGTTAAATCTTGCTTACTTTTTAGTGCTGGTATCAAAAATCGCTTCATTAAATCAAGGCAACCGGCCACATACTCTGGTGAGTAAAGCGGCTCAGACATTGCAACACACTCTGCCCAACCAACGGTGCTATTCTGGTTTGTAACCTTAACCATTAAAACCTCGCGAGAAGTTTGAGTACCAAATGAGGTTCTAAATGGCCTAACTAATGGCAAGTGAATTACGCGCAGTTCAATCTCTTTTATTTTCATACCCTCACAACATATTCATTATTTGCTGAAAATCCAACTACTTTGCCACCCTTTTCAAATGCCCGCATAAATTCTTTTCTTACCTTATGTCGCCACTTGAGATTTTCAGAAATATCTTCACTCCTTATTACGACAATATCTTTCGGAATTTTAATTAACGTGTCTGCCTGGTTCGGATTTATAATTACACTTTTTGCTACTGGCTCGTCACCCGCAACCTTCCAACTTGCCATAACTCGATCTGATTCATCCCCTGCATTTAGTGCATCTGGCATATCACCATAAAAATTAGGATAATAAGCGGAAATATCAACGCCAAGTTTGATTAAGTTTAATTTTGCGTTCCGCGCGACTAATGGATCAAATGTCCAAGTTATTTCTTTGTAATTATTTTTCTTTGCCCAATGCCATTGATCTATCTTTAATGAATATCCAATACCTTGATCACGATAATTATCTAAAACCGCAGTCATGTGGGAATGAAGGTGGAGTCCGGTTGTTGTTGCCGGAAATGCAAAGGCAGCACCAACACACTTTTCGCCGATAAAAGCTCCAGAAAGGTAAGCTCCGCTATGAATCATTGCCTGTAATAGATTGGGAGTAATTTCTGTGCCATTATCTAGCGCCCAAGTTCTATCAAATATTTCACGAGCTTGATTTTGCTGCAAAAGAGTATTTAGATTATTTATTTTTATTTGCACTGCTAAAGGTTATCAAAATTTACTGTATTTGCTCCGTATCTGTAATTTATTATTAACACGCTGTGGTTATCTAGGTTGAACAGAGAAGATTTTAGGTTTTACCGTTAAAATTCTTTAAATAGGAATGTTTTCATTTTGTTCAATTAGAGTAGAAAATCTCGCATAAATGTAGTAAATTAGATTAATGGAAAAACGATTTGCCATCACTGGAGCTACTGGGCTTTTGGGATCTAACCTAGTAAACAAGTTAATTTTTATGGGCCATGAAGTTAATGTATTAATTAAAGATGAGAATTCTAAAAGTATCCTAGATGCAAGCGTCACTAAGGTATATGGGGACATATCAGATAAAAAAGATATCGAATACTTCATTCAAAAAACTGACCCAACTCACTTTGTCCATCTGGCTGCTCAAACACAAGCATATGACTCACTAAAGTATCCATACCCAACTTTTTATAACAATATTGTGGGTACATTGAATATTCTTGAAAGTTTAAGAGAATATGGTAAGTGCAAAGCAATAATCGTGGCTAGTAGTGATAAAGCCTACGGCGAGTTAGTAACTGAAAAATATTTAGAAAACCACCCACTAAATGGCGTATACCCGTACGATGCGTCCAAGTCATCTACAGATCTAATCGCAAGTTCATATAGAAAATCTTATAACATGCCAATAATAGTTACTAGAGCTTGTAATATATATGGCATTGGAGATTATAATCGTCAACGCCTAATACCTGGGATTGTTCATGCACACACTAAAAACAATGAGTTCGTGATCAGAAATGGTGGAAGCGATTATCGTGAATATATCCACGTTGATGATGCTGTTGCGGCATATATTAAACTCATAGATTATGCCGAAACAAATAACTCTAAAGGCGCATTTAATATTTCGTCGGGAGACGCCTACACGACTTTAGATTTATTTAACCTGATTCAATCTAAAATTGGCGTTTTAATAGAACATAAGATTGTCAATGAACCGACACTAGAGATTGTTAAACAATTTATGGATGCTCGACTAATCACGCTTGAGACTGGCTGGACTCCAATTCATAATTTAGAAAACAGCATCGGTGAGATAGTTAAATGGTATCTCAATAATATCTAAATAGATCTATGGATTTAAAATTAACCGATACAAAATTACTTAACAAATAATTATCGATGAATCATAAGGTTTTTTATCTGCGGAAGATAAAATTTCAATAATTTATAGTAACTTCGAAGAAAATGTTGAAAAGTTCTGCGTTTAAAGCTTTCTTTAACGTAAAGTGTATCACCCCACCCAGATTTAATTTTCCACCTAGTTGCAATTCTCTTAAAGCCGTGACCTTTTAAAAAATAATCAAGATCGTTAATTAAGTCACAATTTTCATAAACATATTGTCTATTAACCTCGGTATAAATGATTTGAATTTCATTTATCATTTATCCCAAACTTTTTAGAGCCCTAAGTTCTACTCCTTGAATATCCAAATTAATAAAGTCTGGAACTGCCCTGCCTCGAAGTACTGTGTCTAATCTTTGAGTTTTTAATTTTATTACTTCGGTCACTAAAACTTCAGGATGATTGATCTAGCAGTTTTTAGAAATTGACTTGTACTTGATCTTGTATAAAATCTTCAAGTTGCAACTTATTTACTGATAAAAGCTTTTTTGATAATTTTGATATAATTATAAATATATTTGTTGTTCTTCGCTGAATAAACAAATGTTTCAAACCTGCGAAAATTTCTAGCATCTTTTCGCCATGTATGTTTTATGTTTTTTCTTTTGAACTTAAGTATGGGTAGAGGATCGGTCCCTACCCAACTACTGCGTTGGTTCGCAAAATATGGTGAATTTGGATCTTTCGGTTGATGGGTACCATCCCAGCCTTGATCCAAAAGTCTATTTGGAGTAACTAAAAATCCTGTTTTAAGATAACTTTCAATTCTTGAATCCCAACCATCATTTTCGATGTTCTCTAAAAGTTTAGCTACGGAAAATTTCTCCCAGGTTTTTTTTACTAAAGCACCAGCTTGTCCATGTAAACCGTAACGCAATAAGCTATAGGTATATCTGTTGTCGTCTGTATTCGGTTCAAACGAACCTAGATTAACACCTCGAAAAGATTTATCTGATCCGTATAATTTGCACATTTCATTTATAAAATATAGTGAATCGTAGGCAATAGAGGTATCTTCTTCAATACCAAGAACCACATCAGAATTAAGTAAATCAAAGCATATTGAAGTCCCAAGAATTCGATTTTGATTTATATTACCCAAAGTAGTTTGCTGCTGTTTCTTAATTCTAACTATTAAATCAAAATGTTCCTCTTTACTCTTAACCTCTTGTTCAACTTCTTGGTAACCCACCTGTAGAACTAACACTTTTTTCCAATTATCACTTCCATACGCACTTAACACGCTTTCAATGCAATTTTTTAGAAGTTGGCTTCTTGAATTTGCAAAAATAACAATGGATTTTTTCAATTCAACTCCTTAAGTTTAGACCGTTCATTTCGCACTTTACACATTCAAAATATATCACTAAAAAAAAATTTAAATGCTATCAGCTAAAGATGTCATTCTGCGTTTCAAAGAGTTTATTATACTTTTTACAAAAATTGAAAAAACAAAAACTTTCATAGGTTTGTTTTTAGACTGAGAAACATAACCACGAATTAATTCTTTACCTTTTTTGATCTTGAACAATCCCAGATTTTTACTGTGGACATGTAATGAATAAATTGGAATATAAGAGTCCAAAGCAGAATGATAAATATAAGGAAACTCTCTGTCGGGTTTTGTAACTAAATCTAAGTTTCTAACATTCAAATATGTCCAGGAATCGTTTTCTCTCAAGATAGAAATACCCCTTTTATTTCTGGGATCATCTCCGAAAAGATAACATCCTAAATCGCGCCCATCAAATACGCCACCAAAATAGTCTAAAGAAATATCAGACTTCTGTAAAAAGTTTTGATTTGATTTGGTTTCTGAATAATACGCCGAAGGCGCAGTTGGCAATGGCGTGAATTTCATAGAAGTGTCACTACTTAGTTCACTTAAAATATACATGTCGGTAGTCAAATTATTTTCACTTGATTGAGCAAGAGTAAAATTGGATAAATGTTCTGCAGATTTAAAATCTCTTAGATACAAACAGCTAGCTATAGCATTTGTATCACTAACAATAGGAAATATAAAATCGGACCCAATGGTTGATAATTTTTCGAATGGAAAATCTTCAGCAAGAATTACATCCGATTCAACATGCAAAAATTCTCTTTTAGTTTGCGCAGAAAAGTCGGCAAGTGCAATAAATCTAGCGACGGAAGTAAACCAAAAATTATTACGAAAATTTTTCGAATGTTTCAAATTATCATCTAGAGCCATCCATTTTTTACTAGGTGTATATCTATATATTGAAACATTTTTGATAGGATTCTTATTTAAATCTAAATCAGTTATCAAGATCACTTGATTTCGTGGAAAAAGTACTGAAGTTCTATGTAAATTCAGCAGTAAATGCTTTGGTATTGGTGAATTAAAATGTGCAAATACGATATCCATATATCAATAATACAACAACAAATCCTTGATTTTGCTTTTTGACCTAGTAGTTTGCAATTTAAAAAAATAATATACATTCGTAGATATATCTTATGCTTTCTACATAATCCAGGGATCAATTACAGTTTATTTTGATATCATCAATGCGTGAAAAAGATCGTTATTGTGGATTTAGCTGGTGGCATTGGTAATCAGATTTTTTTATTTGAAATAGCTAATTTTATTGGATCAATTGATAATCGATTCATTCTGATGAATAAATCACTAATGGATAAAAAACATTCGAATGGAAATTCTACAATTGAAGATTTTATTTTTCCACTTCACGCCAGATTTTTTACTCTTAATAAAGTGATTAGAAAATGCTATCTTAAATTTGGACTCTTTTTAAAAAAATACAACAGATTTGGGCAATCATTTTTTTTGGTTTTAGATGAAAGTTACAATTTAGGGTATAGTGCGGATATACGTGATATTATTTTGAAGCATAATCCAAAAATTATTTTAATCACTGGATTCTGGCAAAATTTTACATATTGGAATAATGATTTTGAATATAATTTGAAAATTGAAAGTACAAAGTATAAACAGCTCTCAACTCGTCTAAGCACTGAAGATCCGGTAGTTATCCATTATCGGCTTGGGCGGATAGACGGGATGTTGGAAAACCCTTGGGGTGCTTTAAGTCCAAATTTTCTCATTAACTCTTTGAGAAGTTTGAAAATTAAAAGTGAAAACTTAAAGCCTGTTTGGGTTTTTTCAAATGATTTAAATGAAGCTAGAAAGTTACTGGAAACAATAGATACTGCTCCGTACGATATTTTCTTGATAGATGATTCGGAGCTTCGGCCGTCAGAAATTATTTTGTTATTATCAAAGTCAAGAACTTTAATTTGCAGTAACTCAACATTCAGTCTCGTAGCCGCAAGGATAGGTAATGTCGAAGATGTTATTGTCCCTTCTGACCTGTCCAAAAATGTGCGTGGTAGAATTTCTTTGCCAAGTTCATGGAAAACGGTAACCTCGGAATGGATGGATGCTTAACTTCATGTCTATTCATGTAATTTACAAAATTATTGTTAAAATCTATTGTGCAAAAGAAATATGTAATAATAACTCACCCAATTCGTCGGCGCTTTGGTCATCATGAAAATTAGTTTAGTTATCCCATGTTTTAATGAAGAACAATCTTTAAAGGTGTTAATACCCCAATTAATTGAATTAGTTGATTCTCATAGTATTGAGTTTATATTGGTGGATAACGGTTCTTCTGACGGTACGGCTAAACTCTTTAAGCAAATTTCTAATAGTAATATTATAACTAAGACTTTAAATAAAAACCGGGGATACGGTGGTGGAATAAAAGCGGGTTTATCACTTGCGAGGGGTGAATTTATTGGTTGGATGCATGCTGATTTACAGTATTCTATTTTTGAGATTGTTGAAGAACTAAGCAAATTACGTTCTGATGCAGAATATATAAAAGGAAAACGGGTTAAGAGGAAGATTTTTCAAAATTTCATTTCATTTAATATGTCTATATTTGAGTCCGTGATTTTTGGGACAATTTTATACGATATAAATGCACAGCCAACTTTGTTCTATAGTAATTTCCTTAATAAACTTGATTATCTACCTGATGATTTTTCAATCGATCTTCACTCATTTGTAATTGCAAAAAAATCAAAACTAAAGATTACTAGATTTAAAGTTAATTTCATCAATCGAAGTTACGGTAAATCGACCTGGAATTCTGGATTTAATTCCGTGGTTAAAATGAGTTTACGGACTTTAAAATATTCAATTTTATTGAGGAAAAATCTTTGATAATTATAAAACACCGAGTAAATACTATAGCTGATTTAATTGCAACCCCAATACATTTAGGTGTTGAAATAGATTTAAGAACCAATGATTCTAATTTGATTATTAATCACGAACCGTTTAGCAATGGACCAATTCTTTCTGAATGGCTAGAAAGCTACAAACATAAATTTTTGATTCTTAATGTTAAGGAGGATGGACTTGAAACATCTGCTTTAGATTTAATGAATCGGTTCAAAATAAAGGATTTTTTCTTCCTTGACCAATCTTTTCCTTCCTTGTATAAAGCTTCTAAAATTTATCCGAATTTTATTTCCGTACGGGTTAGTGATATCGAATCTGTACAAACTGCGTTGAGGTTAAGTGCGGGATGGATTTGGTTTGACTCACTTACAGGTGACTGGGAATACTTGCATGAGGCATTCAAATTGCTGTCGGAATTAAATGTTATGAAATGCTTGGTTTCTCCAGAGTTGCAGAGATCTAGTTCTGATTCAGAATTATTGGCATTAAGATGTTTAATTGGAGATTCTGAAATGAATTTTGACGCTGTTTGTACGAAATATCCAAAAAAATGGGAATCATCTAATTTATAGGTTGTAACTCAGAATCTACTATAGGATGGGAAATCTAAATGTCTCCTAAACCACAAGTAATAATTCCAATGAGTGGGGTTGGTAAAAGATTTGTTGAAGCCGGTTATTACCATCTTAAACCATTAATAAATGTTGGTAATTCTCGAATAATCGACGAAGTTATGAATATGTTTCCTGGAGTTGATGACCCATTATTCATAATCTCTAAGGATCACAAACAGAGTAGAGAGTTGTTTTCGTATCTCAAAAAGCGATGGCCTAAATCTGAAATTTCTGAGATTAGTGCCCATAAATTCGGACCTGGCCACGCAATTTTTGAATCAAAAGAATACGTTGATGTAAATAGACCTTCTATAGTTTCATACTGTGATTTTTCAGGGAATTGGAATTTTGAAAGTTTCTGCGAAGAACTTAATAAAGTTGATTCGTTGATTTTAACTTACACTGGATTTAACCCCCATATGCTTAGAAATACTAAATACGCATATGTTCAGAAAAATGCTGATGGAATAGTCACTGCAATTCAAGAGAAAAATAGTTTTACAGATTTTCCAAGTCTCGAAGAGGCTTCCGCTGGTTTATATGCGTTTTCAAGCGGTGCATTGTTACTTGATGCACTGAATGAGCAAATAATGATGAATTACTCACACATGGGAGAGTTTTATATATCACTGACAATCTTACCATTGTTAGCCAAAAAATTAATTGTAAAAACGTTTCTTATGGAACGCTTCGCGCAGTTTGGAACACCGGAAGATTTGAAGGATTGGGAGTACTTGTATCGCTCTATTAATGCGAAAGAAATTAGTATTTCGGATATCAATTTGGAGCTAAAAAGAATTGAAAGCTCAATAATTCTTGCAGGTGGTATTGGGTCCAGACTTTCAGATTTTTCTGAAATTCCTAAACCCTTTATTGAAATTAAGAACAAAGAACTTTGGAAGCATTCTGAGAACGCAGTTGTAAATTCTGGAAATAACTACCTAATTATTAGAAAGGAATTTAAAAAATACATAGGTAAAGATGTTAATTTCAAGACAGAAATTATCACATTAAATAACCCAACTCAAGGCCAAGCCGATACTGCGCGATATGCATTAGAGAATATAGAAATCTTACCCGGTCCGGTTACATTTCTTTCCTGTGATAACTACATCAACAAAATTGATTATGAAAATGCTGTAGCTCAATTAAAATTCGCTGATTTAGTTGTGTGGACTGCAACAGACTATCCGATGGCCAAATATAAACCTAATAGGTATTCATGGGTTAATGTAAAAAATAATTTAGTATCTGGGTTTGCTTTAAAAAATTTGCCCCCAAGTTACAATAATCCTCGGATGATAATTGGAAATTTTACATTTAAGAATAAAGAAATTGCATGTGAGTTGATTAAGGAATGCTTCAAAACTGCTGAAAGATTTAATAGTGAGATTTATTTAGACTCGGTGATTCAAATTGCTCTAGAGCAAGGATATGATGTTTCGGCAGTGAATTTAGATAACTTCTTTGCGGTAGGAACTGAAGACGAATTAAATACTTATTTATATTACTCAACTTTTCGAATGACAAAGAATTTTAACTTTGATTTATTAGAGTAAAGTTTCTAAATTTATTATTTTATTTGATTCAAATGGAACTGCAATATAATTCATGTATTCATATAATTCTTCCCGCTCACAATACTCATTTATTTTAAGCAATCCGAGCGGCGTATAACGGTGAATTGAAAAATTTAATTCTTGAAAAAAGTTCCAATAATCCCTAAAATGTGTCTTTGCATCGATCGCTGTTCCTCCAAATTCAAATTGTACGGCAATCACATTTTTCAAAGTTTTAACAGCACCTTTTAAAACTGATAGCTCAAAACCTTCAACATCTATTTTTATGAAATCTGGAATGATGTTGTTCGCATCTACCCATTAGTCAATGGTTTGAACATTAACTAATTCTTTAGTTTCAAAATTTATTCCCAAATGACTTAAATCTCGTTTGTATAGACTCGCCAGGCCGCTGGTATCGAAATCATAGTGTAGGTTCATTTCTTTTCTTTCAGAGCCAAATGCAAGTTTTACTGGATTTATATTTGAATAATTCATAACATTTCTATTTAATAAATCAAAGGTGATTTTCGAAGGTTCAAAGCTGTGTATGCTACTTTTGGGATAAGCTTTAGAAACTAATATCGAGAAATCACCTTTGTTTGCCCCTACATCAAACAAGGTAAAAGAACTTTTATGTTTTCCGATTAGGAATTTAATTTCTTGATCTAGAGATGCTGTCCATCCAATACCTTTTCTATATTTTGTTATTGCCTCAATAAATTCAAAATGTATAAATACTCTTGCTAATACGTTCTTCATGAAATTTCTTAACGTGAATGACATTTTCAGAATTTTCATATGCGAATTATGTGCTCAATACTCATCGTTAGTAATCATCCCATTATATATTATGGAAAAAATAATTTTGTTAGTTCTTGCCACGGTGGAATGATTTGACCTTCTCTCCATACTAGGAAGCACGGGGCAAGGCACATCATTATTTTTAGGTTGTGTCCAATAACTAGATCGTGCTCAATAATCACGTACCTAATAAGCCATAAAAGTATCGGAGACATAATACATAACGAGTCTCTTGTGGAGTCCCCAGTAAAAACTCCAAATAAGCCTGGAATAATTAATAAACAAAAGAATATTCCTATTTTGTCACTTATATTATATTTTTGTAAAGATTCAAGCACATTGAATGAAATTAACCACATGGGGCCTAGTAGCGCATATAAAAATAAAGGCGAAGCAATCAAAAAGCCTTTAAATGAATATGACCATTGCCCATAATTATACTCTAATACTCGTCCCAAACTATTTAGCCAAAATTTTTCGAGTACCCAAATTGAAGAGGCAAAAATAAATGGTGTAAAATTTCTCAAATCGAATTTTTTCGAAGTAGAATTTATGAAATGCAGAAAAAACCCAAACAGTAGAGTCATAATGAGTGCTTGTGGTGTGTTTCCAGCGCATAAAATGAGCGTGCCCAATAATTTAATTTTTAAATCATTTCTAAAGGCAAATATAACTGCTCCAATTAAAGTGACAACATCATAGTAACCAATTTCCTGCATGAGTAACATTGTTATTGGGCTTACAAGGACTAAGAACAAAATATTTCTTTTTTTATAATTAGGAATTTTTTCTATATTTATTAGCCAACAGAGCACTATAAAAAAAATAATTGTAAGCGCAATATGCAGAACTATCCAAGAAAATCTTGTATCAACACCAAAGAGTTTAGCTAAAAATAAATCACCTGAATTTTCTACCGAAAATACACTGACCGGTCTAGGCCACTTTTTTACCCATTGAAGTGCATATTTATCATATCCCCAAAAATTAATACCGTTTCGAAGAACTAATATAAATATTATTGGAAAGTACATATAGGTAAACCATTCAAATTTAGATGATTTAATTACAGACTTACCCAATGTAGCTTGTAATTTTAACATGGCAAATTATAACACTTCATAAGCAGAATTTTAGATCTTGATATATATATTTCTGTAGAATTTAATTATACTTATCCTATTATTTTTTTATTTTTCAAGCTTTAATCCGAGCCTAGCTGGTTAGTCTGGGGTTTTAGTTCCTTATAACCCGATTTACTTTCCTGTCTTTTGGACATGCTTAATTACTTTGATAAATTAATCATCTGTTCTTTTAATTCATTCTTATTAGTGTAAGGTTATCTGATGAATAGATTACTAAAAAGAATCTCTCGTGATCTCGTTAAATTCGTTGCCACTTTAAATATGGAATTACCTGAAATACTCGAGCAAGATATGGCACATATACAAGGGAAAGGTTTTGGTGTTGAATCTA
>Ga0209297_1002106_pt1 | contig 11219 bp, 11 predicted proteins | sample S_130805_MF_Meta_FD_187322 | JGI IMG/M metagenome (GOLD analysis project Ga0209297, IMG submission 187322) | Freshwater microbial communities from Lake Simoncouche, Canada to study carbon cycling - S_130805_MF_MetaG (SPAdes) (version 2) | ecosystem: Environmental > Aquatic > Freshwater > Lake ... | reverse complement strand
GAGAGCTATATTGCCGGGGACTGGAGCACACCGAACCTGACCGAATTGCTCAAGGTGTTCTCCGCCAACCGCCAGCAGGTCGACGCCATGATCTTCGGCACATGGTTCGGACGGCTGCTGTACCGCGTCAAACACCTGCTGCATCACAACAGCCGCGCCAACAGCCGCAAGAACATCCACGCCCACTACGACCTGGGCAACGCGTTTTACGGTCTCTGGCTGGATGAGACCATGAACTATTCCAGCGCCTGGTTTGAGGGCGACCTGTCCGGCCCGCTGCCAGAGGCGCAAAACGCCAAAGTGCGCCGCGCGCTGGAGATGGCCGGCGTGAAGCGCAGCGACCGTGTGCTGGAAATCGGCTGCGGCTGGGGCGCGCTGGCCGAGCAGGCGACGCTGAACCTGGGCGCGTCGGTCGTCGGTGTCACCCTCAGCACCGAGCAACTGGCCTACGCCAATGCGCGCATGCAGCGCCTGGGCGTGAGCACCGGCCACGGCAACCGGGCCGACTTGCGGCTGCAGGACTACCGCGACATCAGCGACGCACCGTTTGATGCGATTTGCTCCATCGAGATGGTCGAGGCGGTGGGCCAAGCCTATTGGCCCGCGTACTTTGCCACCATGGGCCGCCTGCTCAAACCCGGTGGGCGAGCCTGCGTTCAAAGCATCGTGATTGACGACGCGTTGTTTGACCGCTATGTGGCGTCCACCGACTTCATCCAGCAGTACATCTTCCCCGGCGGTTGCCTGCCCTGCCCGCGTGAATTCCGCAGCCAGGCCAAGGCGGCCGGGCTGGAGGTGGTGGACGAGTTTGCCTTTGGTGCCGACTACGGCGAAACCCTGCGCCGCTGGCGCAAGCAGTTTCTGGCGCGCAAGGCCGAAGTGGCGGCGCTGGGCTTTGACGAACGCTTCATGCGTATCTGGGAGTTTTACCTGGCGTACTGCGAAGCCGCGTTTGACACCGGTGACATCAGCCTGGTGCAGTACACGCTGGTCAAACCGGCTGCGCAATTGCCATGAAACATTCAGCTGCCTGCGCGCTGTTGGCGGGCAGTGGCGGACTTTTTCTTCTGCAGTCACAAGCTGCCACGCTGCCACCCGAGTTGCAGGTGGAGCTGCCGGTGGCGCTGCTGTCGGGGCAGGCCAGCATGACGTTTTGGGGCTTCGAGGTCTATCAGGCGACCTTGTGGGTGGCACCCGGCTTTGTCGATTCGGCTTACGAGCAAAGTGCTTTTGCGCTCGAGCTTGGCTACCGGCGCGACTTCAAAGGTGCTGACATTGCCGCACGTTCCATTGCTGAAATGCGTCGCCAGACGCCGCTGGAGGCAGAACTGCAGGCGCGCTGGGAAGCCCGGATGCGAGCGCTGTTCCCGGACGTGAAAGCGGGTGACCGCATTACCGGTGTGCATTTGCCCGGAACCGGCGCCCAGTTCTGGAGCAATGGCCGCCGGTTGGGGGAGATCCGCGACAGCACGTTTGCCAAACTCTTTTTCGGTATCTGGCTGGCGCCGCAAACCTCCGAGCCGCAACTGCGCCAGGCGCTGCTGGCCAAGGCCAGGCCAATGACGGGCGGCAGCACACCATGAGCGCTGCCGTGGCAGCGCCAGCATGGAGCGTGGGCGACGGTCTGCGCTACGGCATGATGGGATTCCCGCTGGCGTTTTGTGCACTACCGCTGTACGTGCTGATGCCCAATCTGTACGCACGCCAGTATGGTGTGCCGCTGGCCGCATTGGGCGCGCTGCTGCTGGGCGTGCGCCTGCTCGATGCGGTGATTGACCCGCTGCTGGGCCGCCTGATTGATCGTCTGTTCGCCACCTCGCTGCGCGCCGTGCTGCGCATGGGCGCGCTGGCGGCGCTGGCCCTGGCTTTGGGCTTTTCGCTGCTCTTCATGCCACTGCCGCGCGCGCCCTCGATGTTGTTGCTGTGGGCTGGCGTCTGTCTGGTGGTGACCTATGGCGCCTACAGCGCCCTGACGGTGGCGCACCAGTCCTGGGGCGCCATGTTGGGCGGGGATGCGCTGTACCGCAGTCGCGTTGTCGCCTGGCGCGAGGGGCTGGGCCTGCTGGGTGTGCTGCTGGCAGCGCTGGCGCCTGCGCTTTGGGGCGTGAGCGCCATGCTGGCGCTGCTGCTGACGGGCTTGTTTGCTGGCTGCTGGCTGTGGAACCGTTCTCCCAGACCCATCGTGGTCGCGCTGCGTGCGCGTCAGGGCGCGCCGGCTGGCCCGGGTGCGCTCTGGCACCCCTGGCGTAACGCAGAGTTTCGTCGCCTGCTGCTGGTGTATCTGCTCAACGGCATCGCCAGCGCCATTCCCGCCACGCTGGTGCTGTTTTTTGTGCAGGACCGGCTGCAGGCCCCCGAGGTGTGGCAGTCGGCCGCGCTGGGGGTTTACTTCTTTTGTGGCGCACTGACCATGCCCTTGTGGTTGCGCCTGGTAGGGCGGCTTGGCTTGGCTCGTAGCTGGCAGGCGGGCATGGTCTTGTCCATTGCGGCGTTTCTGGGCGCCAGCCAGTTGGGCGCGGGTGACGCCCTGTGGTTCCTGCTGGTGTGTGCCTTGTCGGGCGCCGCATTGGGCAGTGACCTGGCCCTGCCCGGCGCGCTGCTGGCCGGCGTGATTGACACCGCGGGAGACCGGGGCCGCGCCGACGCCAGCTACTTTGGCTGGTGGAACTTTGCCACCAAGATCAATCTGGCCCTGGCCGCCGGACTGGCACTGCCACTCCTGGGGTGGCTGGGCTACGCGCCGGGCGCTCGCGATTCCCACGCGCTGGCGCTGCTGACAAGCGCCTACTGCCTGCTGCCCTGCGCGCTGAAAGCCGTGGCCGCAGCTTCGCTGCATTTCCTTTTGCTCCAACCTGCGGCTCAGCCGCCCAAACCATGAACCCTCACGCGTTACGCGGGCGTCACCGCTCCACATTCATTGCCCGCACACTGCTCGCAGCTGCGGCCAGCGCCGCCCTGCTCGGCGGATGCAGTACACCGCAGGTTCAGGATTACGCCAAAGAAGCGCCCGTGCTGGAGTTGCGCGACTACTTCAACGGCACGCTGGACGCCTACGGCATCTTCACCGACCGTTCCGGCAAGGTCGTCAAACGCTTCACGGTGGTGATGAACTGCAGCTGGCAAGGCGACGCCGGCACGCTGGACGAAGTCTTCAGCTATTCGGACGGCAGCACCCAGCGGCGCATCTGGCGCCTCACGCGCCAAGCCAACGGCCGCTACACCGGTCAGGCCGATGACGTGGTGGGCAGTGCCGAGGGACAGCAAAGCGGCAATGCATTCAACTGGACCTACACGATGGCGCTGCCGGTGGACGGCCGCGTGATCGAGGTTCAGTTTGACGACTGGATGTACCTGATGAACGACAAGGTCATGCTCAACAAAGCTGCCATGCGCAAGTGGGGCGTCGGTCTGGGCGAAGTGACGCTTTCGTTTGTCAAGCGCTAGCTACGCCATGGCACTGAACCCGCGCATGGCCGACTGGCTTGGCCGCACCGTCTGGCTGGTGGGCGCGTCCAGCGGCATCGGCCGCGCCACGGCATCGGCCCTGCACGCGCACGGCGCTACGGTGGTGGTGTCGGCCCGCAGCGTCGCCGCGCTCGATGCCTTTGCGAAAGCCCACCCCGGTTCCACCGCGTTGCCGCTGGACGTAAGCGACGCGGCGGCGCTGCAGGCTGCGGCGCAAACACTGACTGCGCGCGGCCGGCTCGACTGCGTGCTGTACTGCGCCGGCCACTACCACGCCATGAACGCGACCCGCATCGATCTGCCTGACATGCTGCGCCACAACCAGATCAACTACCTGGGCGCACTGAACCTGCTTGATGCAGTGCTGCCCCCCATGCTGGCGCAGACGCCCGATGCGCGCACGGGTCAGCGCGGCCACATCAGCCTGATGGGCAGTGTGGCGGGCTACCGGGGCCTGCCCAACAGCCTGGCCTATGGCCCGACCAAGGCCGCGCTCATCAACCTGGCAGAGACGCTGTACCTCGATCTGCATGCCCAAGGCGTGGGTGTATCGCTTATCAACCCCGGCTTTGTGGAGACCCCCCTGACCCGCCAGAACCAGTTCAGAATGCCCGCCTTGATCACTTCGGAGCAGGCAGCGCGCGAGATACTGCAGGGCTGGGCGCGCGGCGAGTTTGAAATCCACTTCCCCAAGCGTTTTACGCGCTGGATGAAAGCTCTGCAGCTCTTGCCTTACCCCGCATTTTTTGCGGCCACGCGTCGGCTCCAACAAACCTAGACACTCCATGAACACCGCTGTAGACCGCATCGTCAACGCCTTCCAGACACTCACCCCGGCCGGGGTGGAAACGCTGGGCACGATCTACGCCCCCGACGCACGCTTCAAGGACCCGTTCAACGATGTGCGCGGGCCGGCCGAGATTGCGCGTATTTTTCGCCACATGTATGTGAATCTGGAGAACCCTCGCTTCATCATTACCGAGCGCATCGAGCAGGATGCGCAGTGCTTCCTGAGCTGGGAGTTTCACTTTGCTTTCAGGCGCTTCAGGCCGGGACAGCCACAGTGCATTTTGGGTGGATCGCATCTGATGCTCGACGATGAAGGTCGTATCACCCTGCACCGCGACTACTGGGATGCGGCTGAAGAGCTATATGAAAAGCTGCCTCTGATCGGCAGCCTGATGCGATGGTTGAAAAAGCGCAGCAACTCGTGATGCATCGATTTCGGCTATTTACAGCCAATGATGGCTGGCAACGGGTCTTAAACAAGAGAAATTGTGGATGTATTGATCGAGATAACGTACGGACAATTGGCGTACAATTTGGCCGTCAAAAATTCAAAATGCGTTGTTCCTTGAAAGATGAAGAGCATGCAAACCAGTATCAACTCTCCCACCAAGGCCAGAGGCTCACGCCTTGAGGCGCGCATTAGCAACGAGCAAAAAGCGTTGTTCCAGCAAGCAGCTATGCTTTCCACCCGAACTTTGAGTGAGTTTGTGGTCGCCAGTGCCCAAGAGGCTGCGATCCGAATTATTGAAGCGCATGAAACCATTCGACTGGAGCGCGAAGATCAGATACGGTTCGTCCAGGCCCTGCTCAATCCACCAGAACCCAATGATCGCTTGCACCAAGCCGGTATGCAGTACCGCACCATGACGGGCACATCGGGCACATAGAGCCGTGCACGTCACCTCTTGGCGGGTGCTGCCGCTGCAAAAAGTACATGAGCGCCAGACCTTCACGTGTGGTAGCCCCGCGCTTGATCGTTATCTCCAAAACCAAGCGCGCCAAGACAGCGAGAAACGGGTTGCCGCCGTATTTGCGCTAGTTCAACCCCCCGCTTCCCAGGTTCTGGGTTACTACACATTGTCGGCGTCAACCATCTATGCCAATGAAGTACCTCCAGAGTTGGCACGTAAACTGCCTCGCTATCCACAATTGCCTGTCACGTTACTGGGACGATTGGCAGTCGATCAAAGACTCAAAGGTCAAGGAATGGGAGAATTTTTGCTGATGGATGCACTGCGCCGCAGCCTGCAAGCCGCAGCCGGTATTGCTGCCATGGCTTTTGTGGTTGATGCGAAAGATGTGTTGGCTGCGGATTTTTATCAGCACTTCGGATTCATACCCTTGAACCTGTCGACCAGCAGGCTGTTTTTGCCAATGGCGACCATCGCGAGTCTCTTCGATTAACTTCCGTTGAAATTAACTGTGCTTCCCGCAAGCTTCTGTTGGTGAGCACCCGCAGTTGGTCGACTGTGACTATTCGCCGGTTCAAAGTCGATGCAGTAAAGCCGACATCGAAATCGTCAACCATTGAGTTGCCCCAAACCGGCCGACCGTGAGCGCGAACAAAGTGCCCTTATGTAGATCTCGACATAATGCACTTATGCAGAGAACCCATTTATGTAGAGATTCTGGTTTCAGGCGACTGGTTGGCGCATCAACACTGGCGACCGGACCAATGCCGTTTCGGTAAGCTCGACATAATTTCTGTGACGGATTGAATGGATGACGCCACTACTGGAGATCATCATGAGTTGGGTGCCCTGAGGCACTGCCTGAAGGAACGAAATGTCATATGCACGCATAGTTGCCCTGACGTCACTGGCCATGATTGCATTTGCAAGCAATTCGCTTCTGTGCCGTGTCGCTCTAAAACACACCAGCATTGACGCAGCTAGCTTTACCTCGATCCGACTGGTCTCCGGAGCGGTAATGCTTTGGCTGGTCGTGCGAATAACTCGCGGCACACAGACCGGCGGGGGCAACTGGCGATCGGCATTCGCGTTATTTGCTTACGCGGCTGGTTTTTCTTTTGCGTATGTGAGCTTGCCCGCGGCAACAGGTGCGCTGCTGCTCTTTGGCGCTGTCCAGGCAACGATGATCGGCCATGGCATTTGGGCCGGAGAACGCCTGCTGAGACTGCAGCTCGTCGGTCTTGTGCTCGCCCTCGGGGGACTGGTTGGTCTGTTGTTGCCAGGTCTTTCTGCGCCGCCCCTGCTAGGTTCCCTATTGATGTTGGGCGCTGGGGTTGCATGGGGCATTTATTCTTTGCGCGGGAAGGGTGCGGGCGATCCCACCAAGGTAACGGCGGGGAATTTCCTGCGTGCTGTTCCTATCGCGGCAGCATTGAGCGTACTGATGCATGACGGCGCTTCTCTGGATAGCGCTGGATTTTGGTACGCGGTTTCGTCGGGTGCACTGGCTTCCGGAATAGGGTACGCCATTTGGTACACAGCATTGCCGGCGTTGAAAGCAACCAATGCCGCGACAGTGCAACTCAGTGTTCCGGTCATTGCGGCCGTGGGTGGCGTCCTTTTCCTCGGGGAATCCGTAACCCCGCGCCTGGTATTGGCGTCCCTAGCCATACTCGGCGGGATCGCACTGGTAATTCTGGAGAAGAAGAATGCAAATGGCACCCAACAAGGCGCTCCAGCCGACGTCCCTACCGCCGCTTCCGCGGCTGAGCTAAGGCGTTGAAGCTACAAATCTCGTGATTTGAATGACTGGAGTCTGGAAACGTGGATGACCGGTATGTGTCTGAAGCCGGTATAGGCCGGAGAAACTGCTCGACACAGCCACCACCGTCAAGAACAGACACAACCCGGTCATTCAACAAACGGATTCAGACCCTGGAACCTCGGCACTTCGAGACTCAGGCCAACATGGCACTCAACTCCGTTCGTGTCCCCCGGCCTGCGGCCTCCGGATTTCCAACATCCCGTTTCGAGTTGGGGACAGAGCTGAAGATCTGTCCCACAAGCATTTGCATTTCACTGCGCTGAGCGCCACGCCGTCCTGAGTCAGCCAGTGTTGTGGGGGCGCAAGGGGCTGGAGTCATTGCAAGCCAACACGGTTGCTTGCCGATGGCACTGGGGTGGATGGTGCAGCGTGGACTTGGGGTTTTGCCAAGTAGAGGAGGAGCAGAGGGCTCGACCCTCTGCGGGGGACATGAGCGGAACCATCTGCCGCAGGGTCATCGGCACACACGAACCACCCAGCATGAAAGACTGCTTGCGCTGCACCTCTGGCCCAGGACTTTCCGCCACCAGCGTCAGCAATACGGCTGGGATGCCGCCGATTGAGCGACAGCTTTATGGAACCTCAACGGTGAAAATCTTTCTGTTGCCCGGAAGCTGACACCCGGGAGCGCCCGCAGTTGGTCGACTGTGACTATTCGCCGGTTCAAAGTCGATGCCGTAAAGCCGACATCGAAATCGTCAACCAGTGAAGCCTGGCCACAACCAGTCACAACACCTTGCAGACTCTTGCGATGAAAGCAACACGCAGATAAGAAAATTGGTACTATTGCGCGGCAATCGGACAGAGAACCAAGCGATTGAGAACAACCTGGAGACTGAGATGCATATGAATATCAACGACAAGGCAGGCGCCGTTCGCAAGCTGAAGAGCAGGCTTTGCAGGATCACCATAGTCGGCGTGGCGTGCGCCTGCTTGCCCATGATGGCCCTGGCCCAGACCAAGCAGTTGTTCCTCTACAGTTGGGCCAACTATGTGCCACCGAACCTGCTCAAACGCTTTGAGGTGGAGACCGGCATCAAGGTGAACTTGGACGTCTACGACAGCAACGAGACCATGCTCGCCAAGCTGCAGGCGGGCGGCGGTGGTTACGACATCGTAATCCCGAGTGATTCGGTGTTGAGCACCATGATCAAGTCGGGCCTGCTGCTCAAGGTGGAAGCCTCCAAGATGGCGAATTTCAAAAATGTGGCAGCACCTCATGATCGTCCGCCAGCCGATCCAAATGCTGACTATTCCGTTCCCTACACATGGGGCTCGACCGGTTTCACTTACGATTCAGCCAAGGTCCCGGGAGGCAAGTTGAACGAGAGCTGGAAGGAGTTCTTCGAGCCGCGTCCTGAGGTCGCCGGCAAGATCGCGGCCATGGCCAATCAGGGCGAGATGTACACCGCTGCTGCACATTACATTGGCGTGGACACCTGTACCGAGAACCCGGCCGATGCGCAGCGCATTCTGGACGTCCTGTTGAAGCAAAAGCCGAGCGTGAAGATCTATTCATCGACGGGCACCATCGGCCGTATGGCAGCCGGTGAAGTGACGATGCACCATCAATGGAACGGCGCTTCATACAAGTCGGGTCTGAAATTGACGACAGCGGTGTTCGTCTACCCCAAAGAGGGCATGAATTTGTGGAGCGACTATTTTGTCGTTCCCAAGGGCGCCCCCAATGTTGAGAGTGCCAAGACCTTCATGAACTGGATGATGAATCCGAAGAACGCCGCTGAAGCGTCGAATTTCAATGGCTATAACAATGCCATCAAGGGTTCCGCCGCACTCATGGACCCGGCACTGGCCGCCAGTCCGGCGATCAACCCGCCTGAAGAGCTAAAAAGCCGTTTCCGCCCGGTCAAGGATTGTTCGGTCAAGGCGCGTGAATTGCGCGACGGGGTCTGGACCCGCTTGAATCGATGATGTGTCGGTGATGGAGACAGCGATCGCCATTTCTGGCGTGCGCAAGACTTTTCGCGGCAGCAGCCTGGCCGCCCTGGACGGCGTTTCACTAAATATCCTCAAGAACGAGTTTTTCACGCTGCTGGGTCCCTCGGGATGTGGCAAGACCACTCTGCTGCGTATGATCGCGGGTTTTGAGAACCCGGATGAGGGCGGCATAGCGATCGACGGCATCGTCATGGGAAGCACGCCACCCAATCTTCGACCGGTCAACACCGTATTCCAGAGCTACGCCCTTTTTCCCCACATGAGCGTGACGCAGAACATCGCATTTGCGCTGGAGATGCTGGGCCGACCGCGCGATGCAATTCGCAGGCGTGTGGCCGAGATGATTCGTCTGCTGCGACTTGAGGGTTTGAGCGAGCGGACACCGGCCCAACTCTCCGGTGGCCAGCAACAGCGGGTTGCGCTCGGGCGTGCCTTGGCGCCCGAACCCAAGGTGCTATTGCTGGACGAGCCCTTGTCTGCACTGGACCTCAAGTTGCGCAAGGAGATGCAGATTGAACTCAAGCGCCTTCAGATGGCCACGGGCATCACCTTCGTCTTCGTTACCCACGATCAGGAAGAGGCGCTTCGCATGTCGGACCGGATCGCCGTTATGCGAGACGGAAAGCTCATGCAGGTGGGGCGATCTACGGAGATTTACGAGCGTCCTGCGAACCTGTTCGTCGCCGAATTCATAGGAGATGCCAACTTTCTGCCAGCAGTCTGCGTGGAACGAAATGGGGTGGGCGGACGCTTTCGCCTTAGCTGCTGTGGCGAAGCAGTCGTCGAACTCATTGTGGCTGACGCCAACAACATCGCAACAGGCGCCAAGGCCGTTTTGGTGGTGCGCCCGGAGCGTGTCTCCCTGGCTCCCCTGCAGTCGGCACTGCTGCATGGCGAGGTGCCAGAGGCGATCTATAGCGGCAGCGATCTGATGCTGCACGCCAGGCTTGTCGATGGGACGCTGTTGCGCGTTCGTTTGAGCGGTGCTGTCGACGTGCCGGAACTGGTCGGACGCAACGCCGGCTTTGCCATGACCGGCGAGGCCGTCAGAGCGTTTGCGGTATGAACCCGCCGCGCGCCCGAGATCTCGCGCTGACCGCGCCCGCGCTGCTGTATCTCACCGTTTTCATGATCATTCCACTGCTCTTGATGCTCTACGTCTCGATGCTGGAACGTGCCCCGTTTGGAGGGGTGATCTGGGGCGACCACACCGGAGTTGCCTACCAGAAGCTGCTTTTCGAGCGAGACCTTGCCGGCAATCTGTCTTTCAACGGCGACTACATCGCAATCTTCGCGCGCTCCTTCCGCCTCGCCGCCATCACGACCGTTCTGACGCTGGTGATCAGCATCCCTACAGCGCTTTATATGACAACCTTGTCGCGCCGGCGCGCGGCCTTTGTTCTGTTCCTGGTGACGGTACCTTTCTGGACCAATCTGCTGGTACGCAATTTCGCGTGGATCCTGATCCTGCGCAACGGCGGCACACTCGATCAGGGCCTGCAGTGGCTGGGCCTGACACGCGAGTCGCTGGACATTCTGTATACACCTTTGGCCACCGGCATCGGCTTGACCTATTCCTTTCTTCCCTTCATGATCCTGCCAACCTATGTTGCGCTGGAGCGCATTGACAAGCGCCTGATCGAGGCTGCCTTCGATCTTGGCGCCGACCGTTGGCGCGTCCTGTCGCGCGTCGTCTTGCCTCTGGCCATGCCCGGTATCCTGGCCGGCGCCATTCTGGTATTTGTTCCCTGCCTGGGAGCCTATGTCAGCCCAGAGTTGCTTGGTGGGGGCAAGTCGTTGATGATTGGCAATCTCGTCCAGGCCCAGTTCGGGGCGTCACGCAACTGGCCCTTCGGCGCTGCACTTGCGCTGGTGCTGGTGGCCGTTCTGATGCTGGCATTGCTCTTGTGGCGGTTCCTGCAGCGCCGAATGGTGCGAACGGCGTGATGCCCGAGCAGAACCTTCTGAGTGGCCGCGGCAATGCTTTCATTGCCATGGCCGCGCTGGTTTTTCTCTATATCCCCATCGTCACACTGGTGGCGCTCTCATTCAATCAGAACGACCTGACCACGATCTGGAGCGGCTTCAGCACGAAATGGTACGCGGCCGTTCTGGACAACAGCGACATCCTGCGAGCCACGAAGAATTCGCTGATCGTCGCCGCCGTTGCCACTGCGCTGGCCACTGCAACAGCCACGGCAACCGCCCTGGGCGTGGTGCGTTCGAGTTCAGCGCACCGGGGCGGCGTGGAAGGTCTGCTCAGCTTGCCG
>Ga0209297_1002100_pt1 | contig 11239 bp, 18 predicted proteins | sample S_130805_MF_Meta_FD_187322 | JGI IMG/M metagenome (GOLD analysis project Ga0209297, IMG submission 187322) | Freshwater microbial communities from Lake Simoncouche, Canada to study carbon cycling - S_130805_MF_MetaG (SPAdes) (version 2) | ecosystem: Environmental > Aquatic > Freshwater > Lake ... | reverse complement strand
TTCATACTTTCTTTCTCCTTCGTTGATTCGATTATATCCTACAATCTCCCATCTTGTCAAATCTAATCTTGTGCCTTGGTGCCTGGGCCCTGATGCACGGCTCCTGCAACCTGAGGTTATGTCAATGCGACAAATTGTCGCAGGCACACACACATGTGGGCGGGTCCCACCCTAATAAAAAAATTTGAAGCTTGCTGCCTGCTTGCTTGCGACCTGTATATATTTATTTTTTTGGGAGTTGTGGCGCCCTTGGTTAGGGCGCCGTTAGAATTATACTTCTTTTACAGAAGTTACGATGGGAGCATTCCCTGCAAGTTCAAGCCAAGTTTCATCTGGCTTCTCCCAGTCTTCTTGGTTAGCTAAGGCAATTTCCTTGGCTTCCGCAGCAGACTCTGCTTCCACTTCATAGAAGAAGAAATCCTTGTAGTAGGCCTTCACACTATAAGTTTTTTTAGTCATTAGCATCCTCCTCAAACTTTACGATTATATGCATAGAGCCATCAAACTCCTCTATGAATTCGTAATCGATGCCCGCCTTATCTAGGGCCTCCATTACTTCTTGCTGTGTCATTATTTCTTTCCTAGTTGTTGGTAGATGCATGATACATGATCCATGATTCAAGGCCCATGCGACATAGTGTCGCAGGTACACACCCACACATGTGGGCGGGGCCCACCCTAATAAAAAACAATTAAAAATAATTAATTTTAATAGTTGACATATAAGATTATGTAGGATATATTAATCTCATAACAACAACGAAAGGAAAAAACATGAGACCAATCAGAAAACAAGAACTTGAATATTTAGATCGACTTATAAATAACAAGTTCCAAGAAAAGCAAAGTACTATACGTTCACAGTGCGAACTTGAAGTAGAGAAACAACTAGAAAAGGACTTTAATAAGTTCGTATCTACTTTGAAACTTGAGAAGCTAATTAAAGAAGCTGAACAAGCTGAAAAGGACTTTGAGGACTTCAAGCGTAATAAAGACAATAAAGAACAAGAACTATCTACACTTGCCTTTAAAAAGAGAAGTGCTTTATCTGAAAAAATTAGTCAGTGGTCAGATATTAGAGACTGGTCAATATCTACTAGAACTGACAATGTAGATGAGGCCATGAGTAATCTTAGAAAAGCATGTAGACAAGAACTTGAAGAGAAATATAAAAACTCTGAAAAGGGTAGAATGTTCAAGTATCTTCAGAACGGTGTTGAGGACGCTAAGAACATTTTATATTCTGGCTTATCAATAGAGGACGTGTGGAAAAACTTAGAGCAGGTGTTTGGTCAAGCACAAATCGAGGTGCGAGTTCCAAAATCATTTACTCAAATTTCTAAATAATTCTTTTCGTTAAGAATAGACAACGCCCATACAACTGGGCGTTGTCCTAATAAATACTTGTGGGCGGGCCCCACCCGGAAAAAAAAGAAAAAAAATAGCGCCCATATTTCAGGGCGCTATTCTTAAGACTATTCGGAAACGATTTCTAAATCGTCAAGTGAGTTGTCAGTGCCAGTCATGTAGTTTGCTTTGAACTCGCACTCCTGTATTGATGTCCCTGTTTCTTGGAACAGGGAACATGCAACAGTTTCAGTTAAGTTAATATCCATGTCCATATTAATTAACTCCTTTGAACTTAAGATTATCTTCAGCTATTGATGCCTTAACCTTAGCCCAGTGAGTAATGAACTTATATCTAGTTTCATTGCTTACGTTTGTTTTGTAGTTAATATGATCAGTCATAAACTTTTTAACTGAATCAAAATCATGTTTTTCTTGGAACAGTTTAACATTAATCTCTTCTAAGAATTTAATTCTAAAAAGAACTTCATTTAAATTCTCTTGAGATATTTCTCTTAGTTGTAATGTTAGTAGAGTCCAAGCTAACTGACTAGCGTTCTCGTGTTGCTCATCAGTAAACTTATCTACTCCGTCTACCTTAGTGTAGTCGTATGTTAGTGCCATGTCTTACTCTCTTTCATTTTCGTTAATTAAATATAGATTATCAAAGCAATTACTTGAGTATACAAAATAATGCACTCGATTTGTGTGTGGATAGTTTTGCATACTATTAGTAGTGGTAGTGAACTAACTTTATAGTTGCATGTCTAATAAATACATGTGGGCGGGTCCCACCCAAGAAAGAAAACCCAAACGATTTACTTTTACTTTTAAATCAAAGAGGGGGGAGGGGTTAAAACAAAAATAGGGGACCCTAGACTTACCCTTTAGTGCTGGATTTACACACCCGGGTAGGGTATAAACTTTGTAAGGTACCATAATAAGATATTATGCTAGATATAAAAAAAATAAAGAATGTAAATAATATTGCTGATCCAAAAATTAGAAAGCAATTAAAATTAGATATTTTAGCTAAAATTAAAATAGTAGAAGATAAAAAAATTCGTTCAGATTTTTTAACATTTGTAAAATATATTTGGCCAGATTTTATAGAAGGGACCCATCATAAAACGGTGTCAGATAAATTTAATAGATTACAAAGTGGAGAATTAAAGAGACTCATAATCAACATGCCACCTAGGCATACTAAATCTGAATTTGCTTCCTACTTCTTACCTGCTTGGATGATTGGAAATAATCCTAAATTAAAAATAATTCAAGCAACCCACACAGCAGAACTTGCTGTACGATTTGGACGTAAAACTAAAAACCTAATTGACTCTGCTGAGTACAGAGAAATATTTAATACAAGATTACAAGAAGATTCAAAAGCAGCGGGGCGCTGGGAAACGGATCAAGGTGGCGAGTACTTTGCTGTCGGGGTCCAAGGTGCGGTAACCGGTAGGGGTGCTGACTTACTCATCATCGATGATCCACACTCAGAGCAAGATGCTTATTCACAAACGGCATTTGATAAAGCATACGAGTGGTATACTTCAGGACCACGTCAACGTTTACAACCTGGTGGACGAATAGTTTTAGTTATGACGAGATGGTCAACAAAAGATTTAACAGCACAATTAATCAAGGCCCAAGCAGCAGAAGATAAAGCGGATAAATGGGAGATCGTAGAATTTCCTGCAATCCTTCCAAGTGGAAAACCTGTATGGCCAGAATATTGGAAGCTATCGGATTTACTTGCAGTTAAAGCATCAGCAGGTATTTCAAAATGGAATGCTCAATATATGCAAGATCCAACTGCAGAAGAAGGATCATTAATTAAAAGGGAATGGTGGAGAGATTGGACTGAAGAATATATTCCACCTTTAGAACATGTCATTCAATCTTATGATACGGCATTCATGAAAAAAGAAACTGCCGATTTTTCTGCAATCACTACATGGGGTGTATTTAGAATAAATGAGGACTCACCACAAAATTTAATTTTATTAGATGCAAGGAAAGAACGATTAGAGTTTCCTGATCTAAGGCGCCTGGCCCACGAACAATATACTTATTGGAATCCAGATACAGTATTGGTTGAAGCTAAAGCTTCAGGACTTCCGTTAACTTATGAGCTTAGACGAATGGGAATACCCGTTGTAAATTTTTCACCGTCTAAAGGTAATGATAAACACACCAGAGTAAATTCGGTTGCACCTCTATTTGAATCAGGAATGATCTGGGCTCCAAAGTCTAAACAATTTGCACAAGAGGTTATTGAAGAGTGTGCTGCCTTTCCTTTCGGAGATCATGATGACCTTGTAGATTCAATGACCCAAGCTGTTATGAGATTCCGTCAAGGTGGCTTGATTTCACATCCAGAAGACTATATAGATGAGCCAATATCTTTAGACGATAATAAGATTTACTATTAATGAAAAAACTAACAACAACTATACCACCTTTAAAAGGGCCGAATCCGCAGGGGTTGAATGTTCCCACTAAAAAGGTTATTGTAGTAAACTCAAGGAATTTAAATGGCAACAATAGACAAAGCACTTCCAAACGAAGTTAGACACTCAATTGAAATTGGTGGCAATCCTAAAGAACAGGAACTTAGCACACCAACGCCTGATATTGGTAGTACTGAAATAACACCAACAGAAGATGGTGGAGTTGAAATTAACTTTGAACCTGGAGCTGTTAATCAAACAGGTTCAGAAAATCATTTTGATAATTTAGCAGAACTTTTACCAGATGATATCTTAGATCCTCTTGGAGCAGAACTTTACGAAAATTATTCACAATACAAATCATCAAGACAAGATTGGGAAAAAGCATACACAGACGGATTAGATCTTTTAGGATTTAAATACGAAAGAAGAACTCAACCATTCAGAGGAGCTTCGGGTGTAACACATCCCGTTCTTGCAGAAGCAGTAACTCAATTTCAAGCTTTAGCTTATAAAGAATTATTACCAGCTGAAGGACCCGTTAGAACTCAAGTGATTGGAATTAATACAAGAGAAAAAGAAGATCAAGCTAATCGTGTTAAAGACTTTATGAATTTTCAAGTTATGGATATCATGAAAGAATATGAACCAGAATTTGATCAAATGTTATTTTACTTACCTTTATCAGGATCTACATTTAAAAAAGTTTACTATGATTCTTTAATGCAAAGAGCAGTATCTAAATTTATTCAAGCAGAAGATTTAGTAGTTCCATACAATGCAACTTCTTTAGATGATGCAGAAGCTATTATGCATGTTCTTAAGATATCTGAAAATGATTTACGTAAACAACAAGTTGCAGGGTTTTATAAAGACGTAGATCTTGGTGAGCCTGGCGATGTTATAGAAAATCCATTAGAGAGAAAAGAAAAACAATTAGAAGGAATTCGTAAAGGGAAACAAGAAGATGTATTTACTTTAATTGAATGTCATGTAAACATAGACCTTGAGGGTTTTGAAGATCGAAGTCCCGACGGGGAAATAACTGGAATTAAACTTCCTTACATTGTAACGATAGAAGAAAACTCTCGTGATATATTATCAATAAGAAGAAACTTTAATGCTAATGATGTATTAAAGCAAAAGATACAATATTTTGTTCATTTCAAATTTTTACCAGGACTTGGGTTCTATGGTTTTGGTTTAATTCATATGATTGGTGGTTTGTCTAGAACTGCAACTTCAGCTTTAAGACAATTATTAGATGCAGGAACTTTATCTAATTTACCAGCAGGATTTAAACAAAGAGGAATCAGAGTTAGAGATGATGCACAACCAATTCAACCAGGTGAGTTTAGAGATGTAGATGCTCCTGGAGGAAATCTAAGAGATGCATTTTTACCACTACCATTCAAAGAACCTTCAGCAACATTATTACAATTAATGGGTATTGTTGTTCAAGCAGGACAAAGATTTGCATCTATTGCTGATTTAAATGTTGGTGATGGTAATCAACAAGCTGCAGTTGGAACTACAGTTGCTTTACTTGAAAGAGGAAGCAGAACAATGTCAGCTATTCATAAAAGATTATATGCATCTTTAAAACAAGAGTTTAAATTATTATCAAGAGTATTTAGTTTATACTTACCACCAGAATATCCTTATGACGTTGTAGGTGGACAAAGAATTATTAAACAAGCAGACTTTGATGATAAGGTAGATGTTATACCTGTTGCAGATCCAAATATATTTTCACAAACTCAAAGAATTAGTTTAGCACAAACTCAATTACAATTAGCACAATCTAATCCTCAGATTCATAACTTATATGAAACATACAGAAAAATGTATGAAGCATTAGGTGTAAGAGATATTGATAAGATTTTAAATGTTCCTCAAAAACCAATGCCAAAAGATCCAGCACAAGAACATATTGATGCATTAGGTGCTCAACCATTCCAAGCCTTCAGAGGACAGGACCATAGAGCTCACATGACTGCTCATTTAAATTTTATGGAAACAAACTTTGCAAGAAACAATCCTATGATTGTTGGTTCATTACAAAAAAATATTTTAGAACATATTTCTTTAATGGCTTTGGAACAAGTTGAATTAGAATTCCGTGAACAGATACAACAAATACAACAGTTAGCACAAAATCCTCAAATGGCACAAAATCCTCAAACACAAATGCAGGTTCAACAATTTCAATTAAAAGTTGAAGCTAGAAAATCAATTCTTATAGCTGAGATGATGGATGAATTTATGAAGGAAGAAAAGAAGATTACTTCTCAATTTGATAATGATCCTTTAGCTAAATTAAAATCTAGAGAATTAGATATATTGGCTCAGAATAATGCTAAAAGAAATCAAGAAGCACAAGATAGATTAAACTTAGATAAAATGAGAGCTTTAATGAATCAATCAAATACTGATGAAAAACTTCAACAAAATGAGGACTTAGCTAAGCTAAGAGCAGCTACTTCTATAGCAAAACAACAATTTGCAAATAACGCTAAAAAGGATTATAACAATTAATTAATATGGAAAAGAAACCAGGAAAAGTTAAGACTGTAATGCATGAGTTTAAATCTGGCAAGTTGCACAGTGGTAAATCAGGTAAGATAGTTACTAATCCTAAACAAGCGATCGCAATCGCATTATCGGAGGCAAACATGTCTAAAAAAGGATACGCAAAAGGTGGAATGGTAAAAGGATCTAACGATTCTTCTTCTGCTTACGGAACACAAGTTGGAGATCATAGTAAATTTTTAAATTCTGACGGTTATAAAACTGGTGGTATCGAGATTGAAGCTACAGATAAATCTGAAACACAAAGTGTACAAGTAAAAGGTCAGAGCAGAATGTTACCAGAGAAAAAATCTAAAGCTGAATGGTACTAGTATGTTACCAATGCTTGGAGCTATTGCACCATTAGCTAAAATTCTTTTTAGTACAATTGAAAAATCAGTTCCAGACAAAGATCTTCAAGAAAAATTAAAAGCACAACTTAATCAACAATTATTACAATCTAGCACAGAAGAATTAAAAGCGGCAGCATCTATAGTTGAAGCAGAGGCCAAAGCAGGCTGGTTTTCAGCAAGTTGGAGGCCCCTTTTAATGTACGTATTGATCTTTATTTTAGTCTGGAATTATATTCTTGGACCTGTTATAAGATTAATGCTAGGAACGGTTATTACATTTGAATTACCAGGCGATGTTTGGACATTGTTACAAATTGGACTTGGGGGATATGTAGTAGGACGATCTGGTGAATCTATCGCACGCACGATGGCTAATAAAAATAACAAGGAGTAAACATGAGAGATGATTTTAAACAAAGACCAAGACCAGCATTTAGAGGTGGTGGAATTGCTCTTAGAGGATTAGGCGCAGCACTTAGAGGCGGCGGAATAGCTCAAAGAGGAATGGGAGCTGCTCTAGCTAAAGGTGGAAAATTATTTGGTGGAAAAGAAACTTATAAGGAAGAATTAGCAGAAGCTAAATCAGTTAAGTCTGGAAAAACTTCTCCTAAAGCTTTTGTTAAAGGTGAAAAATCAGAAAAGCATAAGGGTGAAGAATTAAAAAGCTTAGGTAAACAAGCTAAGATGATTAAGTCTGGAAAAAAATCTCCAGAGGCCTATGCTAAAGAAGAAACTGCTGAGTACATGAAAAAAGGCGGCAAAGCTAAGAAGAAAAAATAATTATTAAATAAAGCCGGCTTGTCCGGCTTATTTAAAAAAGGATATTTATGGCAGACGAAAAAAACACTTGGACAAAAGCTTTTGAATATACAGCTACTGATCCAGAATTAACTGGAAAAGAAAAAACAGAAAGAATTAAGGAATTATATAGACAGAAAAAAGAAATGTCTGGTGATCAACCTAGATCTAATGAAGGAAGATATAACGAGAATGAATATCATCCTAATAGAAAAAAACGTATTAACTTGTCTAGAAGACTAGGATCAACTAGCCCAGCAGATATGGAGAAAGCTGCAGAAATTAAAAGAGCCGCAAGAAGAGCCGCATATGCAGAAGCAGGTAAAAAAGGTTTAAAAACAGGTTTAAAATCTATTCCAGGAGTTGGAATTGCTATGGAATTATTAGATCCAACAGAATTAGGTGCTGCAGAAAGAATGTCAGATGAATTAAAATCAGAATTAAATCAAATGGAAGAATATAAAAAAGGTGGCTTGGTGGGTAGAGGCCAAGGAAAAGCAATTAAAATTAAAACAACTAAATTTTATTAATATGCCTGGACTTGGAAAACAATTAAGAGGAAATGGTATTGCTAAAATTCAAAGACAAAATTTTGAAAAAGGTGGTAAAGCATTTCCAGATTTAACAGGTGATGGTAAAGTTACTAGAGCTGATGTTTTAAAAGGCAGAGGAGTTTTTAAAGAAGGTGGTTCATCTAAACCAGGTCTTTGGGCAAATATAAACAGAAGAAAAAAATTAGGAATATCAAGACCTAAATCTAAAACTACTATTTCTAAAGAAGCATACTCCAACATGAAAAAAGGTTTCCCTAAAAAGAAATAATGGCTGGACTTGGTATTCAAAATAGAGGTTGTGGAATAGCTAGAGTACAAAAAGCAGATGGTGGCACAGCAGCTTGGCAACGTAAAGAAGGAAAATCAGAATCAGGTGGTTTAAATAGAAAAGGTATTGCATCTTATAGAAGAGCAAACCCAGGCTCTAAATTATCAATGGCAGTTACAACAAAGCCTTCTAAATTAAAGCCAGGATCAAAATCAGCTAATAGAAGAAAATCATTTTGTTCTAGAATGAAAGGTATGAAATCTAAATTGACTTCAGCTAAAACAGCTAGAGATCCAGATTCAAGAATTAATAAGTCTCTACGTAAGTGGAACTGTTAATATAATAACAACTGAAAGGTAAACAATGGACGATACGATAGACATAGCAAGTAAACTACAACGATTTATGAAGGATCAATTAAGTAATTTAACTTCAATTGCGACTTCTGGAGGTGTTGACAATATGGAGGATTACAAGTATATTTTGGGCCAAATTCGTACATACGAATATATCTTACAGGAGATCTCTAACCTGCTAAACAAAAAGGAGCTAAGACAAGATGCCGGAAACGTTATCAAACTCGACTGAAATACCTAAAACTGTTTTAGGTCTTGAAGAAAAATATAAAGAACAAAATGAAAAAACTGTAAGAGCAGATAATATATCTCAAACTCTTATTGACAGTTTACCAAACCCAACGGGTTGGAGAATTTTAGTATTACCATTTACCCCAAAAGATAAAACCAAAGGTGGAATTTTAATAGCACAGGAATCTTTAGACAAATTAAGAATCGCAACTAATTGCGGTTATGTCATAAAGATGGGTCCATTAGCATATCATGATAAAGAAAGATATCCAAAGGGTCCGTGGTGCAAGGAAAAAGATTGGGTGATCTTTGCCCGTTATGCGGGATCAAGGTTACCAATAGAAGGTGGCGAAGTGCGCCTTTTAAACGATGACGAAGTTTTAGGGACAATTAAAAATCCTGAAGACGTTCTTCATCATATATAAACATAGGGGAAACTATGCCAGAAGAAAAAAAGAAAAGCGATGTGATGGTTGACATAGATACTTCAGGTCCTGGAGCCGATATCGAATTAGATGTTAAGCAACCAGAACAGGAGAAGGAATATGAAACTAGCGCAGACGATACTAAGTCCTCTGACACAGCTGCGAAATCAAATGAGCAGCCTGCAGTGGAGACTAAAAAAGAGACAGAAATCAAGGATCAAGGAACTGAAGAAAATGTTCCTGCGAATGACCAAAAGAAAGAATTAGACGATTACAGTGAAGGTGTTCAGAAAAGAATAGCAAAATTAACTAAGAAAATGCGTGAGGCCGAAAGACAGCGTGAAGCTGCTATCGACTATGCACGTAAAGTTCATGCTGAAAAAGAAACACTTACAGGTCGTTTAAATAAACTAGATACTGGTTATGTAACTGAAATGGAAAATAGAATTAAGTCTTCCATGGAAGCTGCAGCATCTAGATTAGGTCAAGCCAGAGTAGATGGTGATCTTAAAGCTGAAATTGCCGCTCAAACTGAAATAGCTAGATTAGGATATGAAGAGGCAAGACTTGACGAAATCAAATCTAAACAAGCTTTGGAAGTTAAAGTTGATAATTCTAAACCTGTTCAAGAATACAGAGAACAGCCTACTTATCAACAACCTGAGCAACCTATCAATCCAGATCCTAAGGCTCGTGATTGGGCTGAGAAAAATCAATGGTTTGGTAAGGATGAGCCAATGACTTATACGGCCTTTAGTTTACATAAAAGGCTTGTAGAAGATGAAGGTTATGATCCACAAAGTGACGAATACTATACGGAAATTAATAAAAGAATAAGACTTGAATTTCCGCATAAATTTGCTACAACTGGGTCTCAATCGACTGAAAATGTTAAACCAACACAAACGGTAGCTTCGGCTAGCCGTGTTAGTAGAACAGCCGGTCGCAAAACTGTGAAGCTCACATCATCACAGGTAGCAATTGCTAAAAAATTAGGTGTGCCATTAGAAGAATATGCGAAACAACTAAATATCACGAAGGAGGTATAAGGCATATGGTAAACGAAAATAAAACAATTAAGACTTCCCGTGCGAGCGAAACTAGGTCTAAAACAACTAGACCACAAGTTTGGACTCCACCATCATCTCTAGACGCACCGCCTGCGCCAGACGGTTTTAGACATAGATGGATAAGAGCTGAATCATTAGGCTTTGATGATACTAAAAATATCACAGGTAGAATGAGATCAGGTTATGAATTAGTGAGAGCTGATGAATTTCCTGAACAGAATTATCCAATTGTCAAAGACGGTAAATACGCAGGAGTGATTGGGGTTGGTGGCCTATTGCTGGCTAGGGTACCTGAAGAGATCGCTAAGTCTCGTGAAGAGTATTTTGCAAAAAGAACTCAAGAACGAGCTGACGCTATTGCAAACGATCCTATGAAGGAACAGCATCCAAGTATGCCGATCAGTAATGATAGGCAAACTCGTGTAACTTTTGGTGGTACAAAGAAGGACTAATTATTTAGTAATTCCTACCCAACAAGGTTTAAAAATAAACTTAAGGAGTAAATAATATGGCAAACACAACTAAAGCCTTTGGTCTTAGACCACTAGGCAAAGTAGGTGGTGGATATGCTAGCGGTGGACAAGACCAATTTTACATTCTTGATAATCAGTCAACGGCTCTTTATCAAGGTGATTTAGTTGCTCTTACAGCTACAGGAACTGTTGTTCCGGTAACTTCGTCTGCTACTGGTAGCGTATTAGGAGTATTCAACGGTTGTTTAATCGAAGTGAATCCTAATAACAGAAACAAACCTACATGGCAAAACTACTACACACAAACTGATGTTGCTCAAGGTAACATTCAAGCGTT
>Ga0209297_1002098_pt1 | contig 11252 bp, 10 predicted proteins | sample S_130805_MF_Meta_FD_187322 | JGI IMG/M metagenome (GOLD analysis project Ga0209297, IMG submission 187322) | Freshwater microbial communities from Lake Simoncouche, Canada to study carbon cycling - S_130805_MF_MetaG (SPAdes) (version 2) | ecosystem: Environmental > Aquatic > Freshwater > Lake ... | reverse complement strand
CTTGCAGACCGTTCTCTATCGCACCTCGCAAGCTGAGAACATCGCAGCAGAAGAGAAGGGCAAGTAAATGATCGACATATTCAAAGAGATTGCTGACAGTTGTCGGCTAGAAGTTCCAGCGGCTCAGAAGTTGCCGATTGCCATTATTGGCGCAGGTGGGATCGTTGATGGCGCGCACCTTCCGGCCTATAAGAAAGCCGGTCTTCAAGTTGTCGGAATTACTGATGTGGATCTTGCTAAGGCAAGTGATGTCGCAGCGCGCCACGGAATCCCAAAAGTCTATAAAGACGTTGATGAACTACTCGCCGATTCCACTGCAAAGGTCATTGATATCGCGGTGCCATCGAGTGCCCAGCCAGAGATTTTCTTGAAAGTTGCTGCAGCAAAGCGCCACATTCTTGCGCAAAAACCAATGGCACCAACTGTTGCTGAAGGTATTGCGATGGCAGATGCTGTTGATAAGAATGGAATTATCGCTGGCGTAAATCAACAGTTGCGTTTTGAAGAGGGCGTTGCAGCTGCACATAAAATTGTGGAGCTTGGCTGGATTGGTGAGGTCACTAACTTTGCAATGACCGTGAATTTATCGACGCCGTGGGAGATGTGGCCTTGGGCGCAGAACATGCCACGGTTAGAAATTATGTTGCACTCCATTCACTATCACGACTTAATTCGTTGGTTCCTTGGCGAACCAGAAACAGTCTTCTGCGCTGCCGGTCGCACCGTTGGTCAATACCCCATCGGTGAGACTCGCACAATTAGTACTGCCGTTTATGGCAAGGGCGTCACATCGGTAGTTCATGCCAATCACGTTAATCGCGGCGGCGATAATTTGGCGGAGTACCGCATCGATGGCGATAAGGGTTCGATTCGCGGAACGCTGGGTCTGCTCTATGACTATCCCAATGGTCGCGTAGATACCTTGGAGGTTAATTCTCTTGTTGTACCAACCGATGGTTGGACGCCATATCCAGTTACTACCCGATGGTTCCCTGATGCATTTATCGGAACAATGGGCGCAGTAATGAGTGCAATTGCCACGGGATCACCAGTGCGCTCTTCAGTACGCGACAATGTGAATACCTTGAAATTGGTAGATGCGCTCTACCGCTCAATGGATAGCGGAGTATCGGTCAAACTTTAAAGGTTTTAATTAACCCTTGTAAGCAACAGTGCGAGAGGTAATCTCGCCGATACCTTCGATACCAGTCACAACAGTCTGACCTGCGGTGAGGTAGCGAGTTGGGTTGAAGCCCATACCGACACCAAATGGTGTTCCGGAGTTGATGACATCGCCAGGGAATAGCTCCATGAATTGGCTGATGTACCAAACAATGTGGTTGAGACCAAAGAGCAGATCGCTAGTGCGGGAATCTTGACGCATCTCGCCATCAACGCTGCACCATAGGCGCAGGTCATGCGCATTGATCTCATCTGGAGTAACAACTGCAGGTCCGATTGGATTGAAGGTAGGGAAGGACTTGCCCTTAACCCATTGTCCGGAGCGCTCGATCTGCCAGTGGCGCTCGCTGACATCTTGCGAAATTGAGTAACCAAGCACATGTGCTTGTGAATCATCGGGTGACTTCAAGTAGGAAGCGCGCTTGCCGATAACAATTGCAAGTTCGACTTCGTAATCGGTCTTCAAAGATCCTGGTGGAATCACGATGTCATCATTTGGTCCGATGATGGTGTCTGGTGCCTTCATGAAAATTACTGGCTCTTTTGGTGTCTCGGCATTGGATTCTTTAATGTGAAGTAAATAATTTAAGCCGACGCAGATAACTTTGGTGGGGTTGGCGATCGGTGAGCCAATGCGCTGACCTGTGATGTCAACCTTCTCCCAATTGGAGATTCCTGCATTCTTTACCTTATCGAGGGCGCCATCGCTGAGGGTCTTGCGATTCCAATCAGGAATGATTGAATCAACAAAGATTGCCTTGCCATCTACAAATACAACTGGCTTTTCTGATCCGACATTACCGACGCGACCAATGCGCATGATGTGATCTCCTCAACGAAGTGAATTTTCATAAATCCTATAGTCCGCACTCTCACAGGGCAAACAAAATCCGATCGTTAGTCGGGGCTGAGAGATAAGGTGGTCACATGCCTGAAAGCTCCAGTGAACTCATCCGTAATGTGAGACAGGCGCTCAGTGTCGCAGTAGCAGCCATTGGTGGATCAGAGCGAGCCGGACAAGTTGAGATGGCAGAAGCAGTTGCCAATGCATTAAGTGATCGCCACCACCTCATGGTGCAAGCAGGGACCGGTACCGGAAAATCCTTGGCCTACTTAGTGCCGGCGCTCGTTCACGGCAAGCGAGTATTAGTTGCCACCGCAACTCTTGCACTCCAGCGTCAATTAGTAGAGCGCGATTTACCGAAGATTGTTCCTGCACTTGAGAAGTTGCTCGGTCGCGAAATTACTTATGGCATTTACAAAGGTGTCGGAAATTATCTCTGCCTACAGAAGATGAATGCCGAAGATGGCGATCCCGATGGTGAAGTTCTTCTCGAAGTTTCCAGTTTAGGAAAAGATGCACAGCGCCTACATGCATGGGCCAAGACTCCCGGCGTAAGTGGCGATCGCGATGATGCACCCGATGTCGATCGCAGAGTCTGGATGGCTAATTCACTCTCGGGTCGAGAGTGTGTTGGCGCCGATGTCTGCGCTTATGGCTCGCAATGTTTTGCGGCAAATGCCAAAGCGAAGGCGCAATTGGCTGACATCGTCGTCACCAACCACACACTCCTTGCCATTGAAATCGTTGACTCACATCCGATTCTGCCCGAGCGCGATGCAATCATTCTCGATGAGGCACATGAATTTATGGATCGCACCACACAAGCTGTTACGGAAGAACTCACCACTGCACGTGTACAGCGAGCCGCTGCAATGGCGCGCAAATTAATGCCAGGCAAACTCAGCGCCGCGCTCACCACTGCGGCGGATTCATTTGATGATGCGATGACTGGCTATGGCGAGCGAGTGCGTTATGAAACATCGCTCCAAGGTCGCTTGAGTGAAATTCCATCCGAACTTGAAGCACCCATTCGCAAAGTGCGTGAAGCCGCAGCTGCAATTGTGCAATCGATTACCGCCGATGAAGAGATTATCGACTCCGATGCACTTGCCGAACGCGCTCGGGTTAAAGGCGCAGTCAATGAAGTAAAAACCACGGCAGATAAAGTTCTCAAAATGGGCGATAGCCATGTGCTCTGGTACGAACCAACTTTCTCTACGCTTCATTTAGCACCGCTCTCGGTCTCTCATGTCTTACAAGAAAATCTCCTCACTAAGACTCCAGTAATTGCCACATCGGCCACACTCACTGTGGGCAAGGGCTTTGATGCAATGGCAAAGACCATTGGCTTTGATGTGGGCGATGATGCGGCAGAGGAGTTTGAAGCTGGCGAAATCGATCCAGCAAATGTGCAGATGCTCGATGTCGGCTCGCCCTTTGATTTTGCACAACAGGGCGTTCTTTATTTGCCCAAACATTTACCCGAACCCAACCGTGACGGCACAAGTCCTCAAGTGTTAGAGGAGCTAGGTGAACTCATCGATGCAGCAGGTGGTCGAACTCTGGCTCTCTTTAGTTCATGGCGCGGGGTAGAGGCGGCAGATATTCATCTCCGCAAAGTTTTAGCAGAGTTACCAATAAAAATTATCACGCAAAAACGTGGTGATGCAGTGGGGCCACTCGTTGAGCGATTTGCTAATGATGAAACATCAGTTCTCCTTGGCACGATGAGTTTGTGGCAAGGTGTCGATGTGCCAGGCAGTGCTTGCATTCTGGTCTGCATTGATCGAATTCCATTTCCACGCCCTGATGATCCAGTGATGTCAGCTCGCGCTGCGCAGGCCGATGCCTCAGGTGGAAGTGGATTTATGCAAGTTTCACTTCCTCGTGCCGCGCTATTGCTGGCACAAGGTACTGGTCGGCTGATTCGCTCCATCGATGATCGTGGCGTTGTGGCGATTTTAGATTCTCGAATTATGACTAAACGCTACGGCGCAACACTTCTCAATTCGATGCCACCGCTCTGGCGCACCTCCGATAAAGCGATTGTGCGCCAATCTCTCGAACGTCTAGCTAGCGAGTTCAGCGAGTAATTTCTGTAGCACCGGCCAAGTCTTAGCAAAACTAGGATGCAATTCCAACAAGACAACCTCTGCAATCGGAATCCATCGCAGCTCCAGTGATTCATCATTTGCGGGCACTGCAACTAATTCACTACTTGCCCGAGCAATGATCGTTTCGTAGCGCCAAACTTGGTGATCATCAAGGTGGGTTACAAGGGGCTCCAGATGTTTACTATCGATCCCAGTCTCTTCATGTGCCTCTCGGATTGCAGCCTCAAGTGTGCTCTCATGTGAATCACGCGCACCGCCTGGGATGCCCCAAGTATTTCCATTGTGAACCCAATCGGCGCGATGTTGCATGAGAACTTTTCCCTCGCGAATGAGCAGCAACCCAGCAGCGCCATGTTTGCCCCAATGTTTTCCACCGCAACTACACTCAACCCAGCCATCACCATCGCGCGCAGTCATGAGACTAGCGTGTCACATTTTCGCTTTACTCTGCGCCACATGAAACGAAAAGTTGTAGGAATTTGCCTATCACTGACTCTGCTGCAATCACCAACACCATCACTGGCAGCAGATTGCCAAGGTGCGGTCTGTATCGATGTTTACACCGAGAATGGTCAATTAATTATTGAGGGACATAAGAACACCGCACCAGCACCAGCACCAGCACCAAAAAAGGCTCGAGTGCGCTCGAGTATTAAGCCAGCACCTAGACCTAAAACTGTTAAGCCGCGCATTTCTGTTGCACCAAAGCGTGTGGTGCCACGCCCTGTAGCGCCAACGGTCAAAGCAGAATCGCTCAATGATCGGTTAGTTCGATTGGTGCCAGCCGGAGAAATTGCATTTGCACCAGGTACCAATGCAGTTGTGCACATTCCAGTAATTTTCTGGAGCAATCTTCCTGAAATTTTTCAGACAGAAGTTGGCGTTATTGGCGAAGTCATTGATGTATCGCTGCGGCCGAGTTTCTTATGGAGTTTTGGCGATGGTCAATTCTTCTTAACTACCAGCGTCGGTGCTCCGTACCCGAGAAAAGACATCACCCACATCTACGAGAAACCTGGTGAATACACGCTGACTCTCGTTGCAACATGGGGCGGGACTTGGGCACGCAATGGTGTAAGTCGCACTATTACTGGCCAGATTCGCAAAGTCAGCACCAGGATTATTCGCATCAATAGTGCGCAGAGCATCTTTACTGGATGAGAGCACAGAGGATGGTTTTCCACATTTTCCTCAGGTGCGACAGATATTTTCCTTTTCAGTAATCAGAGTGGGTCAATGACTACATTGACATCACCTCACGATTTACTCGCAGCAGTGCCATTTCTTATCGGTTACCACCCAAGTGATTCCCTAGTTCTAATTACCGTCAATCAGAATCGATTGGGCATGGCGATGCGGATTGATTATCCGATCGCAGTTCCAGCAATTGCCTATCAAGAGCTCTTCTCGCATATTTCTGCGGAGGAGTGCGATGGCTTGCTGATCGTTGCCTACGCACCAACAAAGGCAACGGATAGCGAAGAGATTCTCTCCCAACTCAAAGATTGTGCCAGCCAAAGTGGCATACCGATTCGCGAATCTATAGTGGTCCAGAACTCGCGTTGGCGCTCTCTGCTCTGCGAAGACTTTGAATGCTGTCCACCAGAGGGCAGTGAATTACCTGAAATGAACTCTTCGCGAGTCGCCGTTGAACAAGTTGCTGATGGCAATCCGATGCCGCATAAAGATCTCGCCGACCTCGTCAATTCACTTGCGCCACTACCAATTGCAAGTGATCCAGAATTTATTGCCCAAGTTGAAGCGGCACGAATGAGTGATGAGGATCCAGAACTGCAGGTGAAGCAACGAGCCGGCGCGCAAGCAGTCGACCAATTAATGTCTCACTTTCAGATAGAAAATAGCGAACTCATCGCTCGGGTGCTAGGCGCACTTTGCGATATTCAAGTGCGAGATTACGCACTGGGATTGCACCGAGAAGAGAACATCGATCACTACTGGAGTAATTGGCGCTATCTACTTCGCCTTGCACCTGCCGGGTTTGTCGCACCAGTTGCCACAATCTTTGCTGCAATTTCCTATGAGCGAGGTTACGGTGCAATTGCTCAGAAGGGCCTTGATCGAGCGTTCAATGATGAAGCGATGTACTCACTGGCCGGCCTTTTGCGCCGAGTCTTTGCTGCAGGTTGGCCACCTACCGCTCTTACTCAAATGCGAGCCGAACTCCATCCCAAAGTGTGCGAAGTAATCTTTGGTGATTAAGCTTTTACTGCGCCACTAAAAATACCGCGCTCAATTGCACGCTGTGCAAATGCAAAGATAATCAAACTCGGAATCACCATAAAGAGACCAATTAATGCATTGCCATTTCCGAAGATCAGATGAAGCCCCACTGGCAGTGTGAAATTCTCTGGCGAATTAAGGAGAATTCGTGGCACTTGGTAGCTATTCCATAAATTAAGGAATGAGAAGAAGATCATGATGCCCCAGAGAGAGCGCGATAAGGGCAGGCCAAGTTTCAAGAAAATGCGGAAATCGCCCAGGCCATCGATGCGCGCCATGTCTATTAAGTCAGTTGGCATGACAGTGGAGAAGTAAAGGAAGGCGAGGAAAGTTCCGAAGGGATAGAACGATCCCACTAATACAATCTCCAAGAGCGAATCGGTGAGGTGCAACTTATCCATAAGAACGTAAATAGGTAGCGCCATAGCGGCCCAGGGCAGAATCATCAGTACTAGCGTCAAGAAGAGCACAACTCGCTTCACAGTGCGATGTACCAATGTGAGAACAAAACCAGCCAGAACACTGGAACTTACTCCAATAAATAGCGCAGCGAGTGTGGTGACTACCGAGTTACGTAGCCAGAGCGAGAGCATGCCATTTTGGGTATGGAAGATCGCCTGAGTTGCATGCCAATAGTTACTGAATGAACCAAATGCAAGAGGATTGAGTGTGGCTTGCTGCGCCCCATCTTTACTTGGAGCAACGAGTAGCCAGAGAAAGGGAATAACGATCAGAACTGAGTAACTCAGAAGGACGAAGTTAACGCCCCAACGAACAGAGCGCCCCCCTTCGAGTTGCAATTTTCTAGAGCCCTTCATTTAGCCCTGCTCATTCAAGAAGTCATTCTTTACAATAACAATCACGGCAATGATGATTGTCGGCACAATCATCAAAATGGAGAGCGCAGATGCGAGCGGGAATTCACCATTACTAAATGCGAGTGTGTAAGAAATTTGATTGAGCGACCATGAAGAGGCGATACCTTGATAAATCGTGGAGTTGAGCAGATCGGGCTCAGTAAAGATCTGCAGCGTGCTACCGAGAAGCACAATGCCCATGTAGGCGATGTACTTTTTAATCAGCGGTAATTTAATCCGCAGCGCAATTTGAGTACTTGTCGCACCATCAATTCGTGCCGCCTCTAGAATTTCATGCGAGATCGATTTCAAGGATCCGTATTGAATGATGATCCAACTGCCAACTCCGCCGACAAAGACCATCAAACCAATCATCAGCGAGAGATTCTCTTGGCGCCAAATTTGCGAGGCGCTGACAATTCCCAAACGCTGCATTACCCAACGAAAGGGCGAAAGCGCTGGTTCTAACATCGCATACCAGAGCAGTAGGGCGACACCACCTGTGATCGTTGCGGGAATCATGTAGGAAGCGCGAAGCAATTGACGCCATGGCTTGTCATTAAAATCAAGAAGGAGTGCAAAGAGCAGCGTGAAGGCCATCATCAGTGGCACGAAAATTGCTACCAAGGTAAGAGTGTTTTGTAGCGCAGCTGGAAAGCGGAAGTCGTGAAGGACGGCATAGAAAGAGTGGAAGCCACCCATTCCATTGGCAAAGGAGCGACCGCGGGTTTCGTTGAAGACCAGAACAAGTGGCACTAAGCCGCAGAGCACCATAAGAAAGAGGTAGGGCGCCAGCATCAGAACATGGCTTAACTGAAAGCGGCGCTTCACCCCATCACTTTACTTGGCTTCGCCCTTGCCATTGGAGGTTGTAGAATTCTCACAGGTCACGAGTTCCAGTTGTAAGCCCCGGCTAATTGGACGGCAACCCTCCACCGCGGTGGGGTGCTCCGGGTGACGACCTGGTTGGTCAACTCCTAGATGGTGAGTTGGTCTAACAAGTGCGAGGAGCAAGAGATTATGCCTATCCCTAATGTCACGGGTGCGTGGCTAGAGCGCGAAGATCCGGGCGATCGTCAATTCATCTCGATCGGAGATCTGACTTTAGAGTCAGGTGAAGTTCTTAACGATGTCACCATCTGCTATCAAAGCTGGGGCACGCTCTCTGCTGCCAAAGATAATGCGATTTTGGTGCACCATGCGTGGACCGGTTGGTCAGATATTCCAGGCTGGTGGCCACAAATGGTTGGACCTGGTCTGCCCTTTGATACAGATAAATATTTTGTGATCTGTCCAAATTTAATTGGTGGTTGTCAGGGAAGTACTGGTCCATCATCTATTGCACCCGATGGCAAACGTTACGGTTCACGATTTCCATCGATCACCATTCGCGACATGGTTGCCGCCGAAGTTGCGTTTAGCGATGCGTTAGGAATTTCTCACTATAAATTAGCTGTGGGGCCATCATTAGGTGGCATGCGCTCGCTCGAGTGGGCGATTCAATATCCAGAGCGCATTGGCGCGATCTGCACCATTGGTTCATCAGCGGTTGCAACTGGTGATCAGATTGCAACGTCTGCAATTCAAATCCGCGCAATTAAAGCTGATCCCAATTTTCACGGTGGAGATTATTACGAAAAGAAAGCCGGCCCTAATGAGGGGCTAGGTATTGCGCGTCGAATCGCCCATTTAACCTTCCGTACCGAAATTGAAATGGATATGCGCTTTGGCCGCGAACTGCAAGGCGATGACACTGGTCGTTTTGCGGTGGAGTCCTACCTGGATCATCAGGCCGATAAGTTAGCGCGCCGTTTCGATGCAAATACCTACATCGCTCTGGCTGAAGCGATGAATTCTCACGATGTCGGGCGCGATCGCGGCGGCGTCGCAGCCGCACTTGGCACCTTGCAGGTCCCTGTGATGGTGGTATCGATCGATACCGATCGCCTCTTCCCACCACGACTACAACATGAGATCGTCGAGCTGGCGCCCACTGCAGTGCCAGTGGAGACCATTTCCTCACCCTTTGGCCACGATGGCTTCCTCGTGGAAGTCGAAACGGTGGGCGAAATCATCAAAAAGGCTCTGACTTTGGGAAAAAGTTCGATTTAGGTAGGCAGATTCGGGTTTTAAAGGTGCGCTGATGCCTGTGGACAAATTATAATATAGTCATAGTCGTTCGTTGCTGAATCAGAGAGATTCAACAATCGAATATCAAACAAAGGATATCTGTGCCTGTAACTCGTGCGCCCAAAAATAAGGCAAAAGCTAAGAAAGCTGCCACTAAAAAGCCTGCTGCTAAAAAAGTAGCTAAAAAAGTAGCGAAGAAGGCACCAGTCAAACCAGTGAAAAAAGCTGCGCCGGTAAAGATTCCAGTAAAACAAATTTTAGATGCGCGCGATGTGCAATTAATTGTCGATGCCAAGGCAGCAATTACGCAACAGAAAGAGATTCTCGCTGAACTTGAAGCACGTGGCGTCTCACTCAATCGCATTCCAAAAGCAAAAGATCGTCCACTCGTCGATCAGGCCCGAGATGTTGCAAAAACCGTTGAGAAGCTCGCTGCAAAATTAAAGAAAGAGAACCTTGGAAGCGCTAATCGCCTGCTAAAGAAGAGTGATTACGCACTGATTGCACCAGCACCAGTTCTTGCCGCACCAACTCCATCAGTTAAGGGCGAAAAGCCTGGCAAGCCACTAGTAACAAAAATTGATGGCGAAGAAGTTGAATTGGAAGAAGTTGAATTAGAAGATCTTGAATCACTCGTTGCCGATACTCCAGGTGAGGAAAGTACCGAGGAGAAGGGCAATCAACCTCGAGTCGTCAACCTTGCCGAGGAAGCCTCCGGAAATGAAGCAGATGCATTTACATTAAAGGCATCAGAGGAAGATGATGCACCAGTACAGACTGTTATGACTGCAGGTGCGACAGCTGATCCAGTTAAGGATTACCTCAAGCAGATTGGCCGCGTGGCTCTGCTCAATGCTGAGCTAGAAGTAGAACTTGCGACACGGATCGAAGCGGGCCTCTTTGCCGAAGAGATGATTGCTACTGAGAAGAAGCTCGATAAGAAGCTGAAGAAAGAGCTGGAGTGGATCTCCGAAGATGGCGCCCGCGCTAAGAATCACTTACTCGAGGCCAACTTACGTCTGGTTGTTTCACTTGCAAAGCGTTACACCGGTCGCGGCATGCTCTTCCTTGATCTCATTCAAGAGGGCAACCTCGGTTTGATTCGTGCAGTAGAGAAATTCGATTACACCAAGGGTTACAAATTCTCGACTTATGCAACCTGGTGGATTCGCCAAGCTATTACCCGCGCTATGGCCGATCAGGCGCGAACCATTCGTATTCCAGTCCACATGGTTGAAGTCATTAACAAGTTAGCTCGTGTGCAGCGTCAGATGTTGCAAGATCTTGGCCGCGAACCAACCCCGGAAGAGTTAGCGCGCGAATTAGATATGACTCCCGAGAAAGTGGTTGAAGTTCAAAAATATGGCCGTGAGCCAATTTCACTTCACACTCCACTTGGCGAAGAGGGCGATTCAGAGTTCGGTGATTTGATTGAAGACTCAGAGGCAGTTGTTCCAGCCGATGCCGTTTCATTCACCTTGCTGCAAGAGCAATTGCACTCAGTTCTCGACACACTCTCCGAGCGTGAAGCAGGAGTTGTAGCGATGCGCTTTGGTCTTACCGATGGCCAACCAAAGACACTCGATGAAATTGGCAAGGTTTACGGTGTAACACGTGAGCGAATTCGCCAGATTGAATCAAAGACCATGTCGAAATTGCGCCACCCATCGCGTTCACAAGTATTACGCGATTACCTCGATTAATTTAAAGTTCTAGCGAAGGAGAAAGTAATGAGTGAGAAAGTCACAATGCGAGTAAAGGCCAATGGCTCGATTCGAGTTACTGGGACTGTTGATTTTGTTGATGCAGATGGAAATGTTGTAGAGAGTAAGAGCGATTTTTCACTCTGCCGCTGCGGACACTCTGCAGATAAACCATTCTGCG
>Ga0209297_1002097_pt1 | contig 11252 bp, 8 predicted proteins | sample S_130805_MF_Meta_FD_187322 | JGI IMG/M metagenome (GOLD analysis project Ga0209297, IMG submission 187322) | Freshwater microbial communities from Lake Simoncouche, Canada to study carbon cycling - S_130805_MF_MetaG (SPAdes) (version 2) | ecosystem: Environmental > Aquatic > Freshwater > Lake ... | reverse complement strand
GGTTCACCGGGGGCCTCCACGGAAGTCACATCCTTCGTCTCGAAAACATAGTCACTGCGCAGCTTGCCGAAGTTGCGGTTCGAGGGACCGTATTCCATATCGAGGTCTAGTCCAGCGGAAGGTCCGAACTTTGTGCGCTGCTCGAAGCGGACTTTGCCATCAATGCCCGGCGCAATGGGAAAGCCATAACCCAAGAGCAAATAAGCGCCCCAGCGTGAGTCATAACCTGGCAGGATTTCAAAGCCCGTGCTGTCGAGATTTGCGTAGATGTAGGGGAACCAAAAAATTGGCGTCTGGCCGACATACAGGGTGGAATTTGTCATGATGACGCGACTGTCGGGGTAGAATCGCATCGAGCGTGGGCGGACATGGAAGTCGGGTTGTGACGAGTCGTGCGTGGTCACGGATGCGTCGCGAATCCGGAATTCCTTGGGCGAGACGGCGCGGAAATTGAAAGCCCGGAAATACCAAGGATATTGGGCACCGGAGAACTCGAGGGCGCGCATTTGCTTGCTCTCAAGATTGAACAAGGCGCGCTCACCGCTGAGCACCTGATCGGGAGTGTAAACGCGGATATTGCCGACCAGCAGGACATCGCGTGTGTCGGGGTTGTATTCCGCATAGTCGCAGAAGATGCTGTATTTCCCGTAGTGGATTTGGACATTGTCCTCCGCGATGGCCACGCCTTGGTCGAAGCGCGTATTACCATCCGCCGTGATCTCCACGGGCGAGTCGCCGAAACTGCCAAACTGTGCGTGAACAGGGGTAAGCGCAGCCAGCAGACACAGACTGAGAAGGAACTTCCTCATTGGGGGATCGAGACTAAATATCCACCTCGGCGATATCAAGGGCGGAGTTAGTCGCCGTAGCCATTCGGATGCTTCACATGCCACGCCCAAGCGCTTTCCACGATAGGAACGATGTTTTGGAAACGCGGGGTCCAGCCGAGTTCGGCGCGGATTTTGTCCGAGGCGGCGATGAGCCGTGGCGGGTCGCCGGCGCGACGGTGTTTTTCGACGGCCTTGATGTCGCGGCCAGTGATTTTTTTACAGGTTTCGATGACCTCGCGCACCGAGGTTCCGCCACCTGTGCCGAGGTTGTAGAAATCGCTTTTATCCGACTGCACAGCGAGGATGTGTGCCTCAGCGAGGTCGAGGATGTGAATGTAGTCGCGGATGCAGGTGCCGTCCGGCGTCGGGTAATCGGTGCCAAAAATATCCACCGACTCGCGCTGGCCGAGGGCGACTTTGAGAATGTTGGGAATGAGGTGCGTCTCGATGCGATGGTCTTCGCCAAACTTCTCGGAGGCGCCGGCCGCGTTGAAATAGCGCAGGGCCACAAAGGAGAGCTTATGGATCTCGCGATACCAGCGAAGGATCGTCTCAAACATGAGCTTGGACTCGCCGTAGGGATTGATCGGACGCTGAGGCAGTGACTCGTCGATCGGCATGCGCTCGGGAATGCCGAAGGTGGCGCAAGTCGAGGAGAAGACAAATTTTTTAACCCCGAACTCCACCACCATATCGAGGAGGTTGATGCCAGAGGACACATTGTTGCGAAAATACTTCGATGGATTTTCCATCGACTCGCCAACAAGGGCATTGGCGGCAAAGTGCATCACGGCGTCGGGTTTCACCTCGCCGAAGGCATGCTGCAGAACCGAACGGTCGGCGAGGTCGCCTTGGTAAAAATCCGCTCTGGGATCCACCGCTTTGGCATGCCCCTCTGTGAGGTTGTCAAAAACAGAGACTTCGAATCCCCGGTTGATGAGTTCCTCCACGCAGATGCTGCCGATGTAGCCGGCGCCGCCCGTCACGAGTATTTTTTTCATTTTCGATTTTTTAAACATTTCCAAATCCAGCGACAATCAAATCCCTCGCCCGCTCAACGCGGAGAGCGGCGGTAGATCCAGATGCTTTGAAGGATGGCAAAACTCAGAAGCGTGATCATGACAAACGATCCACCGTAACTCACGAGCGGCAGTGGCAAGCCGGTGATGGGTGTGAGCGATATCGTCATGCCGAGATTCATGAAGGTATGCGTGAAAAGCAGCATCGTAATTCCCACGGCGAGCAGTCGCCCGAGGTCGTCCTCCGCATTGATGGCTATACCCAGCATGATCAGGAAAAGCAGCGCCAGTGCGGAAATCAGAAGAACAGCACCCAGAAATCCATGCTGCTCGCCCATGACAGAGAAGATGAAATCGTTATGAACGATCGTGTGGGGCAGAAAGCCGAGGGCGTTGAGGGAATTCGGCGACTTGTAGCCCTTGCCGGCCCATCCACCGGAGCCGATCGCGACAAGCGATTGGGTGATATTCCATCCATCCCCGAGCGGGTCGGCTTCGGGATCGAGAAAGGTTGTGATGCGCGAGTATTGGTAAGGTTTGAGGCCGAAATGAACCACCAGGGGAATGAGAGCCAACCCGATAACGAGCATCAGAATTAGCCAGCGTTTGGGGATGTGCCCGACAAACATCATCGCCAGTAAAACCGGCACCCAGACGATGCAGGATCCGAGGTCAGGCTGGATAAGAATCATGAGCCAAGGCGCGCCGACGATGGCTCCACAGCAGAGGATGCGCAGAAAAGCCGGCATGGCTCGTGTGTTTGAGAGAAAGAGGCTGAGAGTGAGAATGCCCGCGATGATCGCGAGCTGCGAGGGCTGGAAGCTCATGGGACCGAGATCGAGCCAGCTACGGGCTCCGTAGCGTTTTTCCCCGATAAACATGGTGGCCACGAGGCCAAGAATACTCGCCACATAGAGAGGGATCGCGCCGAACCTCACCCAGCGGTAATCGATGAGGGACACGATAAAAAACATGGGCATACAAATCACGATCCAGATGAGCTGTGACTTGGCGAAATCTTGATCCCGCATCCATGTGGCGCTGTGGATGGCATAAATCCCGTAAGCCAGGAGACCCATCATCAGGCCGAAGAGCGGCCAGTTCATTCGCAGAAAATGTCGGAGCAGAGGATGCATCAGGCAATGGAAGGCACAGCCGAGAGAAGGGTCTTCGTGTATTCGTTTTGAGGATCGTTGTAGATTGCTTCGGCGCTGGCGGACTCCACAATTTTTCCATGGTGCATGACGAGCACATGGTCGCTGATGTGTTCCACCACGGCGAGGTCGTGTGCGATGAACAAGTAGGCGATGCCAAACTGCTCCTGCAGATCCTGCAGCAGATTCACGATCTGGGCCTGCACGCTCACATCCAACGCGCTCACAGGTTCGTCGCAGACGATGAATCGCGGCTCGACTGCCAGCGCTCTGGCGATGCCGATACGCTGCCGCTGGCCGCCGCTGAACTCGTGCGGATACCGCCGCATCATATCGGCCTTGAGGCCGACCAAGCCCAAGAGTTCGGCCACGCGTGAGGCGCGGTCGGAACGGTTCATTTTCGGAAAATGGATTTCCAACGCCTCTCCGACGATCTCGCCAATCGTGAAGCGTGGGTTCAACGATCCAAAGGGATCTTGAAAAATCATTTGCATCTCGCGGCGTAGCGGACGAAATTCCCTTTCCGACATGGGCAAAATATCGCGCCCCTTGTAGAGCGCATGGCCCGATGTCGATGGTATGAGCTTGAGAATCGTGCGGCCGACCGTGGTTTTTCCGCTGCCGCTCTCACCGACCAAGCCGACCGTGCAACCGGGTTCGATAGTGAATGAGACATCATCCACCGCCCGGATGTCGCCGACCTTGCGTCGCATCACGCCTCCCAGCACGGGAAACCAAGTTCGTAAATTCTGCACTTCCAGCAAAGGCATGGCAGAAGATGTCACGGGCAGTGAGGATTTGTCACCTGCCATCATGCGAATTCCGGAAACATGCTTCCTAAAAAGAAATCTCTCCGCAAGGATGTGCCTCACGGAGAGAAGATGAAAAACGCAGAAGGCGCGGATTATTTGACCAATCCGGCAGCAGCCAGGGTTTTGTAGGCCCCGTTTTTCGAGAGCGTCTTGAAGGCACGCGCGGTGGCTTTGACGGTCACAAACTTTTTGAGTTCGGGAACCCAGACGCGTTTGGTTTTAAGATTCGGCTGGAAGTAGCGAGGAGTGACGGCTGTGACGTGCATGCCGATACCGCCTTTTTTCTTCGCGAGACCGCGACGATGGATTTTGGATCCGCGAACGGGCTTGGCCCCAGTGATGCTGCACTTTCTAGACATAAGATGGACGGCTGAAAGTAGGGAAACTTTGTGGGGTGTCAACACTTTCGTTGAAATTTTTGAGATTTTTCTTGGAGATCAAGTATTCCCCTTGGCGCGCTCGAGTCTCAGCGCATTGGCAATGACGCATACGGAACTCATGCTCATGGCGGCACCGGCCAGAATGGGACTGAGTAAGAGACCGAAAAAAGGATAAAGCACACCCGCCGCTATGGGGATTCCAAGCGCGTTGTAGAGGAAGGCAAAGAAAAGATTCTGACGAATGTTCCGCATCGTCTCGCGACTCAGGCGGATGGCCCGGGCGATGCCCCGAAGGTCGCCTTTTACGAGAGTGATACCGGCGCTTTGGATGGCGATATCGGTTCCATTTCCCATGGCAATCCCAACATGGGCCTCGCTGAGCGCAGGAGCGTCATTGATGCCATCCCCCGCCATGGCGACGCGTTCCCCGTCGGCGCGAAGTTTTTTGATGAAAGCCGCCTTGGCGAGGGGCTCGATGCCCGACTCGAAAGAATCCAGCCCGAGTTGCCGGGCGACAGCGGCGGCTGTGCGTTCGTTGTCACCCGTGAGCATCGTGATTTTCAGGCCCAGCGCATGGAGATCCGCCAACGCGGCGGCAGTTGTGGTTTTGATCGGGTCGAAGACGGCGATCAGCCCATAGGCCTTGCCGTCACCTCCGATAAAGAGAACGGATTTGCCATCCTCTTGGAGCCTTGCCGCCGGCATTGCGAGGTGGTCGAGGCCTGTGATTTTTTCGCTCCGCAAAAACTCCGCCTTGCCGACCACAATCTTGCGGCCCGCAACATCCCCGAGCACGCCGCCTCCCGCCACAGCACGGAAGTTGGTTGTTGGCAAAAGAGGCATATCCTTCGCGCCACGGACAACCGCATCCGCTAGGGGATGCTCGCTGCCTTGCTCGAGGGATGCGGCAAGCTGGAGCACTTCCTTTGCAGCCATGCCATCGACGGGGATGATCTCCACAAGCTGGGGGTGTCCCTCGGTAAGAGTGCCAGTTTTATCAACTACCAGCGTCGTGATTTTTTCCAACTCTTGGAGTGTTGCGGCATCCTTCACCAGCACGCCCTCGCGTGCGCCACGACCCACTGCGACCATGATGGACATCGGTGTGGCAAGACCGAGTGCGCAAGGGCAGGCGATAATGAGAACGGCTACTGCATTCACGATGGCATGGGCGAGTCTGGGCTCCGGTCCAAACCCGATCCACGCGAGGAATGTGAGAATCGAAACCGCCAGCACGACTGGAACGAAAATTCCGGCTACCTTGTCGGCAAGACCCTGAATCGGGGCCCGTGTGCGCTGCGCATCAGCGACCATTTTCACAATACGGCCGAGCAGTGTGCCGGAGCCGACTCGCTCTGCGCGCATGACGAATGTCCCGGAGCCGTTCAAAGTGCCTGCAGAGACCTTGTCGCCCGTGTTTTTCTCAATCGGCAGCGACTCGCCAGTGATCATCGACTCATCGATGCTTGAATGCCCTTCGATGAGCACACCATCGACCGGCACGCTCCCGCCCGGCACCACGCGCAACCGGTCGCCTGCCTGAACCTGCGCGAGGGGGATTTCACAGTCTCCGGCATCCGTAAGCTTACGCGCAACGGGCGGGGCGAGATTCAACAGGGCTCGAATCGCGCCTCCCGTCCTGCCGCGCGCTCGCAGCTCGAGCACCTGACCGAGGAGAACAAGGGCAATGATCACAGCTGCGGATTCGAAGTAAACAGGCACCTCGCCGCCATGCCGCAACGAATGGGGAAAAAAATCCGGCGCTAGCATAGCAGCGGCGCTCATAAGAAATGCCGCGCCCACTCCAAGCGAAATGAGGGTGAACATATTCCAATGCCTGCTTAAGACCGAGCGCCACCCACGGAGAAAAAACGGTAAGCCACACCAGCACACCACAGGCAAAGCCAAGAGGAACTGTAGCCAGCGCGACATCTCGCTATCACCTAAGGCTGCCGTTGCTGGAACGAGGTGTGCCATCGCCAAAACAAACACAGGTAACCCAAAGAGGACGGAGACCATGAAGCGCCGCGTCATATCGTCCAGTTCCCCGCTCCCGGAATCCTCCCCAGTCGCATCGAGTGGCTCGAGTGCCATGCCGCACTTTGGGCAGTCGGCAGGATGTTCCTGCCTGACCTCCGGATGCATCGGACAAGTGTAAATGGCATTTTGAGGAATGGGTATTTCCTCAGCAGGAGGCTTCAAAAATTTTTGTCTGCAATGATCGCAACAAAAGTAAAAGACCTCTCCTCCGCGCTCTTCGCGAAGTCCGGTGGATTCGTCCACCTCCATGCCACAGACCGGATCAATTGCCATGTCGGGAATGCTTGGTGATCGTCCCCGCAAAAGCGAGGCTGGGATTACCTTTTAGCGCTGCAGCATCGTTCGTCCCTGAAGTTCCACTTGGCGCTTCTGGAGCGAAGCCTCCACGGCGGATTGAAGCTCTTTTCGGGTGAATGGTTTTAGGATGTATTCAAAAGGCCCTGCAAAAACCGAGCGCTTCATGGTTTTTTCATCCGCATGTGCCGTGAGAAAAACAACCGGCGCACCAGTCCGCCCTCGAATCGCCACAGCGGCGGTGATGCCGTCGAGCACGCCTTTCAGAGTTATGTCCATGAAGACGACATCCGGCTGCAAATCCCCTGCGGCGCGGACCACTTCCTCGGCGGTATCCGTAATCCCCACCACCTCGTAGCCAAGCGAGACGAGTTCGCTTTTCAGCGCGATGGCGGTGATCGCCTCGTCTTCGGCGATCAAAATGCGTGTCGGTTCCATATTAAGAATTTCGTCCTACAGGACTGCTTTTCAAGGTGGGCTCAAGGGAAAACCCCACCACCACGCGAGTTCCTCCTCCAGGATTGTTAAAAAAGTTTGCTTCGCCGCGAATCTGCCTGGCGAGAGCATGCGCGAGATTCATACCCATGCGGCCGCTTTTCAGACTGTCGAAATTAGCTGGGAGACCGACTCCGTTATCGCTGACGACCATGGTATTTTTCGCTCCTCCGTGCAGTTCCAAGCGTATGGTTCCTGTCTTACGGCCTTTAAAGCCATGTTTGAGGGAATTCAAAAGCAGCTCCGTGGCCAGCAAGCCCAGCACCTGCGAGGTGTCCACATCAAGCTCCAGCGGATCGATACTTTTCTCCAGCGTCAGTTGGCACCCGGCAGGCGAGTGGGAATGCAAAAGCGCCTCGGCGATTTCGGCGAGGTTCTTTCCAAATTCGATCCGCTGAAGATTTCCCGAAGAGTAGAGCTGCTCGTGGAGGCGGGCCATGAATTGGATTCTCTCGCGACACTCGGAAAAAATTTCAGCTGCCTCGGCATCCTTCAATTTCGATGCCTGTAGCAGAAGCAGGCTGGAAATAATCTGAAGGTTGTTTTTCACCCTGTGGTGAATCTCTTTTAAAAGATTCTCCTTCTCCTCCAAACTGGCGCGGCTTTTTTCCTCGGCCTCACGGTGTCTGTAGAGGCCGCGAAGAATCACCGTCAGGGCAAGCGCAACAATGGCCACCGCCAGCACACCACTTGCCAACATCGCATACATCAGCCGATCGGATTCATGTTTTCGCTCCAGAATACGGGCCTGTAGCAGTTGATGCTGGTCGGCTACGAACTCCTGAAATGCCGCTGTGATTTGCTCCATGACCAGGTCGCCCCTGCGATGAATCGGGTTCTGGCCACCCGAACCGGTTTCATAGGCCATGTGGGACTCATTCAATAGATCCAACCAACGACGAATCAGACCGCCGATCCGCTCGAGCGTATGGAGCATTTGCTCATCACCAGCAGCCGTTCCAATTAGATTCGCAAAGCGCTCGTCCATGATTGCAGTGGACTTTTTGAGATATTCATCACGCTTCGCGGAATTGCCCGTTATGACATAGCTGCGGAGCGCCGACTCCGCTTCCCTGAGTTCAAGTTGGACATCTATCGCCAGATCAAGCTGACCGTGTTTCAGATCAACCCAGACGATCGAATCGAGAAGATTTCGGCTGGTCATGTGGGAAAACCAACTGTCCGCCGCAAAAAGAAGCATCAAGACTGCGAATGCCGCACTCGCAACGGCCTCGAGCCTCTTTTTTGGAATCTTCGGAACAAACTCTCTCATTCGGATGCTTGGTGTCTTCACAAAACATCCGCCATGCGGGAGCGATGGCAAATCCACTGCGGCTCGGCAGTCCCGAGATAGGGGACAATATGTTCACAATAATTTTGTTGAATCCGGCAGGCATGCGGACACTTTTCCAACTCAAAAATCGAACCCATGAAAAAATTGCGCCCAAGTGGCGGTTACCGTGACACCGCGAGTTTTCAAACAACGACAATCATCTACGATGCCACGGTGTGGTTCTGCGAAAAGTTCCTGGATGCCCGCTCGCGCACTGTGGACCAGATGATCCAAGCCGCCCGCAGCGGCCGCCAAAACATCGCCGAAGGCAGTCGGGCTTCGGCGACATCATCGCAGACCGAGCTCAGATTGGTGAATGTCGCACGCTCCAGCTTGGACGAGCTTCTGCTGGACTACGAAGACTACCTGCGCCAGCGGCGACTCCCGCAATGGGATCCCGACAGCAAGGAAGCCAGCGCCGTGCGGCGCGTGCCGCAGGAGTTCCGAAAAGATCGCTCGGATCAGTCCGATCCGACTGATCTGACCGATCTCAACGACGAGCAGCGCTTTGCGCTCTACGCACGCTGGCTCGAAAGCAACGACCCGGCTATACGTGCGAACACACTCATCTGCCTGATCAACCAAGCGAACTTCCTTCTCGACCGCCAAATCGCCGCGCTCGAAAAGGGCTTTGTGGAAGGGGGCGGCTACTCCGAACAACTCGCCACTGCAAGACTCGCCCACCGCAAAAAGCAAGATCGGTCGGATCCGTCTGATCAGACCGATCCGACCGATCTTCCCCCAAAGTGCCCGCAATGCGAATCGCACATGGCTCTTCGCACAGCCAAAAGCGGAAAGAATGCCGGGCAGCAATTTTGGGGCTGCACGAAATATCCCGACTGCAAAGGCACCCAGCCTGTCTAAGCAGGCTCAGCTTTCGAGAAGTGGCGGGCAGCTGCAGAACACATGGCGGTCGCCGTGGACATTGTCGATACGGGCAACGCTGGGCCAGAATTTGTGCTGGCGCAGCCATGGTGCGGGCCAGGCGGCTTGGGATCGCGGATACGGGCGCGTCCACTCGTCGCTGGTCACACAGGCGGCTGTGTGCGGGGCGTTTTTGAGCGGGTTGTTGGCGCGGTCGAGCTTGCCGGATTCGACAGCAACAAGTTCGGCGTGGATCGTGAGCATAGCGTCGCAGAAGCGGTCGATTTCCGCCTTGGACTCGCTCTCGGTGGGCTCGACCATGAGAGTTCCAGCAACCGGCCAACTCATCGTCGGCGCATGGAAACCAAAATCCATGAGTCGCTTGGCGACATCTTCGACTTCGATGCCGGCGCGTTGTTTCCATTCGCGCAGATCGAGGATGCATTCGTGCGCGACGCGGCCGGATTTGCCTTTGTAGAGGATCGGAAAGTGCGCGCCCAATCGTGCGGCGATGTAGTTCGCATTGAGGATCGAAACAGCCGTGGCATCGCGGAGGGCGCGGGGACCCATCATGGCGATATACATCCAGGAAATGACCAGAATGCTCGCGCTGCCGAGATTCGACTGTGAGACGGGGCCAACGGCATTGCCTTTTTTCAGCGGATCGCCGGGCAGGAAGGGGGCGAGGTGCTTGGCGACGCCGATGGGACCAACGCCAGGACCACCGCCGCCATGCGGAATGCAGAAAGTTTTGTGGAGATTCAGGTGGCATACATCAGCTCCGAAATCACCCGGACGGCACAAACCGACCTGAGCGTTCATGTTGGCGCCGTCCATGTAAACCTGGCCTCCGGCGGAGTGGATAATTTCGCAAATGTCGCGGATGCCCTCTTCGAAAACACCATGTGTCGAGGGATAGGTCACCATGACCGCAGATAGGTTTTCGCGGTGGAGATCAGCTTTCGCACGGAGGTCAGCAAGATCAATGTTGCCGCTGGCGTCGCAGGCGACGGGAACGACCTGCATTCCGACCATTACTGCACTGGCGGGGTTGGTGCCGTGCGCAGAGGTCGGGATGAGGCAGACTGTGCGGTGGGCATCGCCTCGCGATTGGTGATAGGCACGAATAGCCAAGAGACCGGCGTATTCGCCTTGCGAGCCGGCATTCGGTTGAAGCGAAACGGCGGCGAATCCCGTGATCTCGGAGAGCCATTCCTCAAGCTGGCGCGCCATTTTTTGGTAGCCGAGCGATTGATCCGCAGGGGCACAAGGATGAAGGGCGGAGACGGAGTCCCATGTCACCGGCAGCATCTCGGAGGTAGCGTTGAGCTTCATCGTGCACGATCCGAGAGGAATCATCGATGTGGTGAGCGAGAGATCCTTCGCATCCAAGCGACGGATGTAGCGCAGCATCTCGCTTTCCGTGTGATAGGTATTGAAAACCGGATGAGTGAGGAATGGAGAGGTGCGGCGGGGTGTTTCGGCGGAGGATTCCACAAAAGTGGCTCCAAAAATTTTCAGGAGCGGCTCGATGCTGGCCGTGGTTTCGTCGAGCGAGATGGCGACTGTGGATTCATTTAGCAGGCGGAGATTGATTCCCTCGCTCGCGGCACGGGCGACCAGTGCGGTGGCAGATTCGTTTTTGGGCGTGACGCTGACCGTGTCAAAGAACGCCGCGTGGTGCACAGTGTGGCCAGCCTTTTTGAGCGACTTGGCGAGGTTTGCGGCATGGCGATGCACGCGCCCAGCGATGGCGCGCAGACCCTCGGGACCGTGGTAAACGGCATACATCGAGGCCATCACAGCGAGTAAAACCTGAGCGGTGCAGATGTTGCTCGTCGCCTTGTCGCGGCGGATGTGCTGCTCGCGGGTCTGAAGCGTGAGGCGCAGGGCGGGATTGCCGGCGGCGTCCTTCGAAACACCTACAAGACGACCGGGAAGGCGGCGTTTGTGTTCGTCGCGCGTGGCCAAGAAGGCCGCATGCGGACCTCCAAATCCGGGAGCCACACCGAAGCGCTGGCTCGATCCGAT
>Ga0209297_1002092_pt1 | contig 11265 bp, 7 predicted proteins | sample S_130805_MF_Meta_FD_187322 | JGI IMG/M metagenome (GOLD analysis project Ga0209297, IMG submission 187322) | Freshwater microbial communities from Lake Simoncouche, Canada to study carbon cycling - S_130805_MF_MetaG (SPAdes) (version 2) | ecosystem: Environmental > Aquatic > Freshwater > Lake ... | reverse complement strand
TGGCCTGCCGGGCGACAATGCCTTCGGGCACGGGCTTACCGGGGTGGCGGACGAACGGCTCCATCAGCACGAGCTTCAGCTTCGGGTTCTGCGCCCGGGCTTCGGTGAGGATTTTATCGTAAGTGGCTTCGTAGGTTTCGAGGGCGACGCCTTTGCCGTTATCATTCACGCCGATCATCACCGAGAGCAGGTCAGGTTTGAGTGCGAGCGTGTCCTTGTCCCAGCGCGTCTCGAGGTTGAGCACCGTGTTACCGCTCACGCCCCGATTATAAAAGTCGAGTTTCCGTTCGGGGAAGGCGGCCCCATGTCTGGCCGCGATGATGAACGCGTAGCCGTGGCCGAGGATGTGGTTCGGGTCGAGCGAGCGGCCGCGATTGCCGTCGGTGATGGAGTCGCCTTGGAAGAGGATGCGGCTGTCTTGGCTGAAGGCTGCGATTGGCTCGAGCGCTCGTGCGTCGACGACGAGGGCCAGGAGAAAGAGTCTGAGCAGTTTACGCATACAAAAGAAGGGGTCGGGGTAGACCCATCTCGTTAAGACAGCAGGATAGGGTAAAAGGTTGGAAAGTGTTTTCCAGCCCTACCCCTATCCCGACCCCTGCCCCCACCCTTAAGGCCCTTACAGGCCGATAAAGACGAGCTGGCCGGCCTTGCTGTCCGGGATGATCAGCTGGCCATGGGCTTCGTCGACGTAGATGTCGGCGGCGGCCTGGAGCTCGAGGCCTTCCGAGAGGAGGGCCGGGTGCGAGCCGTCGGCGTCATAGCGGGTGACGCGGCCGAACATGACTTCCGAGATGTAGAAGCGACCCTTGGAGTCGTGGACGATGCCGTCGCCGGAGCGGTGGCCCTTGGCGATGGTCGTGAAGGCGCCGTCCTTATATTCCAGGACGTCGCCGGTGAAGAACTCGGCGAGTCGGATGCGGCCGTCCTTCAGGACGTCGACGCCGTTCGGGTTGAGCATGCGGGCGTTCGGGGCGATGACTTCGGTCACCTTGCCGTCGAGGGTGACGCGGAAGAGGCGGGCGATGACCGGGATGGCTTTGTGCTCGGGGCTGTCGACGGCGAAGAGCTTGTTGTTGGCGTCGCGCATCTTGGTCACGGCGCCCATGTCGGTCACGAGGATGCTCTGGCCGGAGGGTTCGACTTCGACGTCATTGAGGAAGGTCGGAGCGATCGGGAAGTCCTTCGGGCCGGCAAGGACTGACTTGTTGCCCTTGGCGTCGATCTTCCAGACCGTATCGAAGTCGGCCGTGATGACGAAGCCGCCTGCGAAGACGATGCCCTTCGGGTCGTTGAGCCCCGCGGCGAAGTCGGTGACGGTCTCGCCGTGGACGCGGACTACCTTGCCGTCGCCGTCGCCGGCTTTGCGGCTGACGCCCATCAGGCTGACGAAGAGATCGCCGTCGAAACCGCGGGTGACGCTTTCGGGCGTGGCGCCGACGGCGAGCTTGCGCGGAGCGGCTGGCAGGGCGACGGAGGCGAGGGTGACGAGGAAGAGAAGGGCGGTCTTCATGAGGCCCTTATTTCCGCCGCGGCGCCGAGCGGAGTCAAGCGGTCAGCCGACGATCAGCCAGACCGCGGCGAAGGCCGTGAGCCAGGCTAGGATCGACTCAAAGGCGTCCTGCTTGATGCGTTTCAGGATTTGCCAGCCGAGGATAATGCCGGCGATTACCCCTGGGAGCAGCACCAGGTTGGTCATCAGTGACTTTTCGGTGACAAGTCCGAGACTGCCGCTGAAAGGCAACTTGAAGAGGTTGATGAAAAGGAAGAATCGGCAAAAAACGCCGAGGTGTTCCTTTTTCTCTAGGCGCTGCGCCAGGAGGTAGACCGTCATCACCGGGCCGGCGGCGTTGGCGAGCATCGTGGACACACCTGAGACGAATCCCATGCCCCAGGTGAAGGTGCGGTGGCGGGTGAGCGCGAGGAGTTGTTCTCGGCGGTGGTGCAGGACGACGTTGAAAGCGAGCAGGGCGAGGATGAGTACGCCGATGACGATGCGGGCCGTGCCGTTGTCGACCTGGTCGAGTAGGAACCAGCCGGCGAAGACACCCACGATGGCCGCGGGGATCATCGGGACGATCTGGCGCCAGCTGCCGCCCCCGCGGTTGATGAGGTAGCCCATCAGGTCGGCGACGATGAGCATCGGGAGCACGATCCCCACCGAAGGCTTGGCGTCGAAGATCTTGGCCATGATGACCACGTTGAGCGTCGCCGTACCGGCCAATCCGGATTTCGAGAGCCCGATACAGAACGCCCCGAAGAGCGCGAGCAGCAGGATCCAGCCGTCGGCGGGCAGCAGGGTCTGGCTATGAATCCAATCGAGCATCCGCCGCAGTGAGTCGGATTCCGACTCAGCGGGCGAGCGTGTAACAGAGAACACCTCAGCCAAAGGGGTCAGGCCGTACCTTTGCGCACCTGAACCTAAAATCGCTATAAAGTGGCGAGTTTAGGTTCACCTAGGGCTGGGTACGGCCTGACCCCTTTGGCTGAGGGCTTTTACTTGGCGAGCGTCTTAATCTGCAGGTGGCGGTATTCCATCTGGCCGCGGTCGCCTTCGAGTCCGATCGGACCGTTCTCGGGTAGCTTCAGCGCGGCCTCGAGGACTTCGCCGTTACAGGTGGCCTGCGCGACGCCGCCTTTCACGACGACGATGAGGTCGTTCCAGTCCTGGGCCTTGTATTTCTTGAGGTCCTTGTAGGGGCCGGCGACGAGGAAGTCGCGGCACTGCAGCTGCGGCTTGCGCAGATAGACGCCGCTGTCGGCGTTGGGGGTGGCCCGGAATTCGAGGCGTAGTTCGAAGTCCTCCGGGAATTCGCGAGTGGTCCAGAGCGCCTGAATGCGACGGCCTTCGGCGGGCGTCGTGATGACGAGACGTCCGTTGATGGCGCGGTAGCGTCCGTCGGAGCTCGCGGTCTGGCCGTCGAAAGATTGGTCGGCCTTCACTTCCACGAACAGCGGCGCGCCGGGTTTGGGCGCGCCTTTGCGGGGAGGCGTGGCGCGGAAGCCCCAGCCGGTGAGGTCCTTGCCGTTGAAGAGGCTGACGAAGCCTGCGTCCGGCTTGAACTCATCGGCTTGGGTGTCGAGATGACCGAGCGTCGCGAAGACCGGACGCAACGCGGAGGCCCACTTCGCGTAGCCGGCGGGGTTCAGGTGAAGTAGATCGGGGAAGAGGGCGGGGAGGGCGTCGCCTTCGGCGTTTGCGAACAGGGCGTAAGTGTCGACGACAGTGAACTGCGGGTCTCCTTTCACCGCGGCCGCGAAGAGCTCGTTGACAGCGAGGATGGTTTCCTTCGGGCGCTTCTTTGTGGCCGAGCTCGGGAAGATGCGGCAGACGACGACTGGCATCTTGGGGTTATGGGCTTTGAGGGCGGCGACGATCTTCTGGAAATTACGACCGATGGCGTCGACGGGCACTTCGACCTCGATGTCGTTGGTGCCCATCAAGAGCACGACGGCCTTCGGTTTGAGCGCGAGTACGTCTTCCTGCAGGCGGAGCAGCATGCCGCGGGTCGTGTCGCCACCGATGCCGCGGTTCGCGAGCTTCATGCCATCGAAGGACTTCTTGAAATCCGTGCCCCAGCCTTGGGTGATCGAATCGCCGAAGAAGACGACCGCGCCTTGGTCCTTGGCGATTTCCGTCGCCCATTGCGGACGAATCGTGTTCCACCGCTTCACGTAGCCGTCGTAACGGCGCAGCGCACCTTCGCCCGGCAGCGTGGCCTCGGCAGTGGCGGCGGGTAGCGCGTAGTGTTCGGCGGGAGCGGTTGCGGCTGCCACTAAACTTAACGGCAGCAGGAAAAGAGCGAACAGGGGGTGGTGCACGCGATTACCACAAGGCAGGTTAGTCTTACTGGCAAAACCTAAAGCAACCGAGTGGTCCTTTACTTTGCTGCCAACGTCTCGACCTTCACGTCGTCGAACCACCCTGCCAGATCCTTGCCCTTCTGGCCGCCGATAGACAGCTGTACGGTCAGCTTAGGCTCATTGCCGGCATTGGTCGTGTAGGTGATCACCTGCTTGCCGTCGATGAGGCCAATGATTTCCTTGCCATGCATTTCCACGACGAGGTCATGCCAGACGTCGGGGGTCAGGGTGATTTTCTCCTGCTTGGCATAGATGAATTTACGATTGGGTGTACCCTTCTTCTTGAGTTCAGCGGCCTCCGGTGAGCCCTTCGGGACCAGGTTGGTTTCATCCCAGGCTACAATCTTATCGGTTCGGATATGGAAGCCAGCGAGGTGGAAGTTCTTCATGTCGATGACCGGGTTGTCGCCATTGAAGCAGATGGCGACTAAGGTGCCCACCGGCATCTTGAAGCGGAGGGACAGGCGGACGTCCTTGCCGCTGATCTGATGAAAGATGCCAGAGGGATGGATGTCGCCGAAAGCTTGTCCGCGGAGGGCACCGTCATCGATACTCCAGAAGCGCTTGGTGGGGTCGCCGTCCGTCAGGGTCTTGTCGAGGCCGCGCCAATCCCGTTTAACCGCCGCCGCATCTGAGAAGTTCTCCGTGAACTGAACGGCGGTCGGCTGTTCGGCCGCAAGCAGGGCGGCGAACGGGGCGAGCAGCAGGGCGAGGACAGGAAGCTGCATGGTGCGAGCCAATTACGCCACCATCTGGGTAAGCTCGCCTGAGCTGTCGCCGTGGCGTTCCGTCTTCACACCGACGCCGCGGAGCATGGCGAGCCAGGCGTTGCAGAGAGGAGTGTCCTTCGGGGCGATGATATTGTGGCCAAGCTTCAGGCCGGCGCCGCGACCCGTCACGAGGGTGGGGCAGTTGTCCAGATTATGCTCAGTGCGGATGTTGCTGCCGTAGGCGAGGGCGACGTGGTCGAAGAGGCAGCTGCCATCGGCTTCCTTGGTGGCTTTCAAACTGTCGATGAAGCCGGCGAGGAGTTCGCTCTGGGCGAGGTCGCGGCGTTGGGAGGCCTCGAGTTTCTCGCCCATGGTGGAGTGATAATGGCTCATGTCGTGCGGGGCGACCTTCACGCCGATGCTCGTGAGGAGCGTGCTGACGGGCTGGCGGTAGGTCATGACGCGGGTGCTGTCGGTGCGCATTGCGGCGATCATGATGTCGTACATGATCTTGATCTCCTCGCGGCCGGCGAGGCCGGGAGGGGGCTCGGGCAAGTCGGTCTTCGGCTGCGGCACGCCCAGCCACTGCTCGTCCTTGCTCAGGCGGACTTCAATTTCGCGGATACCTTGGAAGTATTCGTCCAACTTCTGGGTGTCGTTCTTAGAGAGGTCGCGTCGGAGGTCGCGGGCGTTTTCGACGAACGCATCGAGTACGCTGCGGCGCTGGGCGAGCATGGCCTTCTGCTGGGCGATCGGGGTGTTATCCTTAGCGAAGAGGCGATGGTAGGCCGCGACGGGCCCATTCTCGCCGCCGATCGGTTTGCCGGAGGCGTTCCAGGCCATCGAGAGGCCCGGGCCGTGGCCAGAGGCTTCGCCGTTCTCCGCCCCATTTAACTGGAGCGACGTGAAGCGGGTGGAGAGCCCGAGTTGCGCGGCAGCGACCTGGTCAGCCGAGATGCTGTTGTGAAATGTCTGACCGGCTTCGGCGAAGCGGTTGGCGCCGGAGAGCCACATGGTGCTACCCCAGTGGCCGTCGTTGGAATATTTATTCCAGAGGCCTTGCACGACGGAGAAGTCCGCCTTGTGACGCGCGAGCGGGGTGAGACCGGCTGGCAGGGTGTAATCTTTGCCGGGCTGTTTCACGTCTGGGAACCAGCTCTCCGTGGTGATGCCCCAGCCGAAGCCGAGGAAGATAAGGCGCTTCGGCGGGGTGGGCGCCGGTGCAGCGGAGGCGAAGCGCTGGAAGCCCAGCGAGGCGAGCACGGGCAGGGCGACGAGGGCGCTGCTGGAGCGCAGGAAGTGCCGGCGGGTCTGGGGGTGGCTCATGGCGGGGTAAGGGTTATTTAGTGTGGAATTCAGGGCTCGCAACGAGCGAGTGGATGAAGCTGCGGAAGGCGTAGTCCTTGTCGGCGCCGCGTTGCACCATCGCGTCGATCAGAGGTTGATCGCGGAAGCCGATCGGCCGTCCGAGGGCATATTCGATGAGCGCTTCGCTGTAGCTACGGGCGAAGGCGTCAGGCTTCGAGGCGATGATGTCGCGGAGGCCGAAGTAATCCTTGAAAGCCGGGCCTTTGTAGAGGGCGGCGGCGGCTTCGATGGTCCAGGTCTTCTTGGTCTTGGGATCAGGTTTACCGGTCTCACTGAGGGCCATGATGCTGTCGGTGGTGCGCCACTGACCGGCGGCGTCGAAGTTCTCGAGGCCGAAGCCGATCGGGTCGATCTTGCGGTGGCAGTTAGCGCACTGTGGGTCTTCCTGGTGGGCGCGCAGGCGTTCCTTGGTCTCGAGGGCTTTGCCGGCGAGGCGAGTGAGGGCAGGGATGTTTGCCGGCGCCGGGGGCGGCGCATCGTGAAGGAGTTTACGGAGGACCCAGGCACCGCGTTCGACGGGGCTGGTGCGTTCACCGTTGCCGCCCATGAAGTGGATGGCGGCCATGCCGAGGAGGCCGCCACGAGGCGAGCCTTCGGGCAGTTTGATTTTCTCGTAGTCGTCGCCCTTGACGCCTTCGATGTCGTAGTAGTGGGCCAGGATGCGATTGATCACCACGTAGTCGGACTTGAGCAGGTCGCGCAAGCTGGCGTTGGTACGCATCACGTGGGCCATGGTCTCATGGACCTCGCCCTTGGCGGCGACCTTGGTGCCCGTGTCAAAGCGTGGGTAGAGCGCCCGGTTCACTTCGAAGAAATCGAAGCGATCCATGCCGAGCCACTGATTCGTAAACGGCTGGAGGAAACCTTTCGAACGCGAGTCATTGAGCAGGCGTTCGGTCTGCGCCGCGAGCACATCGGGCTTCGAGAGTTCGCCCTTCTGGGCGAGGTCGCGGAGGGCGGCGTCAGGCGGCGCGGCCCAGAGGAAGTAGGCGAGGCGGACAGCGAGCTCGTGATCGCTGAGCGGGCGTTTCTTATTATCGGGGGCAGGCTCGGCGAGGTAGAGGAACATCGGCGAGGCCAGCACGAGCGCGAGGGTCTCCTTGAGCGCGGCGGTAGGCGTATCTCCGGCCTTGAGGCGGACGCCATAGAAGGCCATCAGGCGGTCGAGATACTTAGCCGGCGGCTTGGCGCCGCGGAAGGCTTCAGTTGCGAAACGGTCTAGCGCCGCGCGAAGTTCAGCGTTGGCCGGTGCCGGCGCCTTGTCATCCATCGGGAGATTGAGGGCGACGAATCCGGGTGGCTTCGGTTTGGTGGCGTTGGGAATGCGTTCGATTTCGACCCAGTCGACCCAGAGGGCCAGTTCGGGGCCGATACCATTACGTTTCACCGCTTCGCTTCGCTTGCGGCCGCCTTCGTCGTTGCTATCCCAACTGCCTTTTTCCCGAAGGTACACGAGGCGGTTGTCGCGGGCGGTGGCATTGCCGCGGGTTAGGGTGAGGGGGAATTCCACGACCTGCGGATTTTCAATCGTACCCGTGATCTCGCGGGTCGACATGACCTTGGCGGTGCGGGCGTGGATACCGAAGTCGAGGAAGCGGCGTTCCTTCGGGGCGTCCTTCACCGCCGCGGTGCGGACGCGGACGACGTATTCGCCCACCGGCCAGTCGAACGGCACCAGGATCTCGATGTAGTTGAGGTTGAGTTCCGCCGGATGTCGCGTCTGGGTGCCGAGATAGGCGCCCCGCTCGACGTCCGGCATGCCGGCGTAATATTGATGATACTTCAGCCAGCCTGCGCCGAGGGAGTCATTCGCCAGGTCGGCGTCGTTCTCGCCTTTCTTATCGAAGCCAAAGGTGCGCGGATTAGGGGCACCGGGAATGCGGGCCCATTCGCGTCGCAAACGGCTTTCGTTGTTATTCGTCTCTTTCTTAATCTGGGCGATCAGGGCAGCGTTCTCTGGCTTGGCCACCGCGGCTTCGACTGCGGCTTTCCATTTGAGTGCCCGTTCCCGGGCGTCGAGTTGATACTTCACATAGGCCTGTACCGTCGGCGTGATGGTCTCGCCTTCGTAATGGAGTTTTTTCTGGACGCCCGCGGCCGTCTGCCAGGCGAAGCCTTCTTCGAGCGCTTCACGGCCGAGTAGCTGATACTGGTCGATTTGGTTCGCTGACATGAAGAGATTAGCGCCGACGGTGTCGAAGCCGCCCGAGCCACCGTCGGGCGGGAGTTCGCTGACGTTGATCTCGACGCCTAGCAGTTCGCGGAGGCTATTGCGGTATTCGCGGCGATTGAGGCGGCGCATCGTGATGACGCCGTTCTGGTCGCCGAGATTCTTTCGGGCGGCCACCATCATGTTAGAAAGGTCGTCGAGGAGCTCGGTCTTGGCGGCGGCTGAGGGCTGCTTCTCGTCTTCGGGCGGCATCTCGCCTGAGTTGATTTGATTGAGCACTTTCTGCCAGCGCTCGGCCGTCTCGACGGTGTCGACCTTCAGGGAAAGTTGGTCGATGCGGAACTTGCCCTTCTGCTTGTCCGGCCCGTGGCAGGAGACGCAGGTGTCCTTGAAGAGTTGCTGGTGCTTGGCGTCCAGACGGACCACCGGGGTTTCCTCGGCCGCGAGGGCCAGGGTGGAGCAGAGGAGGGCGACCGAAAGTTTCATGGGGGTACGTGTGAAGAGTCTGCGAAAGGAATCGTTCTTGATTCCCGAACAGGGAGTTGGGGTGCCCGTTTTACTGGGCACAAGTTCCTATCGGCGGCGCATGGGGGTCAGCCCACCGTACCCTGTCGCTTGCACCATTCAACCCACATGTCGCGGAAGCCTGCCTCGAGTTTGCGGGTGAAACTAGCCGCATCCAGTAGGGGTGAGGCCTGCATCTGCGCCCTGAGTCCAGCCCGGAGCTTCGCCAGGGCTGGCTTGTCTTGCGAACTCTTGGTGGCGAGGTCGACGTAGGCGTCGACGGAAGGGACGGCGAATTGCGGAAGGCCGACGTTACTGAGCAGGCTCAGTCCGGCGCGGCCTAGGTTGCGGCGATCGACGAGGCTCACGACGGGCACGCCCATCCAGAGGGCGTCGAGCGTGGTACTCATGCCGTTGTAAGGGAACGTGTCCAACGCGAGGTCGATCTCGTGGTAGCGGCCGAGCAGGTCGCCTTGGGAGAGTGTTGCGCAATGGGGTTGGTAGTCGACGAAGGTGATGCGGCTGGCTTCCACGCCGAGGCCCGTAAGGAAGCCGACCAAGTGCTTGCGATGGCTGCCGGGCTTGGTGAGCAGGCGCAGGCGCGATCCCGGTGTCGCGAGGAGGATGCGGCTCCATGCCGTGAGGACGGCGGCGTTGATCTTACAGGTGTTATTGAAGCAGCCGAAGGTGAAGGGTTGGCCGGCGGCCGAAGGCAACGGGTTGACTTCAGGGTAGCCGGCGGCCGGCTCGAAGCAGGTCCAGCAGTCTGGGTGCAGCCAGGCTTTCTCCTGCGGGGCGGCGAGCTTGTTTCCTGCGGGCGGTTCGAGGTGTCGGTCCGAAATGCGGTAATCCATCGCATTGAGACCGGAGGATTCCGGGTAGCCCAGCCACGAGAGTTGCAGCGGGGCGGGTTTACGGGCGAAGACGTTAAGGCGATTATCCGAGGTATGCAGGCTAAGGTCGATAAGGAGGTCGATGCCGTCGCGTCGGATCGTTTCAAACATCTCCTGGTCGGGGGCGCCGGCCATGGAGCGCCAATGGTCGGCGTGCGTGCGGAATTCCGACGTAAACTCCTGGTCGGGATTGGTGGCGTAGCAGAAGATCTCGAAGGCCGCGTGGTCGTGATGACGGAAGCCGGGGAGTAGCGCGCGGCCGACGACATGGTCGCGGAAATCGGCGGAGACGTAGCCGATGCGCAGGCGGCGGCGAGGGTCGGGCGTGTTGGCGTGCGTTGTCGCGGCAGCCGGAGCGACGCGATTCCATTCGCGATGAACGGCGGAAAACTCGTCGTCCGTGGCGGTCGGATCGTAGTGCAGTGTCAGGATGAGATTGCTCCGGATCTCAGGCGAGTTGGGGCTGGTCTCCACGCAACGGCGCAGCAGGCGGACAGATTCGTCAATTTCACCGCGCTCCTTGAGCATGATCGCGATATTATTCAGGGCGAAGAAGTTCTTCGGCTCGTGAAGCAGGGCATGCCGGAAGGTCTCGATGGCTCCGTCGATGTCGCACTTATCCTGGAGTAATGCTCCGAGATTCGTCGCGATGGCATAGTCGCTCGGGCGAGCGAGCAGTTCGGCACGGTAATGGGCTATGCCTTCATCGGGACGTCCGGCCGAATGCAGCGCCATGCCGAGCTGGAGGGCGGCGAGCTGATGCTTAGGCTCTAACGCGATGGCTTTGCGGTGGGAGGCGATGGCTTCCTCCCAGAGTTGGCCCTGCATATAGGCATTGCCCAGATTGTAGTGATGCCCGGCTGTGACGGGTTCGAGCTCGATGGCGCGGGAGAGGGCGGCGATGGCCTCGTCGGCCCGGCGGAGCTCGGTGAGTTTTGAGCCGTAGTTGGCGTGATAATGGGCGACCAGCGGACGGTGCCGGAGCGACTCCTGGAGCATCGCGATGCCTTCGTCGTGTCGGCCTAGTTCGAAGGTCGTCAGCCCGATCAGGTGCACCAGGTCGATCGCCTGAGGGAAACTTGCGTAGAGTTGGCGATAGAGGGAGTCGGCCTCGGCAGTGCGCTGCTGGCGATGGAGTTCCATCGCATGGTTAAGCGCGGCCTGGGGGTCGGGGAACTGCACGTCGCGGTCAGCGAAGCACTCCGCCCAGCGGTTTGCCAGCCTCATCCAGCAGCTGGAACTCGTGCACGCCTTCCTTCGTGGCATCGGTGTAGGTCCAGACGACCTTCTTCTCACGGGTGATCTCGACGACCTTGGCGTAGTTGCTGAAAACGATATTACCGTTCGGGAGCCATGCGAGGGCGGTCGTACGATTTACGGGCACGCCCGGGAGGTCGCCGTCATGGAGCTCCCAGACAATCTTGCCGGCTTCGTCCACTTCGATGATGTGGCTGCCGACGGTGAGGCTGATGAGCGTGTGGCCGGCGGCATTGCGCAGGCTGCAGAAGGAGCGGTTATCTGCGGTCGACTCCGGGCTCTTGCGTTCCCAGACGACCTTGCCGGCGGCGTCGTATTCGCGGACCGTCTTGTCCTGCGGTACGAGGTAATGGCCATTGGGAAGCTTGCGGGCCATGCGGCTCTGCATGTGGTGGTTGGTGACTTGGCAGCCGAGCGGAATCTCGACCTTGATTGAGCCATCGCGGGCGACTTCAAGGAGTCGCGGGTTATTCCCAGCTTCGGTCAGCAGGATGTTGCCGTT
>Ga0209297_1002091_pt1 | contig 11269 bp, 19 predicted proteins | sample S_130805_MF_Meta_FD_187322 | JGI IMG/M metagenome (GOLD analysis project Ga0209297, IMG submission 187322) | Freshwater microbial communities from Lake Simoncouche, Canada to study carbon cycling - S_130805_MF_MetaG (SPAdes) (version 2) | ecosystem: Environmental > Aquatic > Freshwater > Lake ... | reverse complement strand
TACAGATGGTACAGACTTTGGAACATATGGGCTTCCAGATCCTAGAGATCAATATGGAAACAGAGACAGTTCTACTGCGCCCTACACCGACAAGGTAAACCCTGAGTTTGCTACAGATGTCTGGCGTATTATGGATGCAGCAGGTAACTTACTTATCCGTAAGCATCACGACTACGGCCCAAAGAATATTGCTCACTCACCAGGTGGACCACTTAATGGTCTGCGTGTACGTATGTGGGACAAGATAGCTCGCATCAACAACCTGCTTGACTCAGGAGTGCAGCCTAGTAATGAGTCCTTGCGTGATTCATTCCTCGATCTATTGAACTACTCTGCTATTGCGATGATGGTCTTAGATGGCGTATGGCCAGAGGTTGAAGTTACTGATTGTGACTGAGTTGCATCCGATTGTCTATGAGTTAGCATCTTCTGTTTCTTATGCAGTCCACCGGCGCTACAAGCATTGGGTGGAGAAGGAAGATGTTACTCAAGAGTGTATAGCGTGGGCCGTTACGCGTAATGCCTACATCACTGAGCAGATGAGCGTTGAAGATCCTAAAGAGTTAGAGCATAACCAAAGCCGTATCGCTTGGCAGATGAAGCGTGCAGTCGAACGCTATGCACGCAAGGAGAAGGCTAACAAGTCTGGCTATCAGACCAACGATGAAGTTTATTACCAGACCTTTACCCTTGGCCAACTACTACCCTTTGTTATCTCATCCATCATAGATGGCACAGTGCTAGAGCAGATGCAGGAGATGATTAACGATGGTCAACCACGCGGATCATCTAGTCCAGCAGAAGGTGGCAATCTGCTTGCTAGCCTGATAGATATTAAGAAGTGTTATCTTAAACTAGATCAGAAGGATCAGGCAGTACTGCGTATGCGTCACTACGATAACGCTACCTTGCAGCAGATTGCATCATTCTTAGAGTGTGCAGTATCTACTGCTGATCGCAGATGTAGTAACTCACTGCGTAGATTGCAAGATGAACTGGGCGGAGAGACACCTTGGCGATGAAAGAACAAGAGTTATTTGACCATCTCAAAGAGAGTATGTACCCTGACTTAGAGCGTAGCCCTGGAATCTATGATTCCTTTGACTGCATCAGTGCCAAGGCCGGACACTACATCGAACTCAAGTGTCGCTATACACACTATGACACACTGCTCATTGAAGAGATGAAGTATCGCAAGCTCATCACGCAGTCAGCAGAGCGTGATCTTATCCCATTTTATATTAACTCCACCCCGCTTGGTATCTACTCCTTTGATCTGATGGATATACCAGAGCCAGAGTGGGTCACTCATCGTATGCCAGCCACATCAGAGTTTGCTAACAAGTCTAAGGTTGATAAGTTGGTAGGTTATTTAAGTGTAGAAGAGGCGGTGAAGCTATGATTTATGCTTTCAAGTGTGACTGCGGTAGCACCAGAGAGATCGAGCAGTCTATCCACGCTGAGATCATCAACCCTATCTGTACCGACTGCCACCAATCTATGTCTCGCAGTTGGTCCTCTCCCGCTATCACCTTCAAGGGTCCAGGGTTCTACAGTAATGGTGGGTAGAAAGCACTAACCCCCACCGCGAAAGAGGGTAACTCGGTGAGGGCTAGGCTTCCGAAAGGAGGGCAAGATTATTGTAGCACGGATATAGCTACGTGGCAGGGATCGCCACCTTCATTCCATTCATAGAGTTCTTCTTCAGTCATATAATCAAAGTTGCCATCGTGCGTGGCGCAGTAAGGTGGGCTTATCCACCCTCTCTTGATCCCGAAGAGTAGCCAGTATCTATACATCAGTACCACCCTCTTCTGTCTGAGTGTTTGAGAGCAGAGCAGAAATTTCCTCGATAGCGGTGTTCAACATATCGTATAGCGTGAAGGATTTGTAGTTCAGGTTTTCTACTGCGCTCTCTAAGGAGCTGAGCAATTCCGAAAGCCGTTGATCTTGGGTTATCGGCGAGGTGGTCAAGCCTGCTCTCACGGGTCCATAAGGTGATGGCACAGTTTCTTTGCTGCCCATCGTAACCGAGGGCACGGAGGTAACTAACGATAAGTGCTTTATTCTCACGCTTCTCCTCCATTGTTGCCTTCGTCTGGATCGGAGCTGGCTTGCCCTCTCTCTCTTCCACCCGTAGGTGGTGTGCTGGAATTAAGATCCATAGACTGACCAGTACTGCCGTCAATATCAAGCCACTTCTTACCCATCTGTTCATCTACAATTTTCTCCTGTTCGAGTAATTCTTTGTATGTCTCAGGGTAAGCATTGGATAGGCGTGTCATAGCCCTCTCCCTCGCCCGCCGATAATTGCGATATACCACCGCGCTACGCTTGGCAGATTCTATCCTTCTAGCGATCTCCGTCATTGACTTTATCCTCCGTAACTATAAGTGCATAGGCTATCAGTAATACTATGATGATCCCGATAGTAAAGCTCATCAGTCTAGCCCATAATAATCGTAGGTTCTGGCCACGATATCGGTAATATCTATCGGTCTACCGATCATATAGGCATCCTCCTCATTGCTGTCCCACGCTGATACCAAAATCCGGCCAGCTTGGTTACCTTTGAGCCACCAGATGATGGCCTCGCCCTCATTATTGCCGCCCCATAGGGCTATCCCTTGCTCATCAGTAACCTCATAGAGGTTGATGAGATCATATTCTTTAGGATGAAAGCTCACTCTCGCCCTCTCCTCTCTTCTAAGTAATTAATCATATTTATCTCCTCTAGCGCACGGATCATACGCTTGAGGTTCTTCACTCCCTCTTCATTGTCGCCATTGGCTAATTGCTCCTGCGCCAATTCCGAGCATAGATTAGCCTTAGCTATGAGATATTCTTTATTCATTTACTTGCCCTCTCTCATTTGTTTATTGGTTAGCTCATTCTCACACTCATCACAAGTGTCAGAATTATATTCCTTGCGGTCATACTCTCTCCCACACGCGCACTTGATCCATTCAGAATTATCATCAAAGGCGGGATCTACCGCATAATAGTAATCGCTCATCAATCCTCCCAATCGTGCGTATTACGGTAGTTATTAGCGTGATCTACAATCTCTTTGATAATCTCTAGGCACTCTTCATCGCTCCACTCTTCACCGTCTACACCCGCTACATCCATCACTAGACCTAGCGCCTGCCCGTTAAGGGTATCCATTCCCTCAATATGGGCATTAAAGCTAGCCGTACTCTCTATGATCTCTAGTATCTCTCTCTTACTTAGCATTACTCTCCCTCTCTTTCGTGTAGGTATCCACCCATAGTGGATATTAAATTAGTACGGATAACTAGCGTCCCGTACATATCCTCATAGACCTCAGCTCCTTGCATATTCTCTTCCACCCATATTTTGAGATCTTGTACCGTATCTACCTCTTGTAATTGCATAGCTATATCCTCTCTCTAAATTATCCTACTATTGTAGTAAGATACTACCGCACTCTACCGTATAAGTAGAGCACGATAGTACGCCACTACTTAATCGGTATAGCGCATAGGCATAAGTAAGGCTCGCCACTTAATCGCGTCACCCGTAATTCTTACACGCATAGGCTTACCTAAGCCCGTAAAGTACACTTTAATAGCTGCACCCTTACCCGCGATCTTAGCGTAATCGGCCATATATGCAGGATTAAAGGCTATGCTATCTATCGCGCTAGGCTCACCCTCACTCTTAGCTAATAGCTCTTCAGTAGGTGGATAAGTACCGCCCGATACGGTAAAGGTAATCGCGTCCCCTAGTGAGCTCACGGTAATCGTGTCCCCGATACGGGAGAATTGCACGCGGTTAGCCTTATGATCCTTGCATAGAGCGATTACTCTCTTAATATCGTAGAGTGGAATAAGGCTAGGCTCTAACCGCCCGTCTACGCTAAGTAGAGTACCCTCGATCAAGCGGTATCTATCGGTAGCCTTAGCCTTAAATACCCCGCCCTCACTCTCCACGTGTACCGCGTTAAGTGTAGGCAGACTCTTATCCGTACCCGCGTGTGTGCTCACGCCCTCTAATAGTCTTAATAGGGTAACGCCCGCTACCTCTACATAATTTACCGCTACTTTATTATCCTCTAGTGTAGTCATATATTCTCTCTCTTTCGTATCTATTAGGGCTAGTTGCCCTCTACCGCCCTCTCTTACTACCGATAAGAGAGAGCGATAGATAACCTATAGCCTAGCTGCCTGCCGTACTATACCGTACTACTTAACCGCACTCTATACAATTACCCTCGCGCTCTACTATCACGCCCTCTATCTCTAAACTATCCGCGCAGGGTAGGCAATATTCTTGCCCTATCGTGTCTATTTTTAGCATTAGTCTAATCGCCCTCTCTCTCTAACAAGCTCACGCGCTAGGCGCACACTCTCGCGCTTAGAATAGCCCGCGTACACTCTCTCACCTAATCGCACGCTCTCACGGTAGGCCACTACACGGTAAAAATTACCGATTACCGCATTACCCTCACGGGTAATAAGTAGCTCCACTCTTGCGCTCATAATTGCCCCCTCGCGCTAAAATATCTATTTATTCTATCCTGAGCGCACTTAGCGCAGATATTTACCTTGTACCCCTGATAAGCGAGAGATATATCCCCGCACTCTATGCAGATACTATCCATAATCTAGCCCCCTCTATTCTGCCCTATTGTTAGGTGCAGACTACCCCGCACGGGCTAACCCGTGCGAGATAGTACGCCACTACGCCCCGCAGCTAACCATTGACCCGATACAATAGCCCGCAGGCGTGTACCATAGACGGCTAGAGGTGAACCATAGAGCGAGAGCTATCCCCGCCCCGATAAGTAACGCCCGCACGATACGCCCGCGCCTAGTGATCTTCACGCGTTTACCCCCTTAGCGTGCTCACTTATTAGGCGGTTAAGCTCTACACGGGCGCACGATACCGTGCAATAACCCCGCGAGAGGTGAGCTAGTCTGCCCGTAAAGTGCACGGGGGTAAAGGTGTCGGGCATAAGGCAGCTAGCCCCGCACCCGTAACACTTAAACGCTACCGCGCTCATCATAACCACCGCTGCGCGATCTTGTATCCTGCACGCTCTTGCCCGTGAAAGAGCACGCTAGAGAGGTTATAGACTAGGTGGAATCCCATATCCATCCCCGCGCCGTTTACCTTTATAGTGTTAAACCCGTTTACCTCGTGCAGCTTCTCGCCTAGGGCTAGAGCTGCGTTAAAGGTGATGTCATATATCTCGCCACCCTGCGCGATCTTTAAAGATATATGGCGGGTCATCCCGCTAGCACTTACGCGCCTTAGAATTGTGTACACGGTGACGCGCTCTTCACCGTTAAAGTACTCTTTCACTAGCTCTTCACGCTGTAATTCTTGATCGGTGATACCGCGCAGCTGCGCCTTAATGCTAGGTGTCTCTTTCATAATAGTTCCAATCGGTAGTTTATAGATAGCTCTTATCTATATGCGTTACTATACCGTATAGGGCTAGAGCTGCAACACTTAGCGCACTTTATTCTTTATTTATTTATATGATACGCGTCACACTTTATATCGATAACACGGTGGACACTATCGGCCTAAGTGTCTAAGGTGTTAGAGATAGGCGGTGAGGGTGATCGCTGCCCGATAGTGGCAAGGGCTAGAGCTGCACGGGTTAGATCTTGATCCACTAGCAAGGTGCACGGGTGCAGGGCTAGAGCTGCGGGGTCATTACTTAATCGCTAGGGGTTATGGGATAAGGCTAGACCGCGCCAGATCGGTAGATATTAAGGGTCGCGCACCGCCGATAGTGTGATGATATTCTGCGCCGATAGTAGAGTCACCGCTACCCTTTTGCCTATACCCTTGCCCATAGACCGCCAGACTAGACCGCGCAGGGGGTAGGGGGTAGGCAATTCCACAAAAAAACAAGACCCCCCGTTGCTTAATTTTTGTCCGTATATGTCTATACTCCCCAACAAAAAATATTTGCTAAAGTGAAGCTGTAAGTGGCTCTGAACAGCACTTATACCGTATGTGACTAACGTCACATAAATAAAACGGGAAATGCAGTAAATTTCCTGCCTTATATACAGTAGGGGAGCAAAGCGGGGAAGACCTTTGCGACCCGTTCGGTTGGCCTCTTGCGAGGCCCCTAGGCCGAGTACCGACTTACCCCTCACTTCGCTGTGGCTCGCTCGGGCGCTAAGCCCGACCAGTCCGGCTAGCGGCGCTATTTAGTCGGGTGAGGACTATCAAAGCCCGATAGTCTGCAGACGAAGATGAGTCACTTACTTAGTAAGTTACAAATCTTTGTCCTGGGTCTATCTAAATATTAGATCCGATAAATTCCTCAGCCCGATAATAAAATCAATTCCGGCCCGTCCGGTATTAGGAGAATAATAATGGCCGCTAAAGATAAACGCAGTATTGCAAACAAACTTAAATACGCTGCCAAAGAAGCTGTCAAGCAAACCGCCAAAGACTTATTAATGATTGGTGGTACCAAAGGTGCTGGAACTGTTAGTAAAGTTGTAGTAGCTGGTGGAAAAAAAATAGGCAAGGTTATGATTGAAAAAGCCGGAACCAAGCCAGCCATTAAAGGCGCTAATAAAGTTGGACAAAAAATTGCTGAATCAACTAAAGCCCCAGCATATCCTTCTGGAGCAGGAAAAAAAATTAGTTCAAAAGTAAAAGATACAGTAACCACAGTTTCCCGATCTGGCAGAAAAACAACTAAACCAGCAAAAGCAGTTAAGTATACAAAAAAGCCACCAACAGAAGCACAACGTTTAGGAACATTTAAGGCTCTTGATACTAAGCGTACTAAAAAAATTGTAGAAGGTGCTGCTACAGCAGAAAAAGTTTTTAAGCCAATTATTGGCAAAGAAGTAGTTAAAAAGAAAGTCGCCCAAGGAACAGCAGTTGTTGGTATTCCAACGGCATATTATGCTGGAACTAAAAAGAAAAAGAAATAGACTGGAAGTTTAATGGCTGACAACTCGGCTGACATAGCAAAGAGAGTCATCCTTGGCGCTGTCGCAGAAGGTATGACCGTTGAGGCAGCAACTGCCTCTGCTGGCAAATCCATTAAGACTTATGAGTATTACCGTCGCACAGATAAGGTCTTTGCAGATAAGGTAGATCGAACCCGCTTAGGGTTAAAGGATAAGCAGTTTGCCTCCGGTGACGTACACGACCTAACCTTTGCAGAGTTCCGCCAACGTTTCCTGCATAGCAAGACTTTCCCTCATCAAGAGAACATCGTAGATGTAATCGAAGGTAGAGAGCCAGGGTGGTTGCATCCCTCTATGAAGTTTGAGCCAGGACTTGCAGCAAACCGCGTCCTGATAAATATCCCGCCCAACCACGCCAAGTCTATTACGATCACCGTAGACTATGTGACCTGGCAGGTATGTAGGAATCCTAACTTTAGAGTATTGATAGTCTCACAAACGCAGCAGTTAGCTGCTGACTTTCTCTACGCCATCAAGCAACGTCTGACGCATCCAATGTATCAAGATCTACAGACCGCCTATGCTGCTGGCGTAGGGTTTAACTCTAAGTCTGCCTCCTGGCAGGCAACCCGCGTCACCTTCGGTGATGAACTCCGTGAGTCATCTGAGAAGGACCCGAATATCGAAGCCGTTGGTATCGGTGGTCAGATCTACGGTAAGCGTGCCGATATGATTATTGTAGACGACGCGGTAACCTTGAAGAACGCCAATGAGTTTGAGAAGCAGATCCGCTGGTTGACTCAGGATGTGCGCTCCCGTCTTAACCCTACGGGTAAACTGATTATTATCGGAACTCGTGTGGCCTCGGTAGATCTATACCGCGAGCTACGCTCAGAGGACCGCTACCCTGGTGGTCAAGTTCCTTGGAAGTATCTAGCGATGCCGGCCCTGCTTGAAGCAGATGAAGATCCCGACAAGTGGGTTACATTATGGCCAGCATCCGATGCTCCATTTGATGGACAGTTAGAATCTGACAAGAACGAGGACGGCCTATACCCTCGCTGGTCAGGACGTAACCTTTACAACGAACGCCAAGCGATGGATGCAAGCACCTGGGCTTTGGTATATCAACAGCAGGATGTTTCTGAAAACGCTGCCTTTGATCCTGTATGTGTTAAGGGATCTATTGACGGTATGCGTAAGGCAGGTAACCTAGTTGCAGGTCACCCAGGCCATCCTAGAGACTTAAACGGCTTTACTTATATCTGTGGACTAGACCCTGCAATGATTGGCGATACTGCAGCTATCTGCTATGCCATTGACCGATCAACAAGCAAGAGGTACATAGTAGATGCTATCAAGATTAGCCGTCCGTCTCCAGCCGATATCCGTAATCTTATTTTTGATTGGACATCCCTTTACGCCCCCTCAGAGTGGATCGTCGAAAAGAACGCCTTCCAATCCTTCCTAACGCAGGATGAAGGTATCCGTATGCACTTGGCTTCACGCGGAGTGCAGTTCAAGGAACATCACACTGGTTCTAACAAATGGGATGCCGGCTTCGGTGTGGCCTCTATGTCTACCCTCTTTGGTACCAAGCAGTTTGATGGTAAGCACCATCGAGATAACTTAATACATCTACCAAGCGATCAGACCGAGAACGTTAAGGCTCTGATAGAGCAGTTAATTACCTGGACTCCAACGACTAAGGGTAAGACCGATATGGTGATGGCCTTGTGGTTCTGTGAGATCCGCGCACGTGAGATGCTCAATTACGGAAAGTATGCCACCCACCATATGAAAAATCCATTCCTATCTCGCCAAGAGCTAGGCAAGCGAACAGTCATCAACTTAGAAGAAGCGTTCGCAGAACAAAACAAAATGAGAGTAATCTAAGGAGATATAGAAATGGCGCAAAAACCAACAAAGCCAAGCACAAGAAAAATTACAGTTACTGCTTCATCATCTGCTGCACCTAAGACTAGCAATAAAACAGTCAAGGCGGGATCAATGGCAGGAAATGCAAAACTTGCTCCAGATAATCGAGCAGCAAAGAAGGCAGCAACATCATATTCACCAAAGCGTATGTCTGCTAATGATAAAAGAGCCGCAGGATTTGCTGGCGCAAAGACTCAGTTGCAAATTTCTTTTCGCCAAAGAGATGCAGCAGAAAAGGCAGCAAAGGCAAAAAAAGCCTCATACTCACCAGCACCTATGTCTGCTGCTGCTAAAGCAAAGACTAGAGTAGCTGCAGCAAAGAAGCAACCTTCGTTAACTTCTAAGGTTGTAAATCGTGCAAAGACAGTAGCACGTGAAGTGCGCGATATTCCAACAGCAGTTGGTACAGTTGTAAGAGCAACTGCAGCAGGAAAGCCAAAACCTGGAACCAACACACCGCCTAATAAGCAAGCAATGTATGCTAAGTACGATTTGAAAAAGCAAATTAAACAAGTTGGAGACGCTGTTAAATCCGGTAAAACAGGAACACCAGCAGTTCGATATGGCAAAGATAAGCCAAAGCGTTAATAGTCTTACCCCCCGTTATTAGGAGTTCCATTGTTATCAGTCAAAGAAGTTGACGCGAAGTTATCGCGCCTACGTACACGCTCATCAGCGCGTGACCAACGTATGCGTGATGTGCTTTCGGTACGTCAAGGAGATATCTCCAAGGTATTTCCTTCGATGTTTTCAGAGGACTATCCAAAGCCTCTCGTTGCCAACTTCATTGACGTAGCAGCCCGTGACCTAGCAGAAGCAATGGCACCACTGCCATCCTTTAACTGTTCAGCAACCAATATGGTCTCCGATACTGCACGTAAGGCTGCAGATACTCGCACGCGTATCGCTAACTTTTACGTCACAAACTCTGACTTGCAACTACAAATGTACACCGCAGCAGACTGGTATAACACATACGGTCTTGGTGTAGGTATGGTTGAGATGGATTACGATGACAACAATCCTCGTATCCGTATGCTCAATCCATTTGGTACATACCCAGAGTTAGACCGCTATGGTCGAGTTCTATCTGTTACACAAGTTATTGTTACAGATGCAGAGACACTAGCTGCACAGTATCCAGAGTTCTATGAGCAGATACTAGGTCGCAATCAGTACCAACTATCCTCTCCTTATATCTCAATGGTTAAGTATCACGATAAGGATCAAGATCTACTCTACTTGCCAGAGCGTAAGAATCTTGTTCTATCTCGTACACCTAACATATTAAATAAACCAATGGCATCTGTCATTATGCGTTCATCCTTAGATGGCGAAGCACGCGGTCAGTTTGATGATGTACTCTCAGTACAACTTGCTCGTGCTCGCTTTGCAGTATTGCAGATCCAAGCTGCTGAGAAGTCCATCCAAGCACCTATTGCTATCCCACAGGATGTACAAGAGTTGGCACTTGGACCTGATGCGATTATGCGTTCTGCTAATCCGCAAGGTATCCGTCGTGTACCACTAGAACTTCCTGCTGGAGTCTTTACTGAGTCCGGTGTTCTTGAGCGTGAACTACGCCTTGGTGCTCGTTACCCAGAGTCTCGCTCAGGCAACATTGACGCATCCGTTGTTACAGGTCGCGGAGTGCAAGCTCTACAGGCTGGATTTGATACACAGATCAAGGCAGCACAAGCGCAGTTTGCTCGTATGTTCCAAGAACTTGCCGCTATCTGTTTTGAAGCAGACGAGAAAGTATTTGGCGGAATCCCTAAAACTATTAAGGGAACCGACGATGGAACACCTTATGTACTCAAGTACATCCCATCACGTGATATCAAGGGTGAGTATGGCGTAGATGTCCGTTACGGAATTATGTCTGGTATGGATCCTAACCGTGCCATTATTGCTTTGCTACAAATGCGTTCAGATAAACTCGTATCACGCGACTATGTACGTCGTGAGATCCCAATGGATCTTAACGTTACACAGGAGGAACAACGTGTTGACATTGAAGAGATGCGTGATTCTTTGCGCGTTGCTGTTGCTCAGTATGCTCAGGCGATACCGGCACTCGCGGCGCAAGGCCAAGACCCTTCACAGATTATCAGCCGTATCGCATCTGTTATCCAAGGTCGCCAAAAGGGACAAGCCCTAGAAAACATTATTGAAAAAGCATTTATGCCAGAACCAGCACCAACCCCAGAGATGCCACCTATGGCACCAGGTATGGAGCAACAGATTCCAGCAGCAGGTGCGGCCCCCGCTACTGCCTCGCAGCAACCTCCACAAGAACAAGCTGGTTCGGCCCCTGCTGCTGGTCAACGTCCAGATATAGCACAACTACTCGCTGGTATTACCGGCGCAGCATAAGTGAGGGAGGTGTAAATATGAACAAGGGATCACGCGCT
>Ga0209297_1002087_pt1 | contig 11275 bp, 11 predicted proteins | sample S_130805_MF_Meta_FD_187322 | JGI IMG/M metagenome (GOLD analysis project Ga0209297, IMG submission 187322) | Freshwater microbial communities from Lake Simoncouche, Canada to study carbon cycling - S_130805_MF_MetaG (SPAdes) (version 2) | ecosystem: Environmental > Aquatic > Freshwater > Lake ... | reverse complement strand
TCGTCCGGTATAGTACCACCGTAAAGGACTAAAATATAAACGCAAATGAACAATTTGCTCTCGCTGCCTAATTAATTTATTAATTAGATAAGCACGGTCTGGGGCACCGGGTAACAGAACGCCCCGTTTTTTTTATGAAAAAAATTGAAATTTATACAACAAACTATTGTCCGTTTTGCGTAAAAGCAAAATCATTACTAAATAAAAAAAAGATTAAATTCTCTGAAATCGATGTGTCAGATGATGAAGTTTTAAGAGAAAAAATGTCTGCTATGGCTAATGGAGCAAGATCTGTTCCTCAAATATTTGCTAACAATGTTCACATTGGTGATTGTGATAAAATTCATAAACTAGACCAGGAAAAAAAATTAGATAAATTACTAGGTCTCGAATAAAAAGCTTAATGATTGTATCTCTTTCTATAGCTTTTTTTGCTGGCTTAATAAGCTTTGTATCTCCATGCGTTCTTCCTCTTATTCCTGGCTATGTTTCATTTATATGTGGAACTACACTTAATGAACTAGATTTAAAATCTAAGAATTTTATTTTAAAAAAATCTTTATTTTTTTCTCTGGGCTTCTCATTAGTTTTTATTTCTCTTGGAGCAACAGCTACTTTTATTGGAAGTTTTTTACTACATAACTCTCAAATTTTATCAATAATATCTGGTCTGGTAATTATTTTTTTTGGTATTTATCTATTGGAATTAATAAAAATTAATTCTTTAAATAAAAATTTTGGTAATTATAATATTAAATTTTCTAACAACCTTTTATTCCCATTTATAGTTGGTATAGGTTTTGGATTTGGATGGACTCCTTGTATTGGTCCAATTCTTGGTTCAATTTTAGCCTATGCATCAATGTAAAATTCTATTTCTAAAGGAATATTATTGCTAAGTCTTTACTCCTTAGGTCTTGCGATACCTTTTGTAATTTCAAGTTTAATTATAAAAAAATTTTTAATATTTTCAAAAAAAAGTAAATCTTATTTAAATAAAATAAAAAAAATCTCTGGCGTTATATTGTTAATAACTGGTATTTTAATTGTGATTGGAAAACTTCAGGCGCTTGGCTTTTACTTAATTGAACTCTTCCCATTTTTACAAAAATTAGGATAGCTTTAATTAAGTATTTGAATGACTCTAATAGGTTTTCCATCTTTAAAAGCTTGTAAATTCTCAAACATTTGAGAATAATAAATCTCATAATTTTCTTTAGTTACATAACCTAAATGTGGCAATAAAAGCGCATTAGGTAAAAATCTTAATTTATGATTCTCAGGCAATGGCTCAATATCATAAACATCAAGACCAACCCCTGCTATAATATTTTTCTCTAAAGCCTCGACTAAATCAAATTCATTTACTATAGGTCCTCTCGAAGTATTGATCAAAAAGGCTGTCTCCTTCATTAATTCCAAATCTTTTTTTGTGATCAAATTTTTTGTTCTATCACTTAAAACTGTATGGATTGTTATAAAATCAGATTTTTCTAATAACTCTTCTTTAGTTACAGCTAATACCTGGTTATCTTTTGCCACAGAAAGTTTCAGATTCTCACTCCAAACAATAACATTCATACCAAAAGCTAAAGCTACTTTTGAAACTTGAGATCCTATTTTTCCAAGACCTATAATTCCTAGAGTTTTTCCTCTAAGTTCATATCCCAATGTTGTTTGCCAATAACCCTGATACATGTTCTCCGCTTCTTCTCTTAAATTTCGTGCAAGCCCTAAAATTAATGCCCATGTTAATTCTGCTGTTGAGCTAACGTTTGAATCTGTGCCGCAAACTAAAATCTTTTTCTCTTTAGCCGTTAAAAAATCTATAGATTTATTTCGCATTCCACTTGTAATTATAAGCTTTAGGTTTTTTAGATTTGAAATAATTTTTTTAGTAATTGGAGTACGTTCTCTCATGACTAACAGAACTTCAAAGTCTTTTAATTGCTCAATTATACTTTCTTCATTTTCAAATGGCTGAGTAAATACTTTAAAATCAAAATCTTTTTTTAATTTTTCAAAGTTTCCAATAATTAGCGAAACATTCTGATAGTCATCTAAAATTGCAACTTTCATCTTGATAGTGATTTTTTGGAAGAAATATAAATGCCTATAATAATTATAATGGCACCAATAATATGAAAATTCATTAATTTTTCATTTAATAAAAATATTGCCATAAGGGAACTAAATACTGGCATCAGGTGTAAAAAAATTCCAGCCTTATTAGGTCCAACGACAACAACTGCTTTATTCCATAATATATAAGAGCCTATGCCAGCAAAAAAAACAACATAACTTGTTATTAAAATGACTGGAATATTAAATTTAATTACTTGATGATTATTCAATTCAAATAAAAATTGAGGAAATAAAAAAATTAAACCAATAGAAACAATTACTGTCATAAAACTTAAATATTTCAATCCTGTTTTGTGAGTTCTAAGCATAGTTGAGTAGATTGCCCATGATAACATTGCAACTAACAACCAAAGATCGCCTTTATTAAGATCAAGATTAATTAGCTTAGTAAAATCTAATCGAGTAATAATTATTGCAACTCCTGTTATAGATAATATTAGACCTAAAATTTGTCTAAAATTTATTTTTTCAGTCTTAAAAATAAAAGAAATAAAAACAATTAGTATTGGTATTATTGAAATCATTAACGCCCCATTAAGTACTTGTGTGAAATTTAAAGAATAATAAACAACTGAATTAAATAGGCTAATACTAGTAATCGACATTAATAATATTGAATAAAAATTTTTTTTTATAACTCTAATGTTTTTTAATACATCTCCAAACGTAAAAGGAATTAAAATAATCCATACAATTAACCATCTAAAAAAATTTAATGTTAAAGGAGGGACCTCATAAAGAGTTGCAAATTTTCCAACAATAAAATTTCCTGACCAAAAAAAAGCACAAAATATAAGCATCAAATATGCTTTTAAATTATCACTCATAGTTTGTTAAATTTTATTTGTAATTTTGTAATAAATTCCAAGCACTACTTCGTGAAATATTATCTTCCAATTATTTAAGCCTTTGGAGATATTAAAATTTATCCAGAACATTTTGCTAGTCCCTGTTTTATAATCGACATTTATGGGCTCTAAAATCATACCTTGTTTTTTAAATGTAAAAAAAGATCTCGGCATGTGATTTGCTGATGTAATTAAACCCCAAACTCCTTTGTAATTATTAATAATATCTTTAGAATATTTAATATTTTCAAATGTATTTCTAGATTGATTTTCAAAAATTAAATTATCAATTCTAATGCCTTGATCTAAAAAAAATTTTTTTGCCATATCCGATTCACTCCAGCCTTGTGGGTTATATTCTTGAGAGAATCCTGAAAATAATATTAAAACTCTTGGATTTTTCTTATAAATTTCTAAAGCCTTTATTATTCTTTCTGATGAGGAGTTTAAAGAAACTTCATTTCTTTCTTTTGATTCTAGCCCAGAATTAAAACTTCCTCCTAATACAATTATGCCGGTTAATTGTTGGTGTGGATATTTAGAAGGTGGAATATAATCTTCTATCTTATTAAGTAGAAAATTACTTAAAGGAATATAACCAAAAAATAAAAATAAAACTAAAAATATTTTAGAAAAAAAAATAACTAATTTTTTTGAATTTATAAAAAAAATTATAAAAACTTGAATTAACATAACTAAACATAAAATATATAATGGATTAAATAAAAAACTGAAAAATTTTAAAAAATAGAATTCCATAAATAATACTATGTTAAATGAAATCTTCGTTATATAATTTAGAACTTAGTACAATTCCAAAGCCTATCATGTTGGTTAGCATCGCTGTTCCTCCATATGATAATATTGGCAACGGAACTCCAACGACCGGTAATAGCCCAGTTACCATTCCTAAATTTATTGCAATATATAAAAAAAAGTTAAAGGCAAATGCATAACAAAATATTTTTGAAAAATTATTCTTACTCTGATCTCCAATTAAAGTTACTCTCTTAATTATTGAAAAAAATAACCATAATAATAATAAAGAACCGATCAGTCCAAATTCTTCTGCAAAATGAGAAAATACAAAATCAGTATGGTTTTCAGGAACGAAATCTAGAGAACTCTGAGATCCTCTTAAATATCCTTTTCCAAAAATTCCACCTGATCCAATTCCAATTTTAGCTTGGATAACCTGATAATTTGCTCCTAAAGGATCTCTTTCTGTGTTAAAAAAATTAACAACTCGTTGTTTTTGATAAGGTTTCATTGCAGCAAAAATAAAAGGTAGACTTAAAATAATAATTATAAATCCAGATATAAATATTTTACGATTTAAACCAACAATCCATAAAGTCCCTAGTGCTGCGCCTAGAATTAATACTGCAGTTCCAAGATCTGGTTGTCTTAAAACTAATAAAAAAGGAATTAAAATTAAAATTGCTGAAACAAGTAATGATAATAATTTATTGGTGTTTTCAACTTTTACTAAATTATAGAATTTTGCGAGTACTAATATAATTGCAAGTTTTGCAACTTCTGATGGTTGAACGTGAAAAAATCCAAAGTCAAGCCAACGCTGAGCACCTTTGGCTGTAACACCAATAAATTTTAAAACTATTAAAAGAAATAATATTAAAAAATAAAAATGGTACGCATATCTATACCAAAAATTTACATGAGTAAAAGCAACTGTAATTAAAACTAAGAATGCAAATACAAATCTAACTAAATGTTTTAGATAAATAGTTCCCTGTCCTTTGTCTATTGAGTACAAACATAAAATACTTATTAATCCCAATCCTAAAATCATATAAATTAAACTTCTGTCTAATTTCTGAAATTTTTCAATTAATAAGAAAATTTTAGATACTTTTACTGTTTCACGCATTGGATATTCTTTTTTTAAATAAGAAATCAAACATACTACTAGCAATTGGTGCTGCAATCCTTGATCCTGGCCCAGCATGCTCTGCAACTACTGCTACCGCATATTTAGGCTCGTCTACTGGACCAAAGCCTGCAAAAAGGGAATGATCTCTGTACTTATACTCTCTAGCATTCGGGTTTGCGTTGTCCTCCCGGTCTTTAATAGTTAATTTTGTAACCTGAGAAGTTCCTGTTTTTCCAGCAAATTTTAACTTGCCATTTAATCTAGAACCATAAGAAGTCCCCCCTGGTTCATTCGTTGCTGCTACTAAAGCTTCGTTAATTATTTTTATATTTTCTACGTCAAAATCCATTCGACTTAATTTAGATTTTTCATCAAGATAAAAAGTTGGATTCACCACATAACCTCCATTTGCAAATTGGGCCATTGATTTACAAATTTGCATTGGCGTAGCTAACAGGTAGCCTTGTCCTATTCCTGTGATCAAAGTTTCCCCTAGCAACCAGGGCTTGCCTAAAGCATTTTTTTTCCATTTTGTGTCTGGAACTAAACCTTTTCTCTCTTCATCAAAATCTTTTAAAATTGTCTGACCAAAATTAAATTTTCTTATTGTTTCTGCTAATCTGTCTACCCCTAATAATCTTGCGACTTCATAGAAATATATGTCGCAAGATTTTTTTATTGCGTCTTTTAAATTGATTCTCCCGTGCCCTCCATCTTTCCAACAATAAAATTCCTGTCCATACAGTTCGATCTTTCCAGGACAAAAATGAGTATAATCTTGGTCAACAATTTTATTCTCTAAAGCTGCCAAGGCTATAATTGGTTTTACTACTGATCCAGGAGGATATTGACCTGATAAAAACTTATTAATTAATGGTCTGCGTTCATTTTTTAACAACTCGTTAAATTCTGGCTGAGTTATTCCAAAAGCAAATTTATTTGTGTCAAATGAAGGTGTTGAAACACATGCCAAAACCTCTCCTGTTTTAATATCCATTGCAATTGCAGACCCAGCATATCGACCTAATCTTTGATATGTTAATTTTTGAAGTTCAAGATCAAGGGAAGTTTTTAAAGCATTCCCACTCACTCCATCTACAAATTCAACTGTTCTGACTGCTCTTCCTGCTGCGTTCACTTCAAAACGAGTAAAGCCTGGAGTGCCAATAAGCTCTCTGTTTAATATTTTTTCAATTCCAAGTTTTCCAATTTTAATTCCTGGAGTTCTAAAAAGATCATCTTTTTGATTTTGCATGTCATTTTCATTAGGGACACCGACATAACCTAATACATGAGCAAATTCATAAGGAAAATTATAATGTCTTTCCATCGAAATAAATGGTTGAACGCCATTTAAGATAAAAAGATTGCTATTTATTTTTGAAAACTCAGCCCATGTTAAATTTTTATTAATTACATAGGGTTGAAATTTTCTGAGTTTTATAAAATCTGTTCTAGTTTTTTCAATTGTTTCACTATCTAATCTTAAAAATCTATTTAGTGTTACAAGGACAAGTTCAAGATCAGTAACGTCTCCTTTAATTAAAGCAATTCTGTATAGCTGACGATTTTCAGCTATCTTGTTACTAAATCGATCTAATATTAACCCTCTTTCTGCTGCAATTTTCCATTCTTTAAAACGATTTCGATCTGATAAAATTGAATATTTATTTCTTTGAAACACCTGTAGCCACAAAAGTCTAAGGCCAATTAAACCAAAAAAAGTATATTTAGCGGTAGTTAAAATTGCTTTTCTTCTATTGATTATACTTATTTTTGTTTGATAACCTTCTGTTGGTCTATGCTTAAAAAGCTTCATAAAAATATAGACAATATAACATTAAAAATGTTAAACCGTCTCACTTTTTTGGAGGAAAGCATATATTAAAATAGAAGTTAAAAATGATAATCTAGAGCAGGCTCTAAGAGCTCTTAAGAAAAAATTACAAAGAGAAGGAGTATTTCGCTTACTTAAAATTAAAAGTCACTTTGAAAAACCCTCTGAACGAAAAAAGCGAGAGAAAGACGAAAATACTAGAAGAGTCAAAAAATTTAAAAAACTAAAAGCAAGATACTAAGTCTTAGTCTTAAAATATTAAAGCAAAAAAATAGCCATCAAAACTAAAACAAGGATTATAGAAACTGACACGTAAACTGTTAATTTTTTAAAATTAGACCAAGTTTCTTTTTGAGAGCCAATATCCATAAGGTTTTAACCTTGACGTGCTTTAAACTTTGGATTTTTTTTATTAATCACGTAAAGTTTTCCTCGTCTTCTAACCACTTTACAATTGATGTCTCTTTTTTTAAGAGATTTTAATGAGCTAACAACTTTCATAGGCAACTTAAATATATATTAAAAGACACTTTGTAAAGAAAAGTTAACAATTATTAATTAAAAAATTACTCACATAATCTTTAAGCCTGATTTCTGCAGATAACCTTATAATCTTATTATTCAAATTCATTTTTGTTAAAGCGGATCCAAAACGTTCCCCTTCTCTTTTAGGTAAATACCTCATTTTACTCTTAAATAATTTTGCAAGTTCAATAATGCTAAAAGACTGCTTGCTCGCAATAGAATAATGTTTACATTTATTTTGTCTCCATGCGTAAATGCAAGCTTTTACGGTATCAACAACATGAGTGAATCTCCTAGCCTGTGTTCCCGGTTTTACAACTGGTAATTTTTTACCTGATTTAAAATGATCTTCAAATATTCCAACGACTGTTGCCATATCGCCTTTGCAAATTTGTTTTTCTCCATACACATTATAAAAATAAACAACTTCATATCTAAAATTGAACCAGTTCTTTAAATTCTCTAATAATTCTAAATTCTTAGCCTTTGAAAAAGCGTAAGGCGATAAATTCATATCTTTTCCTTTATTTCCTAAACTTGCAGAGGTTGCAGAATAAATTAGCTTAATTTTGTTATTTAATGCAAAACTAAATACATTTGAACTTCCTTCGATATTTGAATTAAAACATTCATTTATTTTTCTAAAGCTTTGATAAATTCTTGCAAATTCACCAAAATGAAAAATGGTATGAATTTTACGTGCATAGATTTTTAAATAAATTTCAATATTTTTAGTATTGCCTTTTAAATATTGGACTCTTTTATCTTTTATGTGATTTTTAGTTGAACCGGATGAATAATTATCAACACTTATAATTTTATATTTTTTAAACTTTAAGAGTTCAGATATTAAATTAGAACCTATAAACCCAGCGCCTCCTGTTACAACTAGTATATTTCTCATTAAATTTAAGAAGGATTTATCAAGCCTGGCAACGACCTACTCTTCCGTGCCTTAAGACAAAGTACCATTGGCGCTAAAGGGCTTAACTGCCGAGTTCGGAATGGGATCGGGTGTTACTCCTTTGCAATAATCACCAGGCGTTCGTTTTGTAACTAAAAATATTATGTTTGTAAACTTTAAAAAAAAACAATACTTCCATTAACATCGCTAAATCAGAGACTAGGACAATTATTAATAATCAAGAAATTTCACAAAATTAATACTCTGTATATACCTTATTAATGTTAAGCTCTGAGGCAAAATAATGAAGTTTATTCAGTTTGCAAAAAATAGAAGATGAATAATTATATAATGACTATAATGACAAAGGCAGCACATATTACCACAAAAATGATTATAACAAACCTTAGTTAGTAAAATCTAAATTACTAATATAATAAAAAATCTTTTTTGATAATTTGAGTGATCCTTTAGGTGACAAATGAATCAAATCATAAGTATCTTCAATATTCAAATCAAAATTATTAAAACCGTCTATGCAAAAAATATTTTTATTATTACAAAATTTAATAATAATGTCTGATATAAACTTTTCTCTTTCATAATAGTTAATGCTGTCAATTGAAAAAATTCTATCATCCTCTTTTTTCCATCTCAGAGTTCTTTGAGTTATAAATAGTGGTTTAGATTTGAAAGATAATGACAAACTTACTAGATTATCTAATCTAGAAATTAACTGTGACTCATAATCTTTATTATATCCATGATTAGAGTTATTAATTTCATAATAAATGGGCAGCCTTTTTTTATGTCCTACATTTAATTCATCTAGCACGAAATTTTCTAAAAAAAAAAATTTATACAACCTTGAGGTAATTCCGTTATTTTTTTGAACAATTAATTTGATTTTTTGTTTTAAACCTTGCTCTTTTTCAAATTGTAAATCATGTTTAACATTCTCATTTATACCTATATAATAAAAAAAATATTTAACGCGTAAATTGTTTAATTTATTAAACCAATTTTCAAAATTCCAAACATGCCCAATAGTTGACTGACCGTCGATACCTGCATTAACTATATCAATGTTAACTCCTTTACTTTTGAATAAATATTCTAAATTCTCAGTCCAAGTGTCTTCTAGATTTAAATATCTTTCATCTGTTGTGCTTCCGCCTAAAACAACGATATCTAAATTATCAATTGGTTTAGATCTGCCTCTAAAGCCATAATGATCTCTTTTATAATTTATCTTTATTGGATGATCAGAATATAATGAGCTTTTATAGTTATAATTTGCATTACAGTTTATATAGGAACAGTTTAATTTTGAGTTAAATATTAAATCTCCAGATAATATTTCTAAAATACCGTATAATAATATGAATATAATTATATTTATTAAAAGTATTTTAATTTTATCTATAATCATAAAATATTAAAATTTTAACAAAATAAAATTAAAAAATTATCCGTGAGATAATATTTTTTATTGAGATTATTTTAGTAAAATTATCTACTACGGACATTAAAAATTGCAAAGATAATAAGTAGATAAAATAATTTATAATGCTATAAGTAATAAATTTTATCGCGGGGTGGAGCAGTCTGGTAGCTCGTCAGGCTCATAACCTGAAGGTCCTTGGTTCAAATCCAAGCCCCGCAACCAAATTAAAGGTTTTAATTAAAGAGTCTCATGAATATTGGTTACGATATAATTTTTAATTTTTATAACGACTATAATTATCTTAAATCATGCATTGAAGGTATAAATAATCAAACTATTCTAGCTAATAATCTTATTTTTACAGATGATGGTAACAAAGATCGTAATCTTGAAAATTTAATTAGAAAAAATCTTAATAAAAAAATAAAATTACTTTTTATTAAAAATTCCAAAAACATAGGACCTGAAAAAAGTTCAGAGAATGCACTAAAGAAAATTAGTTCAAAATTTTTTTTTTTAATTGCTGCAGATGATAGAATTTATAAAAACTTTGCAGAAGAAAACATTTTCATATTAAATAAATACACCGATGCTCCATTTGTATTTTCAAATCTTATCATTAATAATCATATTAATAAAAAAATTTACAATATTAATTATTATTTTTTAAAAAAAAATTTTTATAATAAAGAAGATGTAAAAAATTTTTTTAAAAAACATCAATTTAAAATATATCATAACACTGTATTTTTTAATTCTAAAATTTGTCAAAAGGATAATCTTCAGAAAATAATATACGGAAGAAGAGCCGACATGTTGAATCTTTTATATTTGGCATCCAACTTTGGATTTGCTTATCTTAATGAGAATTTATCAGAATTTTCATTCAGAAAAGGTCAGTGGGGACAGATTATGTCCGATAATTATTTAATTGCAGAATTATTAATATTAAAAAAATATCAACGTAAATTTTATAAATTTTTTATTGAGACAAATTTACACTTTGATCTGTCAATTTTTTCAATCCCTAAATTAATTAAAAATAATTTAATAGACGCTATAAATTTAACATGGTTTATTAGATCTATAAAATTTTTTTTATGGAAAAAGCTAAGATTTATTTTTCCAGAAAAAAGCTTAAATATTTTATTTAAAATATTTAACTAAATATTTTTGATTCTTATTATTTAAATTTTCAAAAAAGATAATTAAGGCCACAGGAATGTATAAGACTATACTCATCCAATTATTAAAAAAATTTCCACTAGGCATAAATGGAAATAAATTAACAATAATAGCTTGATATAAAATTAATTTTATCAAATCTATATTATTTTTATTTTTTTTTAAAAAAATTTTAATAAAATTAAATAAAATATAAAAATAAAATAAAATTAAGAAAAAGAAACCAAATAAACCTGTTTCTGCCAAAAATTGCATATAAAAATTATGAGGATGAGTGGCGCACCCATTGTAGTGGACATATCTAGTTTCTTTACAAGCCTCTCTAAAACTTTTTACTCCATGACCAATTAAAGGTCTGTCTTTAAACATATTAAAAGCGACAGTATAATGAGCCTGATATACTTTAGTAAAAATATTAATTTTATTATTCTCAAAAAATTCACTTTTGGTTACTTCAAACATTCTCACCTTAGCATCTGAATTAATTTTA
>Ga0209297_1002085_pt1 | contig 11278 bp, 4 predicted proteins | sample S_130805_MF_Meta_FD_187322 | JGI IMG/M metagenome (GOLD analysis project Ga0209297, IMG submission 187322) | Freshwater microbial communities from Lake Simoncouche, Canada to study carbon cycling - S_130805_MF_MetaG (SPAdes) (version 2) | ecosystem: Environmental > Aquatic > Freshwater > Lake ... | reverse complement strand
GCGGGTCCTTCCGGTGGCGGAGGATGAAGGCGTCACCCTGGCGGCGCACCCCAACGATCCGCCGGTGGAATCCCTCGGCGGCGTGCCCTGCCTGCTGCGTAGCCGCGCCAACTTCGACAAGGCCCTTTCCATCCGCCCCAGCAAGAACCACGGCCTTTGCTTCTGCCTCGGGAACTGGACCGAAATGGGCGAGGATGTCTTCGACGCCATCCGTCACTACGGCAAACAAGACAAGCTGGTCTATGTGCATTTCCAAGCCGTGCGCGGACGCGTGCCGCGTTTCCACGAAACCTTCGTGGACGAGGCGGACTACGATGCATGGGCGCTCATCCGCGCCTTCAACGAGGCGGGTTTCAAAGGCGTAATGATCCCCGGCCATGTTCCGGAGATGGAAGGAGACGAACCTTGGCGCACCAAAGAATCGATCGAGAACACGCCCTACTACCATCCGATGGGAGGTTATCGCGGGCGCGCCCTCACCGTGGGCTACCTCAGGGGCTTGCTCCACGCCCTCAATGGCAAACCAAGCCATGATTGAGCTCAGGGCGACGAACTGGAATCATGTGCGGGGCATCGCGCCTCTCGCTGCGGCCGCACAGGTTTTCTCCGATCGCAACCCCGGAGTTCGCATCGAAGTCGTGCCTCATTCAGCCGCGCAGTTTGGCGAAGGCCCGCTTGATGCGCTGACGCGCGACTTCGACCTCGTCGGCTTTGATCATCCGCTCACGGGCTTGGCCGCGCAGGAGGGGATCTTCTTGCCGCTCGACGATCATCTCTCGGCCGAGGTGCTTGCCGATCGGCGCCAAAACAGCGTCGGGTTGTCCTACGACAGCTATGTTTTCGGCGGAAAAGTTTGGGGGCTGCCACTGGATGCTGCGTGCATCGTTTCAGCTTCCCGCCCGGATCTGCTCGATCGCGTGCCGACCACCTGGGAGGAGTTGCTCGCGCTGGCCGCCGAAGGTCGGGTCGCGCAGGGATTTTCGCGCATGACCACCACCGCCATGTTCTACATGCTGCGGCATCAAGGATTCGACGAATCCTCCGCCATCGAAGCGCTGCGCGAACTTTATCGGCTAACGGGCGGCGCCGAACGATTGAAGCATGGCAGCATCCAAGTTTTGGAGGCGGCTGCATCGGGCGAAGAGATCGCATTCGCGCCGGCTTGTTATGGCTATTCAAATTACACCCGCCCGGGATTTGCTGCTTGTCCCTTGGCGTTTCATCCGACTCCGTTCGCGCCGACTGGCGGGGCCGTGCTCGGCGGCGCGGGCCTTGCGGTCTCGGCCTCGTGCAAACACCCAGAGGTCGCTCTGAATTTTTTGGAATGGATCACCGGCGCGGATTGCCAAATGCACATCTATGCGGTCTGCGCTGGTCAACCCGCGCATGCCGCCGCATGGAGGGCAGATCTGCCGAACACGCTGACCGGAAATTTTTTCCGATCCACCATGTCGGCGATGGAGAGCGCTTGGCTGCGACCTAATACCCCGGAGTTTCATCACATCCAAAGCGACCTCGCCACCAAACTTCACGCTGCATTGACCGCCTAATGAACACGAATACACCACAGATCCTTGCCGAGGGCCTGGCATTTCCCGAGGGTCCTGCCTTTGCAACGGATGGCTCCTTGTGGCTGGTGGAGTTGAAAGGTGGAAACCTTTGCCGCTGGTCGGATGGCACGCTTAGCCGAATCTCCGTCGGCGGAGAACCGAACGGCATCGCTATCGATGCGCAGGGGAGGGTCGTTTTCTGCGATGCCGCCGAGTGCGCGATTCGTCGTCATGATCCTGCGACCGGCGTGACCGAGACCCTGGCAAATTCCCTCGAAGGCAAACCGCTCTTCAAACCGAACGACCTGGCCTTCGATTCGGTTGGCAACCTGATCTTCACCTGCCCCGGTGATTCCCGCACGGAACCCACCGGCTATCTGGCCATCTTGAAACCCGACGGTTCGGTGAGCCGAGTGGCTTCCGGATTTTATTTTCCCAATGGACTGGCCTTCACTCCGGATGGAGGCCATCTGGTGGTCGCCGAGACGCGACGCCAAAGGCTGTGGCGCGGTCGCTGGGATGCCCTCAATGGCCGCTGGCTCGCCCCGCGTCCCTGGTCAAGCGTCGGAGGCACGATCGGCCCCGACGGCATGGCCTTCGCCGCCAACGGACGCCTCCATGTCGCCATCTACAGCGGCGCGGCAGTGAAAGTCGTCGCAGCGGATGGCGAAGTCGAGGAGGTCATCGCCGTTCCCGGAGCCAATCCGACCAACTGCGCCTTCGATCCCTCGGGACGCTTGGGCCTGGTGGTCACCGAAGCGGAAAACGGAAGGCTTTTCAGCTTGCCCAAGCTCGGCCCCGGCGCGCCGCTTCTCTCCGACCCGTAGGTCTCCGAGGCGGAGGGCGGCTGAAGTTTGGGTCATGCCGGAGGATGACTCCGTTGGGATGTCTTAAACTGCACTATAGCTCGAGATCCGATCGGGTTAATTGACCGGCCAAATAGAGCGGGAGAAAGCGGAGCCGTTGATCTGCCAGCCTTGCGGGCGGGCGGGCGGAAAGAATGACTCCCGTGGGGCAGTTTGGATAATTCTTCAAAAAAAGATGCAGGCTTCGCAGGGAGCCGGCCTCGCCGGATTTGACTTCGACGGGGTGAATTTTTCCGTCCCTGACGGCGAGGTAGTCCACCTCGGCGCTGCTGCCCCGTGCATCCCGTGCCCAATAGAACAATTCGCCCTCGCCCGAGGCCAACATCTCCTGAGCGACGAATTGTTCGGCCAGTTTCCCCCGATAAAGTGAAAGCAGATCGCCCGGCTCCAGAGCCGACTCCACCGGCAAGCGGCAGGCTCGTTGCATCAGGCCGATGTCGAGCAGCGCCGCTTTGAATTTGACCGGATTGGCCGTTGCGCCCAGCGGAAGTCCTGATGGATCGCAGGCTGGAATCCGCTGCAGCAGTCGGGCCTTGCACAGAAGATCGAACGCTTTGCGATTGGTCGGCCCCGAGTGGCTTCCATCCAACTTGGTGTATTTGAGCTGTTCGCCGACGCTTCTTGCCGCATTTTGAAGCACTACATCCAAACAATCCGGCGCCACCCTTGGCGTGTATTTGGAAAAATCATCCCGCAGGGACTGCAGAATTTCCTCCTGCACACGGGCGGCCTCCCGCATCGAGCCTGTGTCCCGCCACAACTTGACCGCCTCGGGCATGCCACCCACGAAAAAATAATTCCGCAGCTCTTGCAGAATCTGCCCGTGGGAAGAGGCGTCTATCGATTCCGGTTTTCCCAGCAACGCTTCGGCCATGGCCTCCTTACCCACAGCGAGAAGATACTCTTGAAAATTCATCGGCCCGACCCGCAGGTAGCGCAACCGCCCCACCGGCACCGAAATGTCTCCGAGGGCAAATTCCAAGAGCGAGCCGGCCGCCACGATGTGAAGCTCCGGCATTTCCTCGTAAAAATACCGCAGCGCGGCCAAGGCACGCGGACAGGCCTGAATCTCATCCAGGAAAAGCAGGGTCTTCCCTGGCGTAATCCGTCCACCGACGATTTCTAAAGCGTTAAGGATTCTGGCAGGATCCAGATTTTCATCGAAAATCGCTCGCAAATCCCGGCGTTTTTCAAAATCGATTTTGACGAAATTCTCAAACAACGGAGCCAAAAACCACTCAACCAGCCAAGTCTTGCCCACCTGCCGTGCGCCGCGGAGCACCAAAGGCTTGCGGTGGACCGCATCTTTCCATGTTAGCAATTCTTCTTCAACCAACCGTTTCATACCCAAATCCTGTCGCTGGAGTTGCAAAAATGCAAGAGCAATTTAGAAAGACACCCCTTTATCTGAATAAAAAGTTCAGATAGAGCCTGTTTCTTTCTGCAACAATTTCGGGAGATAGATCAATCAATGCGTAATATTATTGTCTCTCGGAAATGCGACTTTCAGAGGTTTTATCGTAGGGCGGGCGTCTCGCCTGCCATCGAACGGCTTACCCATGCAGGCTTCCGGCTTGGAGCCTACGCCTCGGAAAGTGAGACGCCCGCGCTACATTCAGAAGCCCAAAAGCAAGCTTTTGGTATAACACCAATGTCGCTTTGAAATTCGACTTTTTATCGCAAAAAAGGGGCATGGCCGTCTCGGCCGTGTGGAGACTGGTTCGCCCGCCGCTTCCAGAATCCACCATCACTCCGCCAGTCCCCAAAAAATGATTTTGCTGTCCACCATTTTGCCAAACCTCCTCTGTGTCTCTGTGCCTCTGTGAGATTATTTCTGCCGCCGCCGGAGCCGCGCAGCGCGTAGGCGAATACCAGAAAAAATGATTCTGCCATCCATCACTCTCCCGCACGCCGTGCAGTCGGGCCGCCACTCGCTTGCCTGCAAGGAATAGGGCGATCTGGTGATCCTCTAATGTGTTGAAAAATTTTAAAAAATTGTCTTGCATTGCAAGGTTGCATATTCGATTTATACCTGTCAGTTGATATCAAAATCTTCTGTTTTATATTCAGAAAATTGCCCCGCAAACATTCCCCAATAAATCCTGATCCCCAGATTATGAAAACCCTCCGCAACCAGTTTCCGCCTCGATCGGCGGTTCGCCTGCCGTGTTTGGTTTCCTGCAATCTTGCGCGGAAAAAGTGCGCTCTGTTTGTCAAAATTCTCGCTGCCGCCATGGTGGTTTTTGCGCTGGCATCGTCCAGCGTGTTTGCTGCCAGCCAGACTTGGGATGGCGGTTCGACAGTCAATGGCACTTGGTCCACGGCCGCGAATTGGATAGGCGATCCGACTGCGCCAGGATCTACATCCGTTACCAACAGCACCGATGTCGCCACTTTCAACGCCGCTATTGCCAACACTTGGGGCAACTCAGGCACTCCAGTCGTGATCGACTCCGGCCGCAATATAGGAACCATTCTTTTCGATACGGCTTCGGTCGGTAGTTACACCATCGGTTCCACTACCGGTCCGGCCTTGATCATCTCAAATGCTGGCGCTATCACCATGAATAGCACGGTTGCAGCCTCCCAGACCATTAATGCTCCGCTCACATTAAATGGCACTTCTGGAACAGCACTGACCATCACGAACAACGCCTCGTTATCATCTAATGTTTTGACGATCGGTGGAAATATCACATCTTCCTCCACCTCAGGAACTACCGCTTTTACTATTACGGGCTCAAACGCCGGCAGCAATGTCATAAGCGGCAATATTACCAATGGTTCTGGAACCAATGTGGTGCGTATAACTAAACAGGGTGGAGGCACATGGCTCCTTTCTGGTGGAGCTGGCAATACATTCACCGGTGGGGTCACAATCCAGCAAGGCATTATTTCTGTCGCCTCCATGCTCAGTCTTGGCTCAGGAACGCTAAAAATTGCGAACTTATCTCAAGGTGCCAGTTTTTATTACACTGGCTCTGGAGAAACAACGGCCACAGTTATAGACCTTAGCGGCACCACTGGCGGCGCGAATATCTACGCTAACAATGCATCGGGCTTGCTGAAGTTCACGAGCAACTTCACCGCCACTGGTGCTGGGTCAAAAACTCTTAGCATTTTGGGAACCGGTTCGGGAGAAATAGCCGGTAGTATTGTTGATAACAGTGGCGTTAACATCACATCGGTCACCAAGAATAACGCAGGCACTTGGACCCTCTCCGGAAATAACACCTACACCGGCGCCACGACAGTCACTCAAGGCACCTTGGTTTTCCAAAACAAAGCCACTCGCACAGGTGGCAGCCTCGTCACGGCAGCGGCTGCGGGCACGGTAGGCCTCGGCGTTGGTGGGGGAGGGGTTACGGATTATAGTGACACCGATGTCGCTAACCTTTTCAACAGCACGCTTAGTGGTTTCACGCTCAATGCGGCTTCCGGCGTGGCCATCGACACCACTGCTGGCAGCTTTACCCAATCCACTGCCCTCACAGCCGCCCGCGCGCTCACCAAACTTGGCAACAATACACTCACGCTATCCGGCGCGAACACCTACACTGGCGCCACCACCATCAAGGCCGGCACGCTGAGCATCGCCGCAATTACCAACGGCGGAGTCGCAGGCGCCCTCGGCAACTCGACCAATGCCGCAGGCAATCTCACACTCGGCGGAGGCACTCTGGAATACACCGGCACGGTAAACGGCACGACCGATCGCAATTTCACCCTCACGAACGGCACGACCAGCGGCATCAGCGTTGCCAACTCGACAGTCTCCCTGACCATTTCCGGAGCTGCCGCGACATCAACTGGCAATCTCACAAAATCCGGCGCAGGCACACTTATCCTCTCTGGGGCGAATGCCTACACCGGCACCACCACAATCAATGCAGGCACACTCCAAATCGGCGCGGGCAGCACCACAGGTTCGATCTCCTCCAGCAGCGCCATCACTAACAACGCAAGTTTAACAGTCAACCGCAGCGATGCGATCACCATTTCCAATACCATCAGCGGCACCGGCAACCTGATCAAGATTGGCACCAATACCCTCACGCTCAGCAATGCCAACAATTACACAGGAGGAACGCTCATTTCCCAGGGGTCTATCAATCTGGGTGCCAACGAGGGATTGGGTAATGGCTTCCTCACCATGGGCGATGCCAACACGACCGCCACCATCACTTTGAATCTGCAAGGCAGGAATCAAACGATCACCGGCTTCAGCATCGGAACGAGCGCAAGTGCTTCTCTTATCCAAGGCTGGGCCACTGGCGGGCAAACAGGCACCGCCACACTGACGATCAATCTGGACTCCGGAACCAACAGCACTACAGCCAACACAACCATTCGCGATAATGGAGGGAATACTAACGACAATGGCAAACTCGCGCTGGTCAAAACCGGCTCTGGCACGCTGGATCTTACTACCTACAGCTCGATGAATTACTCCGGCGGTCTCACGGTCAATGGTGGCACTCTCTCCTACAGCAATGTCCTCGCGCTTGGCCAAAGCTCGGCAGGCAGCGCCATCACCCTCGGTGGCGGCACGCTCAACTACACGGGAAGCGGTTCCGTGACGATTGCCAACAACGCAACACTCACCGCCGCCACCACCAGCGCTCTCAACAACGCGGCCGGGAATGTCACCGTCTCGGGAACGATCGGAGGCACCGGCAGCCTGACCAAATCCGGTGCGGGCACTCTCACGCTCTCCAGCGCCAACACCTACCAGGGCGCAACCACGATCAATGCAGGCACGATCAACCTCACAGGCTCGAACACCGCCAGCGCCACCACGATTAACTCCGGCGGCACCCTCATCGGAACCGGATCCGCTGGCGCTGTCACAGTCAACAGCGGCGGCGTTATTGGCGCGGGCAGCGCCGCAGGCACTGCCGGCACCCTCACCATCGGCTCGCTCACACTCAATGGCGGCAGCACCTACTCATGGGATCTAGGAAACGCCAGCGGCTCAACGGCAGGCACGGACTGGGATGTTCTGAATGTCACGGGTGCCCTCACTCTCAATGCCACTGCTGGCAACAACATTACGATTGTCCTCGGCGGCACAGCCGCGCCCAGCAGCTCAAAGTCATGGAATATCATCAACTACGGGTCACTGCCCAATGCTTGGGACTCCTCGGTTTTCAACATCACCAACAACATCGCAGGCTCAAGCGGCACATGGTCATTAACCAACAACAGCACATTCATCGGCCTCACCTACACGCTCAGTTCCACCTCCACATGGACTGGTGCTTCTGGAAACTGGAGTGCCAATTTCACCAGCACACCTGCCAACGGAAATGCGCTCGTCTTCAGCGGTGCGGGAGGCACTGCAACAAACAATATCGCTTCAGGCAGCCTATCCTCGCTCTCCACGATTACCATCAACTCGACGGCTGGCAGCTACACGCTGGCCGCGAATTCCGGCTCATCAGGCTTCGACGCCTCCGCGCCCATCACGATCACCGGCGTCACCAACAATTCCGCCAATGCCACCACGGTCAATCTGGCGCTGGCGGTCAATAGTTCCCCGCTCGCCATCAATGCCGCAGCAGGAAATCTCACTTTCGGAAGCCCTATTTCCAATAACAACACCATCACCTTCAGCGGAGCCAACAGCACAACGGTCAGCGGCAATATCTCCGGCACCGGTGCCATCACTCAGAATGGCAACGGCACGCTTGTGCTAAGCGGGAGCAATTCCTACGCCGGCAATACGACAGTCAGCGCGGGTGTCTTGAACATACAAAACAGCAATGCCCTCGGAACCACCGCTGGCGGCACGATCGTCGGCAATGCAACAGCCCTCCAACTCCAAAACGACATCACCGTCACCGGAGAGGCGCTCAATCTCACTGGTGCGGGAATCGGCGGCAACACGGGTGTCTTGCGTAATATTTCCGGCAATAATACATGGACGGGAGACATTACCACTGTTGGAAGCTCAGCGGTCCGCATCCAATCCGATGCCGGACTCCTCACTCTCAGCGGCAATGTCAACTACACGACGACTGGAGTAAACGCTCTTACTTTTGCTGGACCTGGCAACATCCTCGTCTCCGGCAATATGAGTAGCGGCAGTAGTGGCGGCGTTACCATGGGCACCACGGGATCTTCAAGCGGAACCTTGACGCTCACCGGCAACAATACATTCACAGGTGCACTTGCGGTTACCAGCGGCACGGTTTCCATATCATCGATCGGCAATGTGGGCGTAGCCAGTGCTGCCGGCGCTGGCAACATAAGTATCAGCGGTAATGCTTCGACCGGAGTTCTTATTTACACCGGCTCGGCGGCGACATCCAACAAGGTGATCACTATTCCTGCTGGAGATACCCGCACAGCTACAATCACTCAAAACGGCACAGGCTTGCTGAAGTTCACCAGCGATTTTTCAATCACTGGTTCCGGAAATAAAACTCTGATCCTTAACGGAAATGGAACCGGAGAAATCGCGGGCGCCATTCCCAATAGGGATGCTGCTAGCCTAACCAGCCTGACGAAAAACGGCACCGGCACATGGATACTATCCGGCAACAACACCTACACTGGCAACACAACGATCACCGCCGGTATTCTTCAAATCGGTAATGGCACCACAACGGGATCGCTTTCCACCTCCAGCTCCATCACGAACAATGCCACGCTGGTCTTTAACCGCTCGGATACAATCACTCAAGGCACGGACTTCGCCAGCACCATCAGCGGCAGTGGAAATCTCACGCAGGCTGGAAGTGGCACTCTCGTTTTGGGTGGAACAAATACTTACAACGGCAGCACCATTATCAGCGCCGGAACACTCCAGATCGGTAACGGCAGCTCAACGGGAAGCTTGTCTACAGCCAGTGCTATCACGAACAACGCCACGCTCGCCTTCAATCGCTCCGGAACAGTCACGCAAGGCACGGACTTTGCCAACAGCATCAGTGGCACAGGAAATCTCACCCAAGCAGGCAGCGGCACGCTCGTTCTTGGCGGCACCAACACCTACACCGGCCTTACGACGATCAGCGCCGGCAACCTCTCGATCAGCACGGTCTCCGCTGTTGGTTCCACCTCCGGCATCAATCTCGCCAACGCTACCGCCCTCATCTACACAGGCGGCTCCGCTGCCACGCTCGACCGCGCCATCTCCGTCACTGCGGGCACAGGAACAATCCGTAACAGTGGTGGTGCGCTCACCCTCACTGGCGGCCTCAGCAAAAACGGCACCACGCTCACCTTCGACTCCGGCACCTTCAATGTGAACACCATTGGCATCAGCGGATCCGCCGCCAACTCCGACCTCGTCATCGACGGTGCCACAGTCAATCTCAATGTCGCGAACACCTACAACGGCCCCACCAGCATCATCGACGGCGGCACCTTGAACGCCAATGTCGCCAACGCCCTCCCGACCGCCAACGGTCGCACTGCTATCTCGATCGACGCCACCGGCACCGGCAGCTCAACGCTCGCCCTCGGCGCCAGCCAATCCATCGCCTCGCTCGCAGGCGCCGCCAGTTCGGATGTCACCCTTGGTTCCAATACCCTCACGATTGGAACCACAAGCAGCATAACCACCTACGCAGGACGCATCACCGGCATTGGAGCTCTTGTGAAAGACGGCTCCAGCACACAAGTCTTCAGTGGAACGAATACCTACACCGGTGGCACCACGATCAGCGCCGGCAACCTGACCATCAGTGGCGGAGCTGCCTTGGCCGATACTGGCACCGTGACACTCGCAAACGCCAGCGGAGCGGTCCTGAGTGTATCGGCAAGCGAAACGATCGGTTCCCTAAGCGGCGGCGGAGCGAGCGGCGGCAACATCGTCATAGGTTCTGGCCAAACCCTCACCGTCAATCAAACCACTGACACCACCTTCTCCGGAGCCATCAGCGGAGCCAACCTTGTCAAAACCGGCAGCGGAAATTTGACTCTGAATGCTGCGAATTCCTACACCGGCACAACCACCATCGCCAGCGGCACACTCCAAGCCGCTTCCGCCGGAGCCATGGGCAACAGCACAGTAATCAATGTCACCGGCGGCTCCTTCCTCGTCACCGCCGCAAGCGCTGTCAACGACAATACAGCCATTAACCTCGGCGGCGGCACTCTGGCCATGCGCGGCAACTTCAACGAAACGGTCGGTGCTCTGACGCTCAGCGCCAACTCCACTATCGACTTCTCCGGTTTCGTCGGCACCCTCCGCTTCAGCGGCGTCGGTTCCTGGGCGGCAGGCGCCAACCTCGCCATTTGGAATTGGAGTGGAACCACCCAGTATAACGATCCAATCAACAATTATCAAAACCCCAGTCGCCTTGTCTTTACTAACAACGCCACCCTTTCTTCCAACCTCGCCAATATCAGCTTCTACAGCGGTAGCGGAACCGGCTTCGTCGGCAATGGCTTCGAGCGGGCATTCATTGAATCCGGCTTTACTACTGGCTCCGAAATCATAGCCGTCCCCGAACCCGAAACCTACATCACCGGCGTGATCCTCCTCCTCGGCTTCACCATCTACCAACTCCGCCTCGCCCGCCATGGCCAAGGCCTCCTCTCCCGCCTCGCCTTCCTCCGCCAAGCGAAACGGTAACCCTTGGAGGGTCAACCTCCGGCTTGACCCAAATTTCAAGCACGGAAGGCTTGGAGTCACAGTCAGACACCTCCCCGCGAAAACGACCAAAGCAACGCCCGCAGAAACGCCGCCATCGCAACCTCATCGAAATCCTCACGCCGCTTTGCGGCTGAAAAATGGGTCATGCGAGACGATGAACCCAGTATCACGCCGTAGCCGCGAAGCGCGTAGGCGGATCCCTTCAAATGATTTTGTCACGAATCGCGCTGCCGCGCGGTGGGCGAAAGAGGGGA
>Ga0209297_1002081_pt1 | contig 11288 bp, 18 predicted proteins | sample S_130805_MF_Meta_FD_187322 | JGI IMG/M metagenome (GOLD analysis project Ga0209297, IMG submission 187322) | Freshwater microbial communities from Lake Simoncouche, Canada to study carbon cycling - S_130805_MF_MetaG (SPAdes) (version 2) | ecosystem: Environmental > Aquatic > Freshwater > Lake ... | reverse complement strand
AGGCCGAACGAACAGCAGCGTTTGAACTGGCAGATAATGTAATTGCTACCCTGTCGATGCTTGGTTTTGGCAACCCAATCAAAGCCGATTCGGGTAATGGTTGCCATCTGGTTTACCCTGTTGATTTACCACCAGACCAGCCCAGCAGTATGTTGGTTAAGGAATTCTTGTCGCAACTTGGTAGCCGATGCCGGGTGATGGGTGCGAAGGTTGATCCGGTAACTTGGGACTCACAACGGATGGTTCGCTTGTACGGAACAAAGTCCCGCAAAGGTGAATCAACAGCAGAAAGGCCTTGGAGACTTTCGGGAATTTTAGATCCTGGCACTCCTAATTCTGCAAAAAACAACACCCATGCCCTGACTGTCGCCCTTGAGGCGTGGAGGGAACAGGACTCACTTATCCAGGGCGAGGGAAGACGTGACCCAGTTGATGCTGCCAAACGATATGTAGCCAAGGTCGATGGCGCGGTTTCTGGTGCAGGTGGCCACAATAAAACCTACAGGGTTGCCAGCTTATTGGTTGAAGGTTTTGGCCTCAATCAGAACGATGCTTTTAATGTGATTTTGGATTGGAATAAAAAGTGCAAACCCGAATGGAACGAGAAGGATTTACTCCACAAAATTGAATCCGCCCATGCGAAAATAGATCAATCTAAGCTGGGGCATTTACTAGTCAAACCAAACCCGCAAACTATTGGCAAGGTTGCCCCTGCTGGTATTCAAAAAGCTGATGCCACAGTTGCTGACCTCATCCGTCTTGGACAGTCGTTGCAATGGCTGTGGAAGGGGTGGATTCAGAGGGGCGTGTTAGTTGGTATAGCTGCTGAGCCTGGGGCTGGGAAAACACGCCTCTGCGCCGATATCGCTAAAAGAGTACACCATGCTATGCCTTGGCCCGATGGTTCACCAGCAACGCTAGACAAGGGTTCAAAAGTTATGTGGTTGGCTTGTGACGGGCAATGGGGAGAGATCACCCAATTTCCGGAACAGTTCGGAATCCCTGCGGATTCAATCTATTTGAATGCTTGGAACCTCGATCCTACGGAGGGGACCAGTCTGGACGAGCAAAAGCATTTCAAAGAATTAGAGGACCGGATTAACCGCACCGGGGTCAGCTTGGTGTTTGTCGATACGGTGATGAACTCGACTAGCCACAACACCACCAGACCGGAAGAGGGAGTCAAATACTTCAAGCCCTTGGCAGATGTAGCGCAGAAAACCAATACCACCATAATTCTGGTCACCCATTTATCTGCTGGTGGAGAAGCCTTGGGAAGGCGTATTGTTGGACAATGTAGGCAGATGATTTCGCTGGCTAAAATTGATGGTGAACCGCACAATTCAAAGCAAAGGAAAGTCTGGGTATCCAAATCGAATAGCGTGATGCCCAACGAATTGCTAGTGACTATGGGCGACAATGGGAACGAGTACAGGACTGATGGTGAGCAACAGCCAACCATAGGACCATCCAAGATAAACGAGAATGAATGGCTGGCAATATATCTCAAGAGCGGCAAGAAGCCTTTGGAACTCCTTTTGAGTGATGCAGCTATGCATGGATTGGATGCGGAAATTATAAAAAAACTTATTCCCTTAATTGCTAACCAATCTCATGTTGATTCGTATAACTGGATTAAGCTTGTTAAGCAGGAGTAGCCGAGCAATGTCGAAGGACTGGAATTATTACCTGGACGAGATAACCGATGCTGATGTTGAATTTGAAGACATTACTCGGATTATAAATTCAATGGAAAAGGATGGGATTGACCCATTCGATTCTGAAAAGGTGATGACAGACCTATGCTCTCTTCGATATAGGTTCGGATTCTTCTTTATGTCTTATCAAGCCATTTACTTTCTTACGCGGCCTAAAGAATGCATTCATCAAGGATTCAGAGATGTATCCAGAGCGTTGAAGGTTCTTAAAAGCTTGCGAGCAATTATGCGAGAGGTATCAGATGAGTTTGAAGACAAAGAAACCTGCGGCGGTAATCACAAGCCCCTCAAAGAAACCGATGACCAGCCCGCCGAAGAAGACGGAGAAGAAGGCGACTCCGAAAAAGAGTAGCCAAGCTGTGCCTGATTATGGAAATATGCACTTCTGCGATTTGCCAACCTGCAAAGACGGCACTCCACGCAAAAAGGCCTTGGTGCTTTGGATCATTGAAAAGGTGAACGCATCAATTCCAAAATCAAAAAGAAAAAAAGGTAGTCTTTGATCGTATAAAGGATTGGGAGGGATAGTCATGGAAGATATGGTTTTCCCATCTGGTTGGAATGGCTTGTCCAAACAGGAATTTCTTGATATCGCTGAACGGTCATGCGGTGTTAAGGATGTGGTGATTCGGAATGATTTGAAAGAGCTAATTGGTTTTACCCAGAGTTTGATGCGAATCATCGACCGCTTGGAAAAACATTTAGAAGAATATGATCGTTCCGAAGTTGCCAAGTTTTGATGGTGGTTTAAAAGAAGGAGTCTTTACTTGAAACGATTTGCTTTTGCTATGTTGGGCCTGGGTGTTTTAGCCATGACGGCAGACGCTGGCCCATTTCGCCGCAAGACGGTTGTTGAACCTGTGGCAGTAAAGCCTAATGCCAGCACAACGAATGCCCAAGGGGCCGCGCTGCTGATTGTGCAGACTGGTCGATTCCGCCATAATGGCCATCCCTTTGGATTGTTTGAGGGGATCGGCATGGCATCGACTCAGCAGGGCGCAATTCAAAATTGCTGCTTCTGGGGCAAAAGGAATGCAATTGACATTGGTACTGCCAAAATGTCAAATGGTATGTGGGTTGCGGTAGTTCGTTACCGTTAATCCATAGGAATTGTAATCACCCGTTGTGCAATACCCGTTGCCATAGGCAAAAATAGCATCCGGTTCAAACCGGGAATGAGGGTGATGCGGTAATCCCTCCGGGTGTTTTTATAGGAAAGGAATTTGATATGGAACTTCTTACAGCACAAGAATGCAATCTGATCCAAACAATTCGGATGATGAGCAAGCCCAAGCCGTTTAGCGCAATTAAATGGGGGCCGGACAGTATTACCATTGGCCAGTATATGGTAACCCGTGAATCATTTACCGGGTTGGAAGTTGGGGAAACTCCCAGGATTACTGTCCAGAAAGATGGCGCGGAAATAGGAACTGGTGCAGAGATTTCCGCCGCCATCCTGGAGCGTGTTGGTGGTGCTAATCTTGATAATCGGATGAACAATGTCTTACAAAAAGCCACATACGATTTATGGGGTGGTGAGGAAGAATACTATAAAATATTCTTCTGGTTGAAAGACGGCAAATCGCACTCTGACTTGGATAGTGTGGACAATACCTGTTTCGATTGTGGGGTTAGGGGCATACCTAAAGGCCAAAGTATTTGCGCCGCCTGCTCAATCGCACGATAAGCCACTTGTGTGGGAACCCAAGCTGATCACCCGTGCAGCATGGAAAATTAAACCGGGTGGAATGTAAGGACGGCAACCTATTTGGGTATCGAAATCATTCAGGCTGGCCTGAATCTTCCTTGTTCGTTTGCCTGCTGGTGTGTGCGTTGGGGTTCGATTCCCTGGGGGTGAAATAGTTTTACAATTATGGAGTAATAAAATGGGCGACCGAGACGCAGAACATACTTTGAACGAATTGCAAGAGGCAAGGGCTGAAATTGGTTTGTTGCGTATTCAGATGATTAAAGCAAAAGAAATAATTCAAAGTTTAAATGAAGAAAACAAAGAGCTATTTAAAAATTTAGAAAAAATTACAGATAATTATTTAAAAATTTCTGCTGAAAATAAAAGCCTTTTGCAACTTTGGAAACCACCAATTAGCCCGCTGCCGGGAGGTGGTGATGCTAAACCCAATTAACTGGATTTTGCTTGTTGTTGAAATTGTCGATTTTCTGGACGAAGAAATGGCTGGTTGGGTGAGGATGCGTTAAAGATGGACGAGTATTATGCTGGTGATTATTTAGAGTTTATTCGGCAAAAAGAAGAGAAGCTTGACGCAAGGCCAAGGTGCAAGAAATGCAACCGATGTACCTTGGATAAAACTGGTGTTTGCTTTCGTTGCAAACAAAAGCCTTCTAGTCGTAAACCTCTTAGGAAAAAGTGCGAGAGGTGCGATGAACATTATGTAGTCAAACCTAGGCTTTTATGTAGGGATTGCCGGTTGCCACAGTTTAAAAAAAAACAACGCTTAAAATTGATAAAAGAGAGAATTGCTAGTGGTCGTTGTGTGGGGAAAGGTTGCCGATCCAAGGCGATGCCAAACAGTAATACTTGCATTAGGCATTAAGGAGTCCTGTAGTGATTGAACCAGTCATCGAGAAATGGCCTCATTCTCAAGGAATTGAATACGCTTGGGTTTGGGGGGAGAAGATACTTGGTAGCGTTATTCCTGTCGAAGTCCCGAACAATGATAAAAAGCCCAAGAAGTGGAAGGCTATTGCCAATCAAAGAGTTGTTGGAGTATTCACCGGGGTGGATGGTAGATTGGTTGCCATGCGGGCGGTTCAGCATTTCACAAAGCATATATGGTCGAACCACTCTCCAGGAGCAAGGTGATGGAAAAGGTTGATCTGGTCAAGGAACTGCTGGCAGTAAACGCAGAGATTGCCAAGCTGCGCTGGTTGGTTCTTGAAAATACCCGTATTAGTTCAGATGGCAAATTCTATTTTCCGAATTGGGTTAATGATTATTTTGAGTCAATTGGTCCGCTACCTGGAGAAGAATAATGAACGAAGACCCAAAACATTACAAAGGCTTGAGCGGTATGAGTTGCGCCGATTTTATTCGAGATGCAATTGGGTGGGAAGGTATGGAGGACTTTTGGCGCGGTAATGCCATGAAGTATATTTACCGGGCTGGAACAAAGACTACTGGTGATGGTTATTACGAAGACATTCGTAAGGCTATTGATTGCCTGCAAAGGCTTCTGCAAGAGACTGAGAGGAACAGATGAACATTGAGCCAGTTGTAATTCTGTATGCCTGGGGCTTGATTACAGAAGAAAAAGTTGCAGAGCTATTTGATGTTCCGCTGGACAGCATCCCCCATATTCTGGAAGACCTGCGTGAGAAGGCGGAACTGTTCAGGAATTTGGCTGATGGTCCGGCGGTTGGTCATTATCAGAGTGCTGTGGGCGATTGGTCCTACGAGCGAGATAATCGGCAGCATCCTTAACAATGTCTTTGTTGTAGCTCGTCCAGTCCTGGAAGTGCCCTAGGAAATAGTGGCAATTCCTACAGAGGCAGATGCAATTTTCCTCTTCCAATTCAGAGCCATTCCAAGAGACAGGCAGCTTGTGATGAATCTCAAGATCATCTCGATCACCACAAGCCGCGCAAGTCTTATACTTCTTGACTAAAGAATTCCTGAATGATCCCCACTTTGGAGAGCGTTTGATCTCTCCCCAAATCATCCAGCCAAAATTCAGTAATTCTTTCAGCATCATTTTAAACCTAGTCACCCAATTGCCCACCTAAGAAGTAGGGAACACCCCCACAACCCAGAATCGGGTGACTAGGTGATCCCATTAGTCAAGAATGTAGTCTTTCAAAAGTTTAATTGCGATACGAGCAATCATCAACCAGGGTACTAGTCCAAGGGACGCAACCTGATCGGTATCGCTTACCTTCGCACCATGCTGTTCCAGGAGCGAGGAAAGCAACTCCTCGTCGCCCAGCTTGGAGAGTGCTTCAACCTCACCGGCGATAACTTGACCCCCGCCGATAGACTGAGCAAGAGCATAGCCAGCAACATTCCATGCGGCATTGACTAGCTCAGGAATGGCGACTTCCTTTCCACGAATTTTGTCAAGCATCATCATCAATGCTTCTTGCGGGAAAGAATTAGGGTATGGCAGTAACATGGGTGGACTCCTTAGAGAGATGACCAATCAATCACATCGACTTTTTGTTTTGGGAAACCCTTAACGGCAGAGAATGCCCAAGAGTCACCCTGCCTCAGCATCCTGTCGATAATGGATGCCTCAGCCCAGAACCCGCAGAGAGGTGGTTCTCCCGCGCCCCTTGGTCCAGTTGCTGAATTTGGTCCCCAACTGTTCTTGATCCATCCACCTTCCCGTGGACCAGTCTGGTATCCCCACAATGCCATGCAATGCTGCCAAGTCCCTGATGCCTTGCAGAATCCGTAGTCATCACGCTTTATGGTGAAACCTTGTGACGAACAGATTGCTATGCCGTAACCTTGGGCCAATGCTTTCTTGGCATTATCCCAGGTTTTTACTTGGACAATCTCTTGGACTGGGTGAAGCTTTACTTCAGGTTCCAAGGAGTCTGGCACTCCGTTGATCCCGAAATCGTCACAGTTCTTGATGGTGTACTTTGTGAGGTCGTACTTGCCATAGACCCCGCGCGGGAGAACACCGTACTGTTTGACGAATTCTGCTGCCCACGCCCCAATGGAACCTTGACCTCTTCCAAGTCTTTTTTTCCCAATCTCAACTCTTGATCCGCCATATGTAATCTCCTGACAAAGTTCCTTCCACTCTTCCTGTTTTCCAGTATAGATTTGATAAGCCATTGATGCTTCAACAGCAGCTGTGGTCCCAAATCCTACGCAAGACCCATAGTTGCCTTGGTTCTCATCGTCAGGATCAACCCCAGTCACCTGCTTGTGAATCTTCCAGAGAAATACTTCTTTTGGCAGGTCGGCTACATCAACTTCGGCAGCAGGGGTTTCTCCAAACGCTCCAAAGGGCTGAAGTGCCGATATGGCATCCACCGCTTCTGGATCGTTAACCCAACCCGAATTAAGAGGATTAAATAGATTGGCGCCATTAGCTACTTCATCTGTATTAAATACCCCAATATCACCGATAGGTGTTGGCGTACCGAAATCGCTTCCATTACTCATTGCAGCTTCTCCAGCAGGTCGGCAGCGCGGTTCAGCCTAGATACCGCCAAATCCCTCAAATCTTGCGTTAGGACGGCGTTTGCGTCTTTAGGTAGCCCAGAATTCAATTCTTCGCCAATCCTCGCCCTAATCGAAATTAGAGCGTTGCTGGGAAGGCTTGACCTGGATATCTCAATTGACCGCTGAAATGCCTGTCCAAGAGTGAGAAAGGCTGGGTCTTTGTAAACTTGGGCAATTTGGCGGTAGGATTTGACCAAGGTCTTTTTGTTGTCAATTTTTCCTGGTTCGTCTAATGCCCCCCAAATCGCTTGTAATGCGTCAAAAAGTGGGTCATCGACCGGAAGGTCAGGTTTTACTGGATCGACCGGCTTAGGTGGCACTACGGGGCCAGGATTGCCAATCACTAGCTCAATTGCCACCGGATCGGATGGTTCATCACCCAAAGCAGTAAAACCGTAGATGGTGTATCGACCGGGTAGATTTGCCGTGATTACAGTTGCCGTCTTGTCTGCCAGCAGTCCGGGTGGGAAAAGGTTCAGGCCTGGGGAGTTAGTAAAATATTTGACCACCTTGCCGCTAAGCTGGGTGGGCTTGATTACCAAGAATGCCCCCGGTTGTCCTTGGATGGTGGCTGGAAATTCGACCTTGGGTTGTTGATTCGCTACCAGAAGTAGCAAGGTAATAATCATGTTTGGTAAGCCCTCATTGTGCAGTCGTTTCCAGAATCCGAATTCCTTTGGTATCGCAACTCAAGCCACCACCCTCCAAGAGGACGAGGCCCGCGACCCTTTTCGGCATGATAACCATCATCTTCTATTTTATATGTAGATGATCTTAGAAACAACTGCTGCCTAGCTGTTACGGTTCCAGAGTTGTTTAAACTGTAAACTATGTTCTCATCCAAGTTTCTTCTGTGAATATGGCCAGATATAAATACATCTGCCATATACATTCCCCTAGTTCTAGAATTATCTATTAGACCTCTGGTTATTTCTCCACCTCCCCCTGCTCCGTGGTGGAAGAATAGTGTTTTAGATACCCTGTTTTTTGGATTCTCAATTAAGCCCAATTGTACAAAACCCCAGTACTTGCCAAGAAGTACCGAGGATTTGTTGCGTTTTAGGCCCGATACGAATCGAGCGCAAACATCCGTGTCATGGTATTTCTCCCAGGATGTTTCATGATTTCCCTTGGATACCATTGCCAGAACATCTACATAAGGGGTGAACCAGTCGATTGCATCGTCAATTACTGTGTCGATATAATTGTCTGTTTGGTGTTCTGGTCGAAGGGATTTAGCTGATTTCCGCTTGTCGAATTTGCCCTGCATAATATCAAATGTATCGCCAACCAGGATGACGGGAGTTCCTGTTTCTAATGCCTCATCTAGATCGCGCTTGAGTAGATCACGATTACATTGGGCTGAATCCCAATGGAGATCGGATAGAAGCATGACCCGTTTTCTGTCGTTATTCTTTAATCCTGAAAAGTCTAAACGGTAGGCATGAGGATCAGTTTGACGAATTGACCAGTCCATTTAGACTCTCCAGTAAGGAAAGGATAACCGGGGCAACCACTCCATGACGCTGTTCATCTTCTGGAGTGGCATGAGGCGTGTCAGGAAACAGCAAAAACAACCCCGCCCTGCCCCGGATATGTCGGGTGGTTACTTCTTCTTGTTTGTCTTCCCAGCCTTGGATAGTGCAATAGCTACAGCCTGCTTCTGAGGCTTGCCAGCTTTGATTTCCTTTTTAATGTTAGAGGATACAACCTTATCAGAAGAACCTTTTTTGAGAGGCATTTTTCACCTAAAACTGACTTGGCTTGACAACGAAGTAACCTTCCACGGCGGAAGGATACGCCCCAGTACCTTGCCATCGATACCAGTACCTTCCACTTTGATCAATTGCGTAATCAAAATGGTAATTTCCAGTTGAGTCTTTAAGGACTGTAGATGGGTATGATTGAGTTGATTCAATACCATCAGGAGTCTTTATTAATAGACTGATCCCTGTGGGATCAACTGCCGCAAAGTTAATCGCATCACAAAAGTTGACGCTTAGCCTAACTGAGTCACCTATATCGTATGACATAATTGCCTCAGTTTATAGGCCTTGCGAATTCAACAGCTCGCGGATTATTAACTTTTTTGACATAAGATGTAGCAATTGTCAATCGTTTTAACCTTGGAATTGCTATTAACCTATATTCTTCTGGGCTAATTTTCCAGACCCTGGCCCTTGCCCAACTTGGTGGATTGAATGCTTTTGCTGAACCATTCGGGCTAACAACAGTTATGGTTGTAAAAGCCGCATTGGCTACAGCTGTTCCAAAAGCAGAACCAGCTTGGGATTGAACCGTTATTGTCTTTGATTGTCCAGATGCCAATGCCGATCCGGTAGCCGATCCAGTAACCGAAACAATTGAAACGGTTGCAATTTGAGCAGATACAGACGAACTACCAGTAGCCGATCCATTTGCTGTTGATATTGATACAGTTGGAAAATCGCCATAAGCCATTGCGACTACTTCGGCGTAACCGGCTAGCTGATAAACTGTACTCCCTGATCCTGCCGATACTGGTGAACCACCAAGCGCACTACCGCCAACTGTTCCAGATGCTCCTCCAATAGTCCACGATGCCGGAAGATTTACGATTACAAAATCGCCAGAAGCTGTAGCATTTACTATGGCATATCCAGTTGGAGTGTTTATCTGAACAGTTGCCAATAGGCCACTAGAAATAGCCGATCCAAAAGCAGATGCTAAAGTGGCTGAAACCGTTACAGTCTGAAGCAATCCGCTTGTAATCGCTGTACCCGTGGACGATCCAGATGGTACTGAAATAGATACGGTTGAGAATGTCGAAGACGCTGACGCACCACCTGTAGCCGATGCTGATAGCTCAGCTATTGATACGCCTGGGAGCAGACCAGAAGTTGCAACGCTAACCGATGCGGAACCTGCCAACGAAACGATTGATACGGTTGCAAATGCGCTGCTAACCGATGCCGTTCCAGTAGCTGATCCTGATGGTGTAGATGCTTGAACTGTAGAGAATACTGCACTAGCAGACGCACCACCAGTAGCTGAACCGCTCTGGGTTGAGATGGGAATTGTATTGGATGCGCCAGATGTTGTAGCTGAACCTGATCCAGATGCCGATGGCGCAGAAATACCAATGCTTACAAAGTTTGCAGAAGTCGATGCTGCCCCTGTCGCACTACCGCTTTGAGTCGATATTGAAACTGTTTGGAATGTTGCTGAATTTACTGCTGACCCAGATGCGGTGGCGGATGGTGCGCTAACCGTTACGGTCGAAGACAGTCCAGATGTTGATGCCGTCCCAGTTGCGCTGCCTGATTGTGTTGTGACTGTGATTGTTACAAACGAACCGCTGGCACTCGCATTGGCTGACGGAACGCCACCAGAAGACGCAATCGGGGCCGATGCTAGCGGTCGTGCTGCTAATAGCATTAGACCGCTCCGTTAATAAAGGACATTCACCGTTCCGGATGGATCTTTATACACCAGCTTTGATGATGTGGTTGAGTAGTAAATTGAGTTATTTGCAATACCCGTCTTTGAATCAGCAAGGCTTGCTGGTTGAATTGTACCGTCAAATCTTACTGCGGCCAATGTCGTACCAGCACTATTTTGCCACTCTTGAAGACTTACTGTTTGCGAAGCTGCACCTTGAATGACAATGCCTTTGCCTGTTGCCTGACCAGTCAAAACCCTAAACGCAATTGGATTGGTAATTGTTGCGTTTGTACCCGCTACTGGTGATCCGTCGATTTGAACTGTTGCAGCATCAGTTATCGTGCTTGCAGCTACAAAAGAGTAAGTTGGGGCAGTAATCCTAACCGCTCTTTGAGTGGCAATTGCTCCAGTTGAGAATTGAACCGTTCGTGCAAGATTCCAATAAATGTCATTGTATTCTGTTGATGCGGTTAATGCAGTATGCGCCGGGGCCGTAATTGTTTGAGATGCAACCCATCCAGACGAAAGAGCAGATGACGCAATATTTATTGATCCATTGGCACTTATGACTGCAAGAGCGGTTCCAGCACTATCTTGCCACTCGTGAAGGTTTGCCGTCTGAGAAGCAGCACCTCTAATTATTGAGCCAATTGTTGTCGCATTTGGCATATAGGTTTGCAAGGTTCCGTAAAAAGCATTCAGAACATTGGTTGTGGGTCCTATTTTTACCGAATCGGCTACACTATTTGTCATGTTTGGGCCGATACATATACTTCGTGACGCACTTGCTCCGCAAAGGGCACCAATTGCAATGGAATAAGTGCTAGAAGCAGTAGCGTAGGCCCCTAAAGCCGTGGATGAAGAACCGGAAGCTGTACTATAGTACCCTATTGCTGTACCTTGGCCTGATGCGGAAGAACTACCCCCTATCG
>Ga0209297_1002079_pt1 | contig 11294 bp, 11 predicted proteins | sample S_130805_MF_Meta_FD_187322 | JGI IMG/M metagenome (GOLD analysis project Ga0209297, IMG submission 187322) | Freshwater microbial communities from Lake Simoncouche, Canada to study carbon cycling - S_130805_MF_MetaG (SPAdes) (version 2) | ecosystem: Environmental > Aquatic > Freshwater > Lake ... | reverse complement strand
CGAATTCGTAAGACCTTCTGCAATTAACAACAGAATCTCGCCCTGTGCCTGACTAATAACGACTCGCCCGCCATCTTCAATGTGAGGCGCAGGCTCTGAAGTGGATTTGGTTATCGATTCCTGAACAGCTTTTATCAGGGTCGAAATAGATTTAAGCTCAGATTTCACCAAGTACGTAACATCGGCCAGCAGCTTCATCCCACCAGGGACAGCGAGATTGGGGGATGCGTGCGAAGTCAAAATAACCGTGCCGATCCACGGGTGATTGCTATCTAAATACTCCAATAAATCGGCACCACTTGGTCCAGTCACACCAAAATTCAAATCGGTAATCACCGCATGCGGGTCAAAGCTTTCAATGCTCGCGATCGCCTCACTTACAGATAACACGGCCTTGACATCGAAATCGGCAGCGGTCAATAACTCTGAGAGTAGATTGAGCGTGAACTCTTCATCCTCTGCAATTAGCACCCGCGTGCGAAACTCCGTGGCCATAAATCTCCGTTGATAGGCCCTAAGTTTAAGGGCTAACCCCTCAGATTCCGAGGCCTCTCAATCGGTTTATACAGTCAAAGCGACAATTTTTGGCAGTTATTTGCTTGATTTCTGCTACCTACAATTCCAATCTCTACGCCTGATTGCTAAAGTCCAGCTATGGTAACCCCTCAAAAAACTGCTCTGGTTCTAGGCGGCGGTGGCTTCATTGGTAATGCAATGATCACACGGCTGAAATCTGAGGGCTATTGGGTCAAGGCTGTCGATATTAAGCAGCCAGAGTTTTCATTATCCGATGCCGATGAGTTTGTTGTCGCAGATTTGCGCACCGTCGCACTGGTTGAAAGCGCATTAAAAGTAAGCAAGTCGGGGCAAGCCCTAGATTCTTTTGATGAGATTTATCAGTTTGCAGCAGACATGGGCGGTGCCGGTTTTATCTTTACTGGTGATCACGACGCCGAAATCATGCACAACTCAGCGACGATTAATTTAAATGTGCTTGAAGCCCTTCGCCAGCTCAATGAAAAACTTGGCGTTAATAAGACAAAGATTTTTTACAGTAGCAGTGCCTGCATGTATCCAGAGCACAACCAGTTAGATCCAGATAATCCCAACTGTGTTGAATCAAGTGCCTACCCAGCAAATCCCGATAGCGAATACGGTTGGGAAAAACTCTTCAGCGAACGCCTTTTCTTTAGTTATGCGCGCAACTATAAAATCCCAGTAGCCGTTGCCCGCTTCCACAACATTTACGGCCCACAAGGAACATGGGATGGCGGCCGAGAAAAAGCACCAGCTGCAATCTGTCGCAAGATTGCCAAGCTCGACACTGATGGTGGCAGCATCGAAGTCTGGGGAGATGGGCTACAAACCCGCTCATTCCTCTACATTAAAGACTGCATCGAAGCCGTACGCCGCATGATGGCGTCTGATTTTGCAGGCCCAGTAAATATCGGCTCTGAAGAGATGGTCACCATAAATCAATTGGTGGAATATGTTTCAGTAATAGCTAACAAAAAAGTAACTCGCAACCATAAGTTGGATGCCCCACTTGGTGTTCGCGGACGCAACTCTGATAACCGACTCATTGAAAAAGAGCTCGGATGGTCACCGGCCTGGACTTTGATGGCTGGACTAACCGAGACATACGCCTGGATTAACGATCAAGTGAGAGTCTTGGTTTAAATGCGTATCGTCGTCCTGGATTATGCAGGACACATACCCCAAGCGGATTTGGCACGAAACTTAGCCAAACTTGGACACTGCGTTCGACACATGTACTGCTCTGACTATGTCTCAGGACGTGGCGCGGTTGAACTAGAAGCAGGCGACCCTAAAGATTTAGAGTTCCTCAACATTTCCATTAAGAAAGATTTCAATCGCTACAACCCCATGGAGCGCATAAAACACGAGTTTGCAATCTCAGATGTGTTTTGGGCAAAAATCCAAGATTTCAATCCCGATCACACGATTTTCTCAAATGTCCCGCTCATTGCCATGTCCCGCCTGGCCAAGAGAATGCAACGTACCCATCGTCCCTACCTTTTCTGGTGGCAGGATGTGTACAGCATTGCGATGGGAAATGCCTTTAAGAAATTCGGCCCCCTTAGTCGGCCGATACGGCAATCTCTGATCGTATTGGAGAAAAATATTCTTAAAGGGGCGCAATCTGTCGTGGCAATTTCACCTAACTTTGAGCCGATTTATCGAAGTTGGAAACAAGACATAAAGAAGTTTTCGATGTATCCCAATTGGACGCCGATAACACTCTTTCCAAATCAAAAACCCTCAAACGAGCACCCACATAAAAAGCTAGCTGTTTATGCTGGGACTCTTGGGCTAAAACACCGCCCCGAACTCTTGCTCCATCTAGCCGATGACCCGGAGTTTAAGAAACTTGGGGGAGTAGTCGTCGTAGTTAGTCAAGGTTATGGCCGAGAACTACTTGAAAAGCCAGAGAACAAAAGAGAAAACATCGACTTAAAAGATTTCCTCCCCATCCCAGTGCTCGCTCAATTGTTTTCAGATGCCTCAGTCCTACTCGCTGTCCTAGAGCCCGAAGCATCAACATTTTCAGTCCCATCTAAAATCATGAGCTATTTAAGTGCAGGTAAGCCAATTGTTGCCTCGATTGATCCGAGAAATGCGAGTGCAGCAATCCTTAACGCCACCGGTGCTGGATTCGTCGTTTCTCCAGATTCATCGGCTGATGATTTTAGTGGCGCAGTTATAAAAGTTATTTCAAACGAACAGCTACAGATTTCAATGTGTGAAGCAAGTACAAATTATTCGCGTGAAAACTTCGACGGAACCAAAGCAGCTACTTTCTTCATGCAGCGACTTTAGGCTTAGCAGACGGGACTATTTCCTAGTTAATTTAGTGAGTATGTCCATCTGCAAGAGTTGTCCATTTTTTGCTTTTAACCCACGAAAGACATCGATTACTTCGTGCCCAGCTTCAGATAGCATATTTAGAATTGGAAGGAAAGTAATTTCACCTTCGTACAAGGGAAGCATTGAAACCTCCAAATAACACAGTGGAATCTTTGACAGTGATTGTGATGCACCCTTCAAAACCTCAGCTTCGTATCCCTGAACATCCAATTTCAACATAATATGACGAGGATCAATCCCTAAAATCTCCAACTGTTTATCAACGGTAGAGATTGTCACTCTTTCGGTTGAGACAGTTGCAGTCTCAGGAAAATTCGCTAAATGCACAGATCCCATCGTCAGCAATGATGTACTCAATCCAGAATTGCCGCTGACATTGATTGTCTGTTCTGACTCAATCGCACCCAAGCCGAGTTGAAGAGCTTTCCAAGGTTGGCGTTTCTTGATTGTTTTAGAAAGCAGTGTGAAAGTTTGGCTTACCGGTTCGAACGAGACAATTTGACCGTCAAATTCGTGTCGCCGTAAATCAATGCCGAACTGGCCAACATTTGCACCAACGTCTAGAACATGAGTCAACTTCAATTCATCGATGTTTCGAATTATTGACTTAAACGGTGAATCCGTACTTGCTTGCACCCCAATAATTCGGTCTCGTACGGAGCGCGCAATTGAACTTGTGCGTATATTTGCTTTAAGAAGAGAATAACTCTGCCCCCACCGTAAATTCCTCTTGCGGCTGAATAAATTTGGAATCATTAAATGGACCTTCTTTCCGGTTTGGGCTTACCCAGAATCGATACTGATAGATGTGCGCAGGTAAGTAGTAGTAGCAACCAAATAACTCGGAACCAGATGCGCGTGGAGTATTGAAATAATAGAGGAAATTGAAAAACAAATGTTCCAATCGCCAAGATCATAAATATTGACTCACCTCGACCTGTACGATTTTCAATAAGACCAAAAGCAGCGATCAAGGTGACAAAAGTAAGTATCAAGACAAGCCCTATTGGTCCTACCAATCCATATAATTGTCCAAGGGAAGAAAGAGGTACCCACGAATACGGAAACAACCTTTCAATTCCCTCATTTGAATACGCGAGTGCTTCCGTTCCGCTTCCAATGAGGGGATTCAAATTCTGTAGCACAACCCTGAGTGAGATAGTGTCCACGCTCGCTACTAATGTGGGAACCCACGATGTGAGAGAGGCTAACATCCTTCCCATCGACTCTACGTTATGTTGCCAACCAGATAGTCCACTACTGGCCCTTGAGATCATCGCTGGAAGATTAGCAATTCCTGTCGAACCTATTCTCGCCTCAAATGTAATGGCAATCAAAAACTGCGAGATGAAAAATAGAGCAATAACACTGATGATTCTCCGAGTAAGACCTCTAATGTTAGAAAAGTTGACAACCAAGAATATTAGTGGAATGAATACGACAATACGCGACCCCTTCCCAAGTATAATGAGAAATATTGCTGTGAGTATGATTCTATTGAGAATTTCATATTTTGAGTCCGAGCATGAAAATACCAAGAGTGTTAAAATTGCCGGCAATATTGCACTAATTGCTCGCAATATTGTTACAGAACCACTCACCTCAAGATAGGAAACGGTTCTAAAAATTGAATTGCCAAGGCCAATCCATAGTAAGAAAATTGTTAAAGATCCGAGGAGCGGCACAACTGATGCATCTTTAACCGAGCTAAAACGCAATTGGAGGGATTCACGTTTCAGGGAAAATAGAAGATTGCTATTCACTAGGGTAAGAATTACTAAACCACCGAGCAAGCAGCCCAAACTTGCATATACAAATATCCAGTGAAACAAGTCGGTTTGAGAGTCGTCCAAGAAATGTGAAGGCAATAGTCCAGGTGACGCAAAGTATCGACTCCAATCCCATATTAACGGTCCTAGAATTCCAATTGCGCTAAGTAAAATAGTTGAAACAAATCCTAGGAGCGGCGCTAAAGAATTTCGATTGCCCCTGGCTAAAAATAGACCAATGATACAGATGAGACACAGCGTTAAGTTAGACACCGTCGAACCTTCTGACGGTATAGGTCGATATGACTAGTGCGATGAATTCCACGAGTAAGAGCGAAAGAGAGAGTTTTAAGATTGATGTTGAAGGCACTGAAATTGAGAACACTAATATCGAAGTAAAGAGATATCGCAACATTAAAGCTTGAACTCGACCAGATTGTTCTAACGCGATAAGTCTCTGAAATTGGAGGTTTCTCTGAAAAGCAAATTCAACCGAAGTTGCAACTATTATGGCGATTATCAATTCAGAGAAATTAAAACCACGGTTTTGAAAAACAAAGAAGATTCCAATGCAATAGGTTAGAATTCTGATGGGCAGTTGTGATTTCAATATTGAATTTATAGCCATTTGATTAGCATTCCTAATCAAGGGAATAAAGATAGTTCGGTTTGCATTTATAAGAAATGCAATTGGGATGAAACATAGTTGGTAAAACCTGAAATGACCCAGGATTAGAGCACCACTGAGTGCGGTAATTATGATATTAATGGCGATCGTATTTATCTCTGAGAGCAAGGAAATCGCGCCAAGATGTCTAAGTGATTTGAAGTATTTCCGATCGAAAATATTTGCCTTGATCTTGTCACCTGGACGAATTCGAGTGTTTAAGAATATGAAAGCCGGAGCTGAAGAAATGGACCAAGCGATTAGGAGTTGGGGGTAAGTTTGATTCGATCCAAAAATTATGTATACAGAAAAAAGAATTAGTCCAATCATCCAAATAGCATCAGCTACTAGGGCATCCACAAAATCACCAAAAGCGATGGCTTGAAATCTAAGTGTTTCCTCGAGTAATGGCAAAATCATAAGGAAAAGATAAAATATGCCCCCGAATCCCATATACCTGCTAACACTCCAGGAGATCGCCCCTCCTAAAATACCCACAATAAGGGAAAATAGAAGAAGTGTTTTTCCGAAATACTTCTCAGGATTCATGATTGAAGTTATACCGAGCGCAGAGCGTGTCACACCCACAAAAAGTGAATAGAAACTTTGAAACAAACTTATAAGCCCCAGGGATTTCCAGTCATGAGCTACGACAACTATCAAAAGTGGAAGGTAGTTGGTTATTGACGAGACTCCCTGATCTAAATACTGAGTTCTAGAATCTTGTCCACGGAGGATTCGGGTTATAGATTTCCATTTTTTCATCAGTGGCATTGAAACCACAAAGTTGCTTTAACGAATCTGATCATCGATGCCTTCAACACCTACACTGCCAATGGCTCTGTTAAACCACTCCCCAGTTCTCTCGTGCAAAACGCGTCCTGGTACCCCGGCAATTAAAACTCCGCTCGGGTAACTCTTTCCAGTTAAGACCGATCCCATGGCTACTATGGATTTGTCACCGACGGTAGCACCTGGGGTAATTTTTAAGTTTGAAGATAACAGGTCATAATTTCCGATATTGATTGGTTTGCATGTTTGGGAATTGGCTCTCGTATCAATGTAGTGCGTAATAAAAGTACTTCGTACACCCGCCAAGTCTGAGAATTTCCCGAAGTAGATTCCGCCAGAGCAGTCGAAATAGTTCCTTGAATTTACCGCACTACTGGTTCCCAAGAAGAATTGAGCTTTATATTCGTTGTGAATGGATAGAGCTGGTGCCGAAGAAAACCAATTCCAACTACCGATAAGTGAAGAATCATCGAGGTGAATCGATGTACTTCGAAATACATTGAATGGTCTAATTATTGAGTGAGGACCTAGTGTCAGCTCCCTCACATTGAAGAAGAAATTCGGCGACAATTTAGCGTCTTTATGGATGTCGAACCCAATTTGCCTCAAGAGAAAGTTTTTGAGTTTACTAGCGGGGTATATTCCAATAAAAGTTAGCAAAGTACTCTTCATTTTGATTATCCTTTAAAGGTATTCGCTAGCGCCGTTTCAGCAACTTTGGAAAGTATATATGTCTCTTGCGAAATAATTGAAGACTTCATTGGCATTTCAAGTGGTGAAGACACTGCTAATGCGTGAATTTCTCTTACGGAATTCGCCCATTCTTCAATTGTTACCGAAACTCCTGGTTTTAAGACTTCCGAAGGCAAGGATCCAATCACCGTTGTAATACAAATATTACCCAAAGCTTGTGCCTCTAACACAACTAACGGTGATGCTTCGTTTTTATACTCACTTGGGAAGAGAAAGAACATTGAACTGCCCAATTCTTTTAGTAGCTCAATTTCAGTATAGGCGCCAAAATAAGTAAATTGTTCGGGGAAATCAATACTCAAACGTGTTAGTTCGTGCAAGATTGTTTTATCGCCGCTTGGTCCCAGTATGGTCAGAGTTGTCGATTTGTGCAGAGATAGCAGCTCTCGCGATATGTCTAAAATATGAAAAAAACCTTTCTCTCTTGAAACCTTTCCTGCAAAAATTAGGCCAATTTTTCTATCTGAAATTGGAGGAGATCCAGCATGAACCATTCTGGTGACCGCAACTCCATTATTTGTAATCACCCAAAGTCTATTTCTGGGTTGCCATATTTCCGCATAATCAATCCTCATTTTTTCAGAAAGAAAAATATGCTCAACAGACAGGGAAAGGAGTCCATGACAAATTAAGTGTTTGATGTTTTTAGGACGATTTATCGGAAGATAGGTATGGTGGTGAGCGAGAACTCGAAAATTACGGCATCTTGCTAAGAGTATTATTAGTGTTTGAAAATACAGTGTAAATCCATGCGAGAGAGGCACATAGAGAATATCTCCTGATTGAATACTCAAAACCTGTCGCCCGGCACTCAAGAACGCAAAAACTCTTAGGAAATAGTAGTATCGGCAACGCTTTACCGCGGTGTCAAGAACTTGTACGGAGTAGTCTTTTGTTTGGAGATTCTTCACTACCCATTCAGTTACAAGACTAATACCTTGAACGGGTGGTGGCATATCCGCAAGAACAACTATTTTTTTTTCAGTCGTCTCCATGATTCGAGTTTACTGGAATAATACTTTTGAAAGTCGCTTAGAGCACTTAATTAAAGTACTCACTTTTTATTGGATCCTAGTATGTAGATACGCTTAATGGTTGAACGTCCAGGAGTCATGCCTTGATTAGAGAACTCGATATGTTCAATGATTGAGAGATCATACGTCTGGAGCGCCCATTCGGGATCTAGAAGATCAACCCAATGATAACTACCAGTTTGAATGTCGTTGCTTAAATAGTGTTTGTTTATCGCTCGAAAAGGCGAAGAAATCAGATTCACTATATTCGGGCTTTTATCGAATTCACGTTTAAGATTTCCGGCGAAGACTCGCCAACCCTTTGATTCAATGTCGGTTACGACGATAGAGTATTTAAACTTACTGAGCTTGCCGAGAGTTTTCTTTATATCATCATTAGATAGATGAATTAGTACATCTTTGATTAACAATAGGTCGGCTTGTGGTAGTTCACTTTCGAGAAAGTCTGCTTCGATAAACCTTTGATGATCATTTCCAAATTGCCTATTGCAGTTATCAACGACTGAGGATGTGATATCTATCCCTGTGTACTCAAATTTGGAAAAATATTTGTCGGGCCACATTTTCCAATCACCGTGGCCGATGTCCAGTATGGAATTTATTTCAGGATGAGCTAGAAGAAAATTTGATAAATAGAGGACGTACTCTGCTGCCGCCTCGGGACGTGTTCCCTCGCCCGATAGAGTTCCATTGGAACCCCATTTTTTCTTTTCATAAATCTTCTCAAAAACTTGTTTTCTGTCCATGATGGGATTAATCATCGCAGATGAGGCCAATGTGCTATTGGTTGGAAATGCATCAGCAGTGCGAATCTTCAGTCGGATGTTCGGTTTGTACTTGCCCTCTCACCTCGACACTGTCACGATTGACATATGAGTCGTTGGGAAATACGAATTGCCCTGGTTATCACTCTGTTGTTGACTGCCATTCCACAAGAGGTAAGTGGAGCGGCGCCAACAACCATTGACCTCGTTGGAAGTTTATTGGTTAAGGGTAGGGCACCAAAGACTGGTTACTCTCGCGATCAGTTTGGGCCAGCGTGGAATGATGTCAATCGAAATGGCTGTGATACGCGAAATGATATTTTAAAACGAGATCTTAAATCGATTGTGTATAAATCCCCTAGTAATCCTTGTGTAATTTTATCAGGGGTATTGATCGATCCATATTCGGGGGAGAGTATTGATTTTCTGCGTGGTGTTGCAACGAGTGCCGATGTGCAGATTGATCATGTTGTCGCTCTATCTAATGCATGGCAGACCGGAGCTTTTAAGTTAAGTGCAGAAAGCAGAAAGGCCTTTGCCAATGACCCGCTGAATCTATTAGCGGTTAAGGGAAGGTTAAATTCACAGAAGGGCGATGGAGATGCTGCCACATGGCTGCCACCGAGAAAGAGCTATCGATGTGCTTACGTAAGTCGGCAGGTGGCGGTCAAGGCCAAGTATGGGTTATGGCTAACTGCCCCTGAGAAAGAGGCAATAGTGAAAATACTTAAGACATGTCTCTGAACATTCTTAAATGCGGTGTTAGCATTCCGCATGGGTGAAAAGGAGCCACGTAACTATCTTTTCGTCGCTTTAGTAGGCGTCCTTGTTCTTGTATCTCTCGCATTTGCATTCATGCCACAGAAGAAATCAGAGGCCTGGACACAATCGGAAGCAAGTAAAAAGGCGACGACAACGAAAGTGGCCACAATTCCATTGGTGGCATTTATTGGTGACTCCTTTTGTGATGGCACGGGTGCTTCAACAAAGTTAATGCGCTGGACAACGCTCGTTTCTCAGGAGCTAGGGTGGTTTGAGAAGAACTCATGTATCGGTGGTGCGGGTTTTATTTCTAAGGGAGGCGGCGGGCGAGATTACCTAGCGATGAGCGATGAAATCTTTGCTTCATTAAAGCCTGCGGTAGTGGTGATTTCTGGCGGCAAGAATGATCTTGGGTTTATGACTGAGGATGGCAGTGAGATTTCAGATGCTTCATGCGCCTTACTCGGTGGGATAAAGGAGGCAGCTCCTAAGACGCAGATTATTGTCGTTTCACCCTTCTGGGATTCCACAAAGGTGCCGGCATTGATCGGGAAAGAGAGTTCTGCAATAAAAGATTGCGCCGTTAAGTACGGAGCGAAGTTTTTATCAGGAGCACATAGGTGGCTAGAAGGTAATGAGAAGTTATTTGATGCAACCGTGGGTGCGCCAAATGATGATGGTCAGAGACTGATCGCGCAGAAGTTTGTCGCTTGGTATAAAGCCAATGGGTTTAAAGCTTAGGTAAAACTAGACGGAATTAGTGAGCAGAATCCTTGAGGCGTTTGCGCGAGCGCTCGATCTCAGCTTGGGCTTCAATGGCATCGACCCAGTTGCCACCAGTGACGCTCTTACCGGGTTCTAAGGCTTTATAGACTTCAAAGAAGTGTTGAATTTCTGAGAGTTCGAATGCTGGAACATCTTTAAGATCTTGCAGCGATTCTTTACGAATATCACCGGCTGCAACACAGAGCAGTTTGTCATCTCCGCCTGCCTCATCGGTCATATTAAACATTCCGATTGCACGGCATGAAACGACACATCCTGGGAAAGTTGGCTCATCCAACATGACGAGGGCGTCTAGTGGATCACCATCGAGGGAGAGCGTGTTCTTAACAAAGCCATAGTCATATGGGTAGCGAGTAGATGTAAAGAGCATGCGATCTAAGCGGATTTCACCGGTTAAGTGATCGACTTCGTATTTGTTACGGCTGCCAGCTGGGATTTCAATAATGACATCAAAGATCATTTGCGCCGGCTTCCTGTTAGGACGTGCGTGTTAGTGAATAAAACTTGGGGTGAACGACGGGGCTCGAACCCGCGACATCCCGGACCACAACCGGGTGCTCTACCAGCTGAGCTACGTCCACCATGAGTGCCAGAGTCTACCTTCTACTAAGGTGCTGGCGGAACGAAGACTGCGCTGCGGTAATAGGCAAGCTCGGCGATTGAATCTTGAATATCGCCAAGGGCGCGGTGGTTGCCGGTTTTGGCTGGGGATGCAAAGTAGGCCTTGGGATACCAGCGGCGCGCTAACTCTTTAATCGATGAGACGTCGATGGTTCGGTAGTGAAGGAAGTCGTTAAGGGCTGGCATATCGCGCGCGATAAAACTGCGATCAACGCCGACTGAGTTTCCAGCCAGTGGAGATTTGCCCGGGGCTAATCCGCACTCGAGTAAATATGCAATCACTTGCAGCTCGGCCTCGATGACTGAAATACCGTTAGGGATCTCAGTGATCAATCCCGAGGTCGTGTGCATCGCGGTGACGAAATCATTCATGCCGGCTAGATCATCGGCGCTCGCCCGGATAACGACATCGACACCGTCGCCGATTACGTTCAGCTCGGAGTCGGTGACCAGGACC
>Ga0209297_1002076_pt1 | contig 11298 bp, 9 predicted proteins | sample S_130805_MF_Meta_FD_187322 | JGI IMG/M metagenome (GOLD analysis project Ga0209297, IMG submission 187322) | Freshwater microbial communities from Lake Simoncouche, Canada to study carbon cycling - S_130805_MF_MetaG (SPAdes) (version 2) | ecosystem: Environmental > Aquatic > Freshwater > Lake ... | reverse complement strand
CGACTAAATCAAATGTGTGTCCACCCTGTGCCCCTGACATTACATAGAGTGCAATGATTGAAGCCAACATGAGTAAGCCACCGAAGAGGCTATAAATCAAAAATTTTACCGCTGCCGCTGATCGCTCACCCGTTCCATATCCCCCAATAAGAAAGTAGACCGGGATCAACATAGCTTCAAAGATCACATAAAAGAGGAATACATCAGTTGCTGCAAAGACACCTATCATCATTGTCTCTAAAACAAGAATAAGAATGTAGAAGGTCTTAACGCTCCAGCGTCCACCGTGAGATTCATTCCAACCGGCAAGAACTACAACTGGGGCAAGAATCGTTGACATTAAGATAAGGACTAATGCAAGGCCATCGATACCCAATGCGTAGTTGATTCCAAAGGATGGAATCCAAGAGTATTTCTCAACAAATTGAAGCTCAACGTTATCTCGTTGAAAAGTAGTAGCCATCGCAATCGTGGCGGCCATAACAATGAGAGTTGTTGCAAGGGCAACTTGCTTTACTAACTTCTCTCTCGTCTTTGGAAGGGCTACAACTACAACTGAACCAGCAAGTGGCAAAACCATCAAGAGTGTTAACCAGATCATTATTGAACCACCACCCAGATAGCAGCAATGAGTGCGAGTGCGCCAATGAAAATTAATGCGGCATAACTGCGCACAAAGCCGTTCTGAAGCCCACGCAGGGATGCTCCTGAACCAAGAGCTGCCCGTCCCACGCCTCGCACAGCCCCATCGATTATCGCCTCATCAGTCTTGACCAATACATCGGTTAACACCTGACCTGGACGCATAAAGACGGCCTCATTGAAGCGATCCTGCATTAAATCTTGGCGGGCAATTATTGTAAAGATTGAAACATCAGTAGGTGCCACAGCTTCAACTTCATTCCGTGAGTACTTCACAAATGCAACAGCGACACCAATAGCTACCATCGCTAAGGCAAGTGTTGAGACAACTATTGGTGAGAGAAGCTCTTCATGTTCACCATGGCTTTCAAATAGCGGTGATAGCCAGTTAACAAGTGCATTCCCATGACTTAATAAGTAACCCGATGTAACTGAGCCAACGGCAAGGATGGCCATAGGCAACCACATTAACCATGGGGATTCATGGGGATGTGCCTCTTCATCCCAGCGAGAAGTACCGGTAAATGTAAGGATCATTACTCGTGTCATATAAAAAGCAGTAATACCTGCACCCAATAATGTGACCGATCCGAGAATAATTCCTTTTATACCGCCAGAGTTAAATGCGGTTTCAATGATCATATCTTTTGAGTAGAAACCAGCAAATGGTGGAACGCCTAAGATCGCTAAGTAGCCAAGCCCAAATGTTACAAAGGTAATTGGCATGAACTTACGCAGCGCACCATATTTGCGCATGTTTACTTCATCGTTCATTCCATGCATAACTGATCCTGCTCCAAGGAACATTCCAGCTTTAAAGAAACCATGTGTGAGTAAGTGCATGATTGCAAAGGCATAACCAACTGGACCAAGACCTGCGCCCAAAATCATGTAACCGATTTGCGACATCGTCGATGCTGCAAGGGCTTTTTTAATATCATCTTTGGCTGTACCGATTAAGGCACCAAACATCAAAGTAATTGCACCGACGATGACAACCAAAAGCTGGGCGGTAGGAGCGGCATCAAAGATGAAGTTAGAGCGAGTAATGAGATAGACCCCCGCGGTAACCATCGTCGCGGCGTGGATCAGGGCTGAGACCGGAGTAGGGCCCGCCATCGCATCGCCAAGCCATGCCTGTAGCGGGAATTGTGCAGATTTTCCAGTTGCTGCAACTAACAACATAATGCCGATACCGGTGAGGGCAGCAGTTGATGTCTGCTCAGCGGCCGCCTTTACACCGGTAAATGAGACAGTGCCCATCGTTGCAAATGCGATCATGATGGCAAAAGAGAGCCCCATGTCACCAACGCGGTTCATGATAAATGCTTTTTTAGAGGCCGTTGCATATGCAGGCTTGTGGTTCCAGAAACCGATTAAGAGATAGGAGGCAAGACCTACGCCCTCCCAGCCAACATAAAGATTGAGATAACTATCGCCCAAGACAAGTAAGAGCATTGCGGCGATAAAGAGATTTAAAAATGCAAAGAATCGGCGGCGATCTGGGTCATGTGACATATACGAGATTGAATAGATATGAATGAGCGTGCCAACGCCTGTAATCAAAAGAACAAAGCAGATAGACAGCTGATCCAGCAATAAGCCTGCAACGGGGCGCTGCTCACTTGGGCGGCCCAACATTAATGAGAGTTGATAGAGCCCTACAAAGAATGAAGATGCTGAAAGCGCCGTTGCAAGTAAGTGTCCCCATTTGTCGCTGCGGCGTCCTGATAATAATAAAATTACAGCGCCAGCAAGTGGCAGTGCAATGAGATAAACCAGGCTGTTTGAACTCATCATGGCTATCGCTTCAACAAACTAGCATCATCGACAGATGCTGATCGGCGTGAGCGATAAATCGTCACGATAATGGCTAAGCCGACTACAACTTCGCAAGCGGCAACGACCATCGTAAAGAAGGCAACCACCTGGCCGTTGAGATCTCCGTTGATGCGAGAGAAAGTTACAAACGAGAGATTTGCAGCATTGAGCATGAGCTCGACACACATGAATACGACGATTGCATTGCGGCGAAGAACTACGCCGACTGCACCGATAGTAAAGAGAAGTGCGGAGAGATAGAGATAGTTAGCGGCATTCATCTATTTCTCCTCCTCAATACTTGTATCGACCGTGCCGAGTTCAAAGCGCGATGAATCTAAGACATCTCCGCGTGCCTTTAAGCTGGCATTGATCGAGGCGGCAGCTGCTGTGCCATCTGGCAAAAGCGCTGGAACATCGACGGCGTTATGTCGTGCAAAGACACCTGGAGCTGGAAGACCAGCGGCCGTTGCCAAAGAATCTCCTCGAAACCTATTAATAGAAAGTTGGCGCTGAGTTGGGCGCTCTTGAATCCGTTGGTGATGAGCTAAAACCATTGCGCCAAGGGCTGCAGTTATTAGCAGTGCGGATACAACTTCAAAGGGCCAGACAAAAGTTGAAAATAAAAGCTGTGCAATTCCCTCTACGTTGCCGTTTGCATTTACCCCTTCTACTCCAACTGCGCCGCGGCCTAATGTCGCACGGCCTAGTAGCGAAACCATCAGCCCACCAAAACCAAGGGCGGCAGTAATTGCAATTGGGCGAAGACCACGGATTGTCTCTGTCAGCGAGTCAGATGAATCAACACCCACCAACATAAGGATAAAGAGAAAGAGCATCATGACCGCTCCCGTGTAAACAACGATCTGTACGATTCCAAGAAAAGGAGCACCCTGTGCAATATAGAAAACTGCAAGTGCAACCATAACAAATGCCATCAAGATTGCCGAATGAACTGCTTTTTTAACAAGAAGCATTCCAAGGGCCGCTGCAAGAGTTAGCGGTGCAAGAATCCAGAAAAGCATCGCTTCAGGGGATGCCGTCTGACCAACTTGCAGAGCTAACTCGTTCATTTATTTTACGTCCTGTGATGGGTGAGACTGGGTAACATCACCTTTGTAGTAATTCTTATCATCCATATCTGGATACATCGGATGTGGCGGCATCAACATGCCAGCACGTAATGGTCCAAGTAAGTCATCTTTTTCAAAGATTAGTTTTTCGCGTGAATCATCGGCGAGTTCGTACTCATTTGTCATCGTTAGCGCACGCGTTGGGCAGGCTTCGATACATAGTCCGCAGAAAACGCAGCGTAGATAATTAATTTGGTAGACCTTGCCGTAGCGCTCACCTGGTGACATGCGATGCTCATCAGTGTTATCGGCACCTTCTACATAGATCGCATCGGCAGGACAGGCCCAAGCACAGAGTTCGCAGCCAATACATTTTTCTAGGCCATCTGGGTGGCGGTTTAACTGATGGCGGCCATGGAATCGCTCCTGTGTTGGCGCTTTAACCTCGGGATATTCAACGGTTTCTGGCTTCTTAAAGATCGTCGAGAAAGTAACCCAGAAGCCCTTTGCATGACCTAGTAATCCGACGGAGCCTGGTTGATCCACCTGTTCGAACTCAACTTTTTTCAGATCTAACTCATTATTTTTAAAAGCTTCGATTTCAGACATGGTCGCTCTCCTTCTTAATCGGCAAAGCTGGGACTGCAAAGCTTGGTGCTGGCCCTTCGTCGAAAACCGCCTCTTCCTTCTTCTTCTTAGCCTTCTCAAAGCCGATATTGACCAACATAATAAGTAGAACTACAAAGCTTGCGAATCCGATAACGACTAAACGTGGTGCACCTTGCATGGAAAGTAGTCGCAGTGTTGCAACAATTAAGATCCATACGATTGAAACTGGAATTAAAATCTTCCAGCCGAACTGCATGAACTGGTCATAGCGAAGACGTGGCAGGGTTCCGCGTAGCCAAACAAATACGAAGAAGAAGACTAAAACCTTGGAGAAGAACCAGATTGCCGTAAACCAACCACCCAGCCAGTTTTCCGTAAAGCCCAAGAACGGTGGTGCGTGATAACCACCGAGGAAGAGAGTTGTTGCAAGGGCTGAGACAGAGATGATGTTGACGTATTCAGCTAAGAAAAATAATGCAAACTTAAGAGATGAATACTCGGTATGGAAACCACCGACGAGCTCGCCTTCGGCTTCAGCTAAATCAAATGGCGCACGATTTGTCTCACCAACCATAGATATTGCAAAGATAACAAAGGACGGGAATAGGACCACGGCGTACCACGTCTTTGATTGGGCGGCGACAATATCTGATGTTGACATCGAGCCTGCATAGATAAATACGGCGACAAGTGAGAGCCCCATTGCAATTTCATAGGAAATAACCTGTGCGCTAGAGCGCAGACCACCGAGAAGTGGATAGGTAGAGCCCGATGACCATCCGGCCAAGATGATTCCGTAGACACCAATCGATGCGATTGCCAGAACATAGAGAACACCGATTGGAAGATCGGTTAACTGCATTGCAGTCTTTTGACCAAACAAAGTTACTGGGCCTGTTATTGGAATAACTGCAAAGGACATAAAGCAGGTTGTAGCACTAATAATTGGAGCTAAAACAAAGACTACTTTGTCGGCAGCTGCCGGAATGATGTCCTCTTTAAGTGCCAGTTTTACTCCATCGGCTAGCGCTTGTATTAATCCAAATGGACCAACACGGTTAGGTCCTGGGCGCTGTTGCATACGACCGACTAAGCGGCGCTCTCCCCATACCGAAAGAAGTGTCAGAACTACACAAAAGATAAAGACGAGTAAGGCCTTAACGGTAATTAGCCAACCTGGATCGGCTCCGATTAACTCTGCAGTTGTCATATCTTCACCACCGTAACTACTGCGCCATGTCCAACACCGAGGTTTATGAGTAATTGAGATCCGCGTGAATTACGTGGTGCCCAGACGGCATCGTCATGAATATCTTCAACTAATGCGGGCAAAGTTACAGAGCCTAGGGCGTTTGAAATCTTTAATAAATCTCCATCTGCCACACCCATTGCCTGCGCACGCTTTGGAGATATGACGGCGATAGTTGGGCGGGCAGTACCAGCTAGATTTTCTTCGCCTTTTTGTAGAGTTCCAAGATCTAGTAATCGACGCCACGAGTTAAGAATAAATTGATCACCACTTAATGTTGGAGCCTTTCCTGCACTCACTGCCTTCATTGATGCGCGTGCACCTTCCCAGACACCAAGAGATGCAATCTCTTTTGCTGCAGCGCTCACAGTGCTTAGCTTAAATGGCGCACCCATCTCTTCGGCAACCATTGAAAGAATTCGCAGATCACTGCGGTTGAGTGAGTCGTGGACTGCGGCATCAAATGAACGTGCTCGTCCCTCCCAGTTTAAAAACGATCCACTCTTTTCAGTAATCGCCGCAACTGGCAGAACAACATCTGCGCGCATTGTGACCTCACTTGGTGCGATTTCAAGGCAGACCACAAATGCTGCATCCAGTGCTGCCAAGGCTGCTTTGCTATTACTGCCATCGAGTGGATCTACACCACCAACTAGCAATGCTCCTATGGCACCTGAATTAACGGCTGCAAAAATCTCATCACTGCTGCGACCAATATGTGATGGAAGGGCAGATGTGCCCCACAATGCAGCGATATCCACGCGGGCCGATGCATCTGCAACTGGACGCCCACCTGGCAATAAGTTACCGATCGCTCCGGCCTCGATTGCTCCGCGCTCACCTGCCCGGCGCGGAATCCAGGCGATCTTTGCACCCGTTGAATCTGCTAACGCGGCAACTGCAGTTAATGCACCTGCGCTCTCAGATGCACGCTCTCCGACGAGAATTATTGATTTGGCACTCAACGCTTGGGCTGCAATCGCTGCCGCTTCTTGACCTGGTGCAACCTTTACAAACTCACCTTTGAGCTTATCTACACCGATTGAAAGCTTGCTAGCAACTGCCGTAACTTTTAATGCGCGCTTGCGGAACTGCTTATTTATACGCAAGAAAACTATTGGTGACTCTTCCTCGGGTTCAAAGCCGACTAACAAGACATGATCAGCGCGGTCAATATCGCGATATGTAGTTGTTGAGCCAACTACACGGGCTGCTAAAAATTCGCGCTCTTCATCGGATGAAATCCGTGAACGGAAATCAATATCGTTGGTGCCAAGTGCGACACGGGCAAACTTGCTGTAACCATAAGCATCTTCATACGTTGCACGGCCCCCAACTAATACTGCAGATGTGTTTTCTTTCAATCCCTTAGCTGCAGCTGCCAATGCCTCTGGCCATGATGCCTGGACTAGAACACCTGCATCATTTCGCACAAGTGGGTGAGTGAGGCGGTCAATGGCCGTGACATATTTAAATGCCCAACGTCCCTTATCGCAGTTCCACTCCTCGTTCACCGATGCATCATCACCGGCAAGACGGCGCAGTGTTTTACCGCGACGGACATCGGTGCGCATATCGCAGCCCGATGCACAGTGCTCGCAGGCAGATGGCGTTGACACTAAATCAAATGGACGTGCACGGAAGCGATATGAGGCACCGGTTAAAGCACCGACTGGACAGATCTGAACGGTATTGCCAGAGAAATATGATTTGAAGGGTTGCTTCTCGTAAATACCAACTTGTTGTAGCGCCCCACGTTCGTTGAGAGTGATAAAAGGATCGCTGGCGATTTGTTCGGAAAAACGAGTACAGCGCGCGCATAAAACACAGCGTTCGCGATCAAGTAAGACCTGCGATGAGATATTGATTGGCTTTTCAAAGGTGCGCTTCACACCCTGAAAGCGACTCTGTTCTTGACCGTTGCTCATCGCCTGGTTTTGTAGTGGACACTCTCCACCCTTATCGCAGACTGGACAGTCCAGTGGGTGGTTGATGAGCAGAAGCTCCATCACACCTTTTTGCGCTTTATCGGCAACTTGCGATGTTAGTTGAGTTTTTACAATCATTCCTGGCTCCACTGGAATTGTGCATGATGCCTGTGGCTTTGGAAATGCACGACCATTGATTTCGATATCAACTAAACATTGACGACATGCACCCACTGGATCAAGTAGTGGATGATCACAAAAACGTGGAATCTGAATTCCAAGTTGTTCTGCTGCGCGAATAACTAGTGTTCCCTTTGGAACGCTTACTTCAAAACCATCGATGACGACGGTAATCATGTCAACGATCTCAGAAGTAGTCACTTATGCACCGGCCTTTGCAGATACAAATAATGTTGAGTCCATTGGATCAAAGAGTGGGCCCTTATTTGCTAGTTGGTCTAGATACTCTTGACGGAAATATTTAAGTGAAGAGATGATCGGTGCAACTGCGCCGTCGGCTAGTGCGCAAAATGAGCGTCCGGCAATATTGTCACAGATATCGAGTAGCTTATTGAGATCTTCTTCTGTGCCGATTCCTGCATCTAGATCACGCAGAATTTGTACTAACCACCATGTGCCTTCACGACAAGGTGTGCACTTGCCGCAGGACTCGTGCTTATAAAATTCGGTCCAGCGCAGTACGGCGCGAATAATCGAAGTTGTCTCATCAAAGATCTGTAGTGCCTTTGTGCCAAGCATGGATCCAGCTGCTGCAACGCCCTCATAATCTAGAGGGATATCTAAATGTGCATCGGTAAATATCGGAGTCGATGAGCCACCAGGAGTCCAAAACTTTAAGCGATGACCCTCACGGACACCACCTGCAAGCTCTAGCAGCTCGCGCAGAGTTATTCCAAGGGGTGCCTCAAACTGGCCAGGGTTTTTAACGTGGCCCGATAGCGAATAGAGCGTTGTTCCCTTGCTCTTTTCAGTGCCCATTGATTGATACCACTCAGCACCATTTAAAATAATCGCTGGAACTGATGCAATAGATTCGACGTTGTTCACAACTGTTGGCATCGCATACAAACCAGCGATTGCTGGGAATGGCGGACGCAGACGGGGTTGACCACGGAAGCCTTCGAGTGAGTCTAAGAGCGCCGTCTCTTCACCACAGATATATGCACCAGCACCGACATGTAAAACAATCTCGATGCCATTACCAAGATGTCCTGCCTTATATGCATCTTCAATGGCTTGATTAACCCGGCGCACAACATGTGTTACTTCACCACGAATATAGATAAAGGCATGCTTTGCACGGATTGCATGTGCGGCGATGATGCAGCCCTCAATTAATACGTGTGGGTTTGCCATCATTAAAGGAGTGTCTTTACATGTGCCTGGCTCGGATTCATCGGCATTAACTACTAAGTAGTGCTCTTTATTATCACCTTGGGGAATAAATCCCCACTTCATTCCAGTTGGAAAGCCCGCACCGCCACGACCGCGTAAACCAGAGTCTTTAACTAATTGAATAACAGCATCTGGATCCATTGCTAAGGCTTTTTGTGAGGCTTTGTATCCACCGTGGCGTGTATAGGCCTCGATAGTGAAAGAGTCTTTTTCATCCCAATGCGCTGAAAGTACAGGGACTAGCTTTGTCATCACTTACCCTCTTTCGAAATCTTTAAACCAAGGAGTGTTGGCGCGCCTGCTTGCAGGCCTTCATTGGCTTTTCCATCATTGATTCCTGCAAGTACTGCAGATACCTCTTTCCATGTAACTAAAGTATCTGGACCACGTGTGGGTGGCTTTGGATTACCACTGCGCATCGAATCAACTAAATCTTTTGCCGACTCTACTGTCTGGTTGTCGTAGAACTCCCAGTTAGCCATAACAACAGGGGCGTAATCACATGCAGCGTTACATTCGATATGTTCGAGTGAGACTTTGCCATCGGCGGTAACCCCGTCGTTCTCTACGCCCAGATGCTCTTTAAGCCCTGCAAATATCGCATCTCCGCCCATGACCGCGCAGAGCGTATTGGTGCATACACCGACGTGGTATTCGCCAACTGGGGTGCGCTTGTACTGAGTATAAAAAGTGGCAACGGCTGAAACCTCTGCCGCTTCAAGAGTTAAGAGTTGTGCGATGAGTTCAATTCCCTCGCCATTTACAAAACCGATTCGGGATTGTACAAAGTGTAATAGCGGCATGATTGCAGAGCGAGAGCGCGGATAGCGTTTGATGATTGAATCCATAGTTGCAAGATCTTCACTGGAGTAAGCCATTAGCGGTCAACACCTCCCATCACAGGATCGATAGATGCTACTGCGCCGATAATGTCGGCGATCATTCCGCCCTCACTCATGGCAGATGTTGCCTGGAGATTATTAAAAGATGGCTCACGAAAGTGCATTCGATACGGACGTGTTCCGCCATCAGAGACCACATGTGCACCGAGCTCTCCACGAGCAGATTCAACGGCTGCATATACCTGACCAGCTGGAACCTTAAAGCCTTCAGTAACTAATTTAAAGTGGTGGATCAATGACTCCATTGAAGTACCCATAATTTCGCGGATATGGTTAAGGGAGTTACCAAGGCCATCGCCACCAAGTGCTAACTGCGCTGGCCATGCAATCTTCTTATCGGCAACCATGACTGGTGCTCCTTGAAGTTTTTCCAACTTATCCAAGGCCTGCTCAATAATTCGCAAGGACTGCTCGAGCTCGTTCATGCGAATTAAGAAACGGCCATACACATCGCATGTATCAGCGGTGATGACATCGAAGTTATAGTTTTCATAACCGCAATATGGCTGTACTTTGCGCAGATCCCATGGCAGACCGGTTGAGCGAAGTACTGGCCCTGTAATACCAAGCGTTGTTGCACCAGCCAAATCTAAATAACCAATGCCCTGTGTTCGTTTAAGCCAAATCGAGTTGCCGACAAGAAGCGTTGTGTTGTCTTTAAAGTTTTTGCGCATCTGCGCTACAGCCTCACGAATCTTAGGGATTGCACCATCTGGTAAATCCTGTTGGACGCCACCTGGGCGGATATAGGCCATATTCATACGTAAACCAGAGATCATTTCGAAGAGATCTAAAACAATTTCGCGCTCACGGAAGGCAAAGAACATTGGGGTGATTGCCCCAAGCTCGAGCGCGCCAGTACCGAGTGCGACCATATGTGAGGAGATTCGGTTGAGCTCCATCATCATCACGCGAATAACACTGGCACGCTCTGGAACATCATTGGTGATTCCAAGGAGTTTTTCAATCGCTAAGCAGTATGCGGTCTCATTAAAAATAGGTCCTAAGTAATCCATGCGAGTTACAAATGTTGTTCCTTGAGTCCAGTTGCGGAACTCCATATTCTTTTCAATTCCAGTATGTAAATATCCGATTCCGCACCGAACCTCAGTGACTGTCTCACCTTCGAGCTCTAGAACTAAGCGCAGCACGCCATGTGTCGATGGATGCTGAGGACCCATATTGACAACAACACGCTCTTCTTTTGTAGAACCAATTTCTTGTACGAGTGAGTCCCAGTCTCCACCAGTAACTGAGAAGACGGTGCCCTCAGTTGTCTCACGCGAGGGTGCGTATGGATCAGATATTGTCATTTATAACTCCGACGATTATCCGGTGCTGGAACCGTTGCACCCTTGTACTCAACTGGAATTCCACCGAGTGCATAGTCTTTACGTTGTGGGTGACCTTGCCAATCATCTGGCATCAAGATACGGGTAAGTCCTGGGTGGCCATCGAAGATAATTCCAAACATGTCAAAGGTTTCGCGCTCATGCCAGTTATTGCCGGCCCAGACTTCAACGAGTGAGGGGATGTGTGCATCAGAGTCGGCAACGGTCACTTCAAGGCGAATTCGGCGATTATTAGTTATTGAGAGAAGTGGATACACGGCTACAAGTTCGCGGCCAACATTATTTGGATAGTGAACTCCGGAGACA
>Ga0209297_1002074_pt1 | contig 11300 bp, 8 predicted proteins | sample S_130805_MF_Meta_FD_187322 | JGI IMG/M metagenome (GOLD analysis project Ga0209297, IMG submission 187322) | Freshwater microbial communities from Lake Simoncouche, Canada to study carbon cycling - S_130805_MF_MetaG (SPAdes) (version 2) | ecosystem: Environmental > Aquatic > Freshwater > Lake ... | reverse complement strand
AGCTAAAATATTATAATACTGATTCATGGTTTGAGCAGTCCTTAAATGGTTATACTCAACAAATACAGAAGAGTTAGGTGACACTGAATAGTTGATCACATAAATACCATCTGGGATATTCTGAAAATTTTCTCCACAAGAGGTTCTTTGTAGCCCTAAACTACATGCAGAAAGGACTAAATTAAAGTTAGGAAGGGTTTCTATGGACACTGGCAAGTTAAAACCAGGTGAGGTTATACGTAAAGTACCACAGTCAATAGTCATACCCTGAGCATAAATGCTGGTATCAAATACACGGAAAACCTTGATATTGTTAGATTCTGGCAGCTCTAAACTTAACTGGTGTTTGGTAGCCATATGTGTAAACTTTATAAATTTGCATTAATTGAAAGAGAGTAGTCCTCATAAATAATATAACATAATTTACGGACTTTTCCAAAAACAAAAAGGGAGGAGTACCTAAGTACCCTCCCTTCAAGTTTTAGGATATTTCTACTAGATAGTCTCTAAAGAAACTGCACCACCAGCAGCCGTTACAGAACTACTAATAAAGTTAGTAATTGATGTAGTAGAAGTACCAGTTGGTACATGAACCACGATCAAATACTGATCATTATCAAAAGTAGAGCTAGGGTTGTTAAAACGAGGTACATTGTGCAAAATTAACACTCTATCGTATAAAGAAGAACGAGTGATTGTAGCTAAAGCAGGATCTGCTTCAATTTCTCTCATACGTAAGCTGTCTACACGACCACTATCAGGGTAAGCATTTTGTAAATAACGACCATCTAAGATCAATTCACGTAATACTGTTTCACCTAAACCAGAAACTTGTTGTGGAGCTTGGATTTCACTATAAGCAAAACCGTTTACAGCACATGGGTCACCAGACTCATCTACAAAAGAAGCGTAAATAAATACAGGCTCTTTTTCATAGAAGTCAGTTGGAGTGAAAGTGGCATTACCAAAAGCAGTGTCTACATAAGAACCAGTGATCTCTAAATGAGCATCTACAGCAGCAATGTTATTTGTAACTGTTTCAGCAGTGTAAGTAGAGGTGGCAATCTCAGTGTAGAACTTAATAGCAGCACCGTTTGCAATTGTAGAAGCAACGTCTAATGTAACCGCAGTACCAGATACAGCAGTAACTTTAACTACACCTACAATACCAGTAGCAACTACTTTTTGACCTACAACAATACCAGTTCCAGAAGCAACTGTTAATGCAGTAGAAGCAGATAAAGCAGCACCTGCAGTTGTTGCAGCTGCTTTCTTCCAAACTTTTGCAGCAACAAAGTCTTTCAACAATGGAGCGTCATTAACTTGGTCTTTCCACTTCAATAATACAACAGCAGCGTCTACAGTGTTTGTAGTACCAGCAACGGTATCACAACCAGTGTAAGCATCCAATGTTTTGTACAATTGGTGGTTTAAAAAACGTAAAGCAGGAGAACCTTTAACATCTAAACGAAGACGTAAAGTATCATCACTGTTTACTGTTGCACCAGTAGCGTCAACTTTAACAATTTGATTCTTAGCCACCTTTGCAGATGATTTGATCAAACGGCTAACGTACTTAGGGTTAATCACTTTACTTTTTACAGATTCTTGGTATCCACCGTGAACTGGACCAATTTTGTCCTTGGCAAAGTAAGAGCCTTGGGCAATGATAAAAGGAGCGGCTTGAGCTGTTGAACCTAAAGCTGCGTAAGACTTGGCATCAAAGAAACCAATTTGTCCAGCAGTTAAGCTTGCAGTTGTACCGGTTGTAGCTAGAGTTGTACTAGCTGGCAAGAACGACTTGCGGAATGCATTAGGAAAATACATAGGGCTTTAATTTTTGGGGTTATAAATAAAAAAATTGTTTTTAACTTAGGAACATTAACTTATACTTGGTTGAAGCAATCAAACTCTTCACCTCATCTAGTTGGTTTACAACTTCTGAGAAAGGCATAATCTTTTGTAACTCAGCAACTTCTGTATATAGTTCTTTCATGTGAGATATTGCTTCCTGTACAGACCCACATTTATATGGACTCACTGCCGGGAAATCTAGAAGCTTCTCACGAGCTCCTTGGTATTGTTCAGCCACTGCATCTACTAAACCTGGCATACCATCATAAAACTCATTTAGAGCCTTGTGAGCGGCAAAAGAACCAGGACCAGTAATCTTTAGATGCAACTGATGTGTACTGGTTGTAAGAGCCTGAGCATGGGCAAGCATTGCTGCTGTCTCTGTACATGGTCCCATAGGACTAGGTCTTTGTAATTTCTGCATCATTAGCTATTTCTTGTTGCGTTACCTAAATTTCTTTGATACTGCATAGTGCTATCCATGTCTCCAGCTAATATTGATACAGCGTCATCTATAATAATTTCTACGATATCATCTTTTAATTCACAGGTCTGGTTAGCTTTAAAGGCTAGTCCGTTAGCTGGATCTATACAATTTAGTATTTGAACAGCTCTTGGTTTTCTATAATATGTGAGAGTGGCGTCTTCTACAGCAAATTTATTATCACTATAAATTCTGATCTTATCTCCCATTATTGTACAAAAAGTCTCAGCCCATTCAAAAGAAGGTGACTTATGAGTATCTGATAACATAATATCTACGTTAGCTTCTTCAGCTTGGTAAATAGATAATGGACGCTTAGGACAGCAATCTGAACTAGCATATCCACCAACTCTTACAAAGTGTAAGTAGTCATCTGGTATTTTTAAAGATTCAAAGAACAAATCTAAATTCTTAAGTTTTATATCTCTTTGAACTAGTAAAACTTGTAAATCATCAATAGTAGTAATACTTTGTTCAGGCTGCTCTTTTAATCCGTTATGACCATGTAACTGTCTACGGGCCCATTCTATCTGAGCTTTATTAAAAGCTTCTGATATCTGCCAGCATTCTATGTTATCATAGTCCATAGAATCTAACTTATTCAAACGCTGCTTAAACTTTATTTGTAATGTACTATTGTTCATATTTTATAAAGAGACCTGGGAGCTGATCTTACGGTAAGCACCCAGGTACTATTTTTACTGATTCCAGTATCCTTCTACTTTCTTAGTAATATTTACCAAGATTTCTTCATTCAAAGGATTCTTTAAATATTCTACCACATCTGAAGGGGTTCTACCCATCATTGTTGTTGTTTCCATGTGGTAAATAAATCCGTCAGCTTTTGTAGCAATGAACTTATAATAACCACTATCTTTTACAATAGCTCTTATTTTTAAAGTTTCCATATCAAGATTGCTTATCTCTAAGAATCTCTCAGCGGTCTTTTTCTTATTCTTGTCTACTAAGTCTCCATTAATATACTTGTCCATGTTGTCATAAACAATATCATTAGGAGTTGACTTTTTATACTGAGCACTATTGGCATCTAACACTTTAGCAATGTAGAATAACTTATTAGTGTTCTTGTCAAATAACTTCTGAAGTTCTGATAAAGCCTTGTTTCTCAACTTCTTAACCTCAGTGTTAAGTGTAGCAGTTTCTTCTAATCTATCTAAATAAAACTTAGGAGGCACTGGCATTCTACGAGCTTCATCTAAAGACTTAGCTACTATTGAAAACCCTCCTGATTCTATAGCGTAAAGCTTAATTAAATCATAAGGATCTTTATCAGGCTCTAAGTACACAGGTTCATTACCACATCTTATTTTAATCTTATCCCAAAACTGATCGTTATCTGGTTTAAGTAATTTTAACTTATTCCAGAAATGCTCATCTTTAGGATCTACTACGTTTGAAGCTAACTCCTTTTCAAGTTGAGCTATCACTGCACGGATCTGTTTGATCTTAGCTTCTTGATCTTCCATTGGTAAATCTTTAATCTCAGGAGCATACTCATTAAGACCTGTAAGGTATCTTTTAATACCATTGATCTCTAAACAAGCAACTTGTTCCTCGTGGAACGCTCCGTCAAAAAGACTTAATCCGTACTTTTGAAGTCCCATGTTATCAACATTGGAATCAAAATAAGGTCTAATAGCTATAGTAGATCTTTTGTTTTGTGGATACTTTTCCACCATTGTTACACTACTCATATTTGGTTTTTTGGTTTTTATACATGGTCCGAAGACCTAATGTTAGAACCTGTTGAAGGTTGCAAGCCTTCTAGTGATCAGCTAGTTGCGTACAACAGGTTGGGTTTTCTTAGAATACTATTCTAAGGATGGATAGATACAAGAGCCTGGGAGATTTTACCTCCCAGGATTGTAAATATTATTTAGAATGATCCGCCAGTAACTGGATTTCTCATAACGATCTTTAACACCTTAGTTGGATCTTTAACCCAAATAGCAGGCATTGTTTGTGTCATGAATACACGGTAACCGTTGAACTGTCCAGAAGACTGGAAGCCTTGAGTACGACCCATGTAATCCATTGTACCGTTTTGATAGAACCATTTCAATTGATTATCCCAGCTTAACTTCAATAAGTAAATATTGTCGTTAGTATTCTCTGTGATGTCAAAGATAATGAAATTATATGAACTTAATGGGAAACCATCAATGATTGGATTCTCAATGTCATTAGTGTGGATGTTATCAAACGCTGGGTTCAATACAAACTTAACGTTAGCCAAGAAAGGAATAACGTATTGAGTGTAAGCAAAACCAAAGTTTAAGTCCATTCCTTTGCCAGTGATAGCACCAACTTCAGAAGCATTGATTACTAAACCACTATTGATAGCTTCACGCTTAATAGCTTCGTTAACCAACTTCATACCACCAAGACCTGTTTGAACAACCAATTGACGCTTAGGATCTGGACCTTGAAACTCAACCTTACCATTAAAGAAGTTGAAAATTTCAGATTTGAACAAATCTAAGTTAAAGCTACCCTTGTTGTAAATACGCTTGTAAGAGTTATCTAACTGCTTCCAAAGACCTACAGACAATCTGATATCATCTGGACCATCTTGCTTAACTTTACCACCTTGACCCCACATAAGGTAAGTCTCAATGTCGTTAGCAACCTTGCTCAAATGAGCTGCTTCCATTGTGGTTAAGAATGTACGAGTTAACTGACCAGATTGGTAAGCTTTCTTTACATAATCTTTTCCCATTTTGTTAGCCATGTCCTCTAAGTTTGTAACAGAAGGATCAACACTCTTATCAAAGTTTCTCCACATCTCAATTACAGGAACTGTACCATCAGCTTTCATACCACCTTTCATCATTAAGTCAGCTCTAGAGCTTACAGAATAGTGAACGTGAGCTTCAGCACCACCAACATAGTTGTAGAATTCACGGAAACCTGCATTGATGTTACCGATGTCAGAGAATCTTTCACCGTACTCACCACGTGCAGAACCTTTACGGAAAACTTTAGTACCAACCTTTAAATACTTGTTATCCAAGTACTTAGCGTTGTCATTGTTTACCAATTGTACTGTGTAAATGAAACCGTCACCAGCTGGGATGATATCGTCAGCAGTGATGTACATTTCCACACCATTGTATTTGTCATAAGTGATGATATCACCATGACCAAAAGAACGCTTATTCAATTTAATTTTGAAGGCTTGACCATCAATACCTTTAGTGGCATTAGCTGATTCAATATCTTCTGTAATGTAAGGTAGATCCTGCGTTACTGGAATCTGCCATTTGTACTCACCACGAGCGTTATCTACAGAGATAACGTTCTTACCACCGAAGCTAGACATCTGGTACAAAGGCATTTCTACTTTTTGTGCCATAGCCCACAAATCTACAGGACCTAAGTCTGTAGGTTCAGCTGACTTCAGTAAGTTTGAAAGGTGATACGAATCTACGTGTGAACTTGTTGTGTAGGTAGTATCACGTAGAAATATACCATTGTTCAAAACTGGAGTTGCCATAAGGCTTTTAATTTAAGGGTTAGAAATTATAAGAATATTATTATTACCTTTTAAAGATGTTAGCAGGTCTACTTAACTTTCTAGACTTAGTTTCTTCCTCTTCTTGGAAAGTAGATGAAGTTCTCTTACTAGATTGTTCTGTTTTAAGTTGACGTACTGTTTGTTCCACTGCAGCATTCTTACCTTGCTTAGCAAGATTAGCTCTGTAGGTTTCAGGATCAGAAAGTAACCAAAGGGCCTCAGCTATTAAAGGATAGTTTGGTTCAACAAACTGATACTTCTCTAACAAATGTCCTAACTGATTAGTAGGTCTACCACTAATAGAAGGATATTGAGGTTGTACAAGACCACTATATAACTGAGCTTGTGTCTTCTTATCTAACTTAAGACCATTAATTTCTGCCGGTCTTAAAGCTTCAAACACATTCTGCATATAAGCATCAGCAGCATGTTCTTGTTGTTTCTTTCTGTTCTCTTGTTCAGCAATCTGAGATTGAACAATCTCTTCTTGCATTTGATCTAACTTAGGCTTGAACTGTTTAGCTTTTTTCTCTAAAACACCTAAATCTTTCCACGTTGCTACTTCTTCCTCAATTTCTTCCTGGTTACCAAAACCAGTTGCACTTAAGTAAGATCTTACAATTGCTTCTTGATCATTATCTTTTGCAGGATTTAACTCACGAACTTGTTCCACTTGAGCTAATGCTTGGAAAAGACCTTTCATATCTGTTCCGCCATCCAAAGCATATTTAGCTGCGTATTGAAGTTCTTCTGGCAAAGATTCAAAGAATTCTTTTGGAGTTTTAGCTGCCACCTCAGACTTCATATTGTCTACGTTAGCTTGCCATAACTCCTCTATATCTTTCTCTCCAAGTGTACCTAAGTACTCTTCAAGATCTTGTTTAGTTTCATCATAGTCATCAAAGGCAAACATCTCCTTTGACTCTATACGTTTTTTAAGGAACCCTACTAATCCAGACTTATCTGTTTTAGGTCGGCCAGCCTTTCCTTTAGTCTCTTCATCTTCTTCAAGATCAAGATTGTCTATAAGGTGGTTTGTCTCTTCCTTACTAATTACTTTTGGAGTCTTAGCTTTCTCATCATCTTTAGAAGAATCATCTTCATCATCTTCTTTATCTAAGAAACTAAGATCCTGTTTTTCTTTACTAAAGATATTAGGTTTAAGCTCTGTAGTTTCACCAGTGGGGTTTCCCGTAATAGGGGTAACTATACTGTCTGCTCCAGGAGCTCCTAACCAGCTATCAATGTCAAGGTCTACTTGTTGTACAGATGTCTGTACATTGTTCTGATTATCAATCATTTTATTTGGTTTTTATTGTGTATCTCTACATTAAAAATATACAACTTAAATCTTAAAAATTTACAATTTTTTAAAATAAAGTATCTAAGGTATGGATAATAGAGCTATAATTATTTCTTCTTTTTAGCTCCAACATCATATTTGTTCTTATTTTCTCTAGCAATCTCTAATTGCTTGTCAGCAATCTGCTTTTGAGTAAGTAACTTCTCACGATCTAAACTTAGTTTTTCAGAGTTAAACTGCTTCTTACTAACCTCAGATTCTCTTTTTAAGTTCATTTGGTCTTGATATCTCTGCTCATTTCTAATACCTTCTAAAGCGTCTTGGTAATCTGACTTCTGATTTTGATTAATATCTGATGCAGAACCATATCCTGCTCCTTTAATTTCAGCAATAGTAATGTTAGCTTGTCTATCTAAATCAGCTTGTTCAGCTTTAAATTCCATTTCAGCTTGTTTCTGACGATCTTGAGCTTCAATCATTTGCTGCTGCATTTCCTGTTGAGACTGCTGCTCTTGAGATTTCTGAGCATTAGCTTTCTCTTCAGCATTCTTAAGAACACCTGTTAATTCAGCTATAGACTCAGACTTAATTACATTTCCAAGATCATATATAGAAGCACCAGTGGTATTGTTATTAAGAGCTAATTGTTTTAATTGCTCCATTACAGCTCTAGAATTAGTCTTAGTTGTACAAAAGATATTAATATCTCTCATTAAAAGATCAGTGCCATTTAACTGGAAGTTAACCTTTTCATCAGCTCCTGTAATATATTGTAAACGTACACTAGGTTTTTTAGAATGATAATATTGAGCTAAGTCAGTTCTCATTTGGTGAACTCTTGGCATCAAGTTATCAGAGTGCTGTATAAAATACTGTTCTGTTTGTGCATAAGAAGCATTCATTGCTTGCTCTATTCCTGTAGCAGTTTGTTGTTGAGCAATCTGAGATCCCATACGCTCAGGGGTAAGACCAATAGTTTCAAAAGCTTGGTTCTTAAAATAGCCAGCTAATTGTATACGAGATAACAACCTTTGAGTCTGCTCTAAGTTTAACACTTGGTAGTGTTGGAAGTTAAGAGCATTCTCAGTGTTTGTAATAGATGTATCCAATGGTAACATTTGGAAGTTCTTCATAGCCACATAGGCTTTAGCCAGATTATTTTTACCCCAGTCTTCTCCCATGGAGTGACGAGGCAAAGAGTTCTGGTCTAACATGATAACCGTACCTAGCTCATCAACTAAGATGTCAGCTATTTGGTTATTTACAATATTGTAACCTATCTGATAGGGCTTCATAAGATCAACCAATGAAATACTGCGGGTGTTACGATCACCGAACACAGAACCTTCCACTGGAAGCTTACAACCATATAATGTACTATCTCCTTTAAATTGGAATGGAATCTTACCAGGCTTACCACCATTAAGACCTAAATAAACTGGGTTGATACCTCCAGGGTTATTCATACCCCAGAAAGCAGGACGATTAGGTCCAATCTTAATACCACCCCAAGTCTCATTAATCCATATCCAATCAATATGTTCTCCGTATACTAAGTTATCCTTAGTCTTTTGTTTATATAACGTAGTATTATACTGAGGCTTATCTGTAATCTTGTATGCTTCAGATATAATATCTTGTATAATTTCTCCTTCCTCTGTAATCTTAGTTAAGTGACCCACCTTACGTTGGCTCTTCCAATAAATTGTAGATACACGTAGTAAATGAGATTTACCAAAATCTATAGTGTCTTCTGAATCTGATAAGATCCACTCTACAATATCACCTGTTCCAAATTTAGTATCATAAACAGACATGTATTGTCTATACCCAAGACTTGGCATCTGTGTATTCCAATCATGTGATCTTGTAGGATCATAATAGCTACCATCGTTCTGCATACCCTGAATGGCATAACCAGCTGATCTTACAGGATAAACGGCTTCTAGGCCCTCTAATTGCTCTTCATTCATCATCCAGCCATACTTGTCTATGACATCTGATATAGACATCATATCCATCTTACCTACCCAGTTACCCTGAGAGATATATCTAACATCTGGACTCTTATGATAGAATGTTAAAAGAGGATTCCATAATTCTAATTCATAGTCATCTTCATTCATCTTAAAATGCCAGAACTCTCTATCTGTAATAAGCATGTCTCTAAAGGCACGCTCTTCTAATTCTTGCATTTTAAATCTTTCCTCATCTACTTGCATTTGATGAGAAGCCCATTGCTCAATCATTGAGCGGTAATCTTTTCTAAAGAACCCCTCAATCTCTGGTAAAGACTTTAAATTATCTGGTTCTAATGCCTTTTGCATTTCTTCAGAATCTAATTCAATACCCTGATTAAGCATCTCCATCATCATCTTAGATTCCAAATTGGTCAATAATACATCCTCAACCATTTGTCTTTTCTCTTCTAACATCTCATTATAAGAGATATCATCTACAGCTTTAAACATTATTCTTGAACTTCTCTTAGAGAATTCATTACATAATACGTTGATAACGTTTGGAATAATAGGATAAAACTTAAGTTCTAAAGCTGATTCATCTTCTTTTGTAAGTGTCTCAATTAAATCAGCCATCTCATTATCTTCTTCTACAATATAGTCTTGCTTATCTATAATACCTTTAGCAAGCTTATAATTCTTCATAAGTCTACGAGCATTACGTCTAAGTTGCTTCATGCCTTGAAACTCTAGCCAATCTAGGTTCCAAGCTCTCCATTCCTCATTTTTCTCTTTTTCAGATATGAATTGAATAGGTTGGGTTAACGTACCCATCTTGTTATAGTCAGCTTTTTTACCAGCTTTGAGATCCATTGCGTTATATATCTGCATGATTCTTAATTGTTTAAGTCTAAATCAGCTGTAAAAGTACTAGCTGATCCAGTTAGAGAAGTTGAACTAGAAGTAAATGTAATTGGATTACCATTAATGGTCCCAGATCCCACATATGGATTTGTAATAGGCACTGTCCACGGTGTTGTTGACCAACCTGGTGTTGAAATAACTGTTGATTCCACCTCTTCCTCCTTTAAAATAAGTAAAGCTTCCTCTAATGTAAGAGAGCTTTCTTTTATTAAACGAGATAGTATGGCTACTTTTTGAGCATGTAATGGCATTTCTTGTTGCATTATCTTATATTTTTAAAGGGATTTCTAGGGGGTTGATTACTTCCAGATCCTCTTTTAGAACTGCCCATATGTCTAAAGGGGCTGTAATTTAATTTACTAAATTTTTGGGAGTTAACCAAATTTACATTTGTAACTTCTACACGTTTAGCTAGTCCTCTGTTGGATTGTTGCACCTTTGCAAAGGCTATTAGAGCTGAAAAAGCTACAAGTCTATCTACGTTGACACCATCTTGGTAAGCTTGCATTTCTTTTAGAAGCATTGGATCAGGTATTCTTTCCACTCCATAGATAGTTTTTACTATAGTTCCATCAGCTGTAGTTTCAGTGTCTAGCTCCTCTTTTAGGAATTCAATAGCATAAGATAACACCGTTCCTTTGAATAATGTACCCACGTTCTTCCATCCATATTCTTGGAAAACGTTTCTATTAGCTCCAATGTCTTTTAAGAATAAGATCATGTCTTTAGGAACTAGGTATTTCTGTTTCTTCTTACTAATCATGTATTGTATGAACAAAGCTACGTTATTCTCCACAACTGTCCAGGCATTATACCATTCTATGAGTAGTTCTAGACGCTCATGAGTTTTATTAATATCATCAAAACGTCCACACCATGATGCCACTATCTTATCTCTCTCAATTGTATTACTCACCTTACCATTTCCATCATCCTTAATTATTTCTATAGGATTCTTGTAAATGTAAATGGCACATAGTGAGTCTGATGTAGTTGTCTTACCCTCACCCACGGGATCTACTGATCCATAATACATACCAAAGCTTGGATCTTTGTGAGGTCTTTCATAAATACATATCACGCCTTCTTTATCTTCTGTCTTCTTAGATATAGGCCATTCTGTAATTGGAATCTTTCTAGATGGTTTATCTATAATCTTTCCTTCTGCATTACGAGATAGTTCAAGATATTCTGTAGGATATTGTTTATCCTGAATACGTTGCATCTGTTTAGCAA
>Ga0209297_1002073_pt1 | contig 11305 bp, 37 predicted proteins | sample S_130805_MF_Meta_FD_187322 | JGI IMG/M metagenome (GOLD analysis project Ga0209297, IMG submission 187322) | Freshwater microbial communities from Lake Simoncouche, Canada to study carbon cycling - S_130805_MF_MetaG (SPAdes) (version 2) | ecosystem: Environmental > Aquatic > Freshwater > Lake ... | reverse complement strand
TGCTGAATGATTGCATAAAATTATTGTTGTCTATCAATTTTTATTTAAGAACTTCTCAAACAATTATATACCATATTTAAGTTTACTAAACAACCATTTCTTTTCGTCTACAATTTCATAGATATCATTAATGTAATCTATTGAACGCACACCTAAGTCTTTACTATTAATAAACTTGCTAAATTCATAAAGAATATTTTGTGGAGATTGCTCGCAATAGAACTCCTCCCTAAACTTCTCGTAAATTGTAAAGCATTTTATTGTTTTAGATTCCATGCTTAAGTCTAGCGTGTACCCATTTCTTTTTGTCTGTAATTATATAATTATGTTCACCGTATTCAGTAGAATCTATTAGTTTTAAGCCAATATCTAACCTTTCTACCAAACCCTCCCATGTATAAGGAGAACTCATATAATCCATATAAAACTTATTATACACTTCTTTATTATATACTTTATCAGATTCCATATTTTAGTTTAGTTAAAACCCATTTTTTTTCATCTACAATTTCATAGATGTCATTAATGAAATCTATTGAACGCACACCTAAACCTTTAGTATCAATAAACTTATTAAATGTTTGTTTTATGGGGTCTTTCTTGTTGTCTTGTCCTGGCAACCAACCACCATAAAGACTAAAAAATTCTGAATTAAATCTATCATAAATAGCAAAACATTTTATTGTTTTAGATTCCATATTTAAGTCTAGCAAGTAACCACTTCTTCTTATCTACGATCTTGAAATAGTAAACCGCTTTTGTTGTGCTTTTATGTTTAATATAAACTCGTTTTTTTCGAACACTAGTCTTCTCAAGACCCGAATCAGCAGCAAAATATCTTACGAATGTTTCAAACCACGTTTCTTTATCGTAGTATGCTTTCTTTATTGGCCATAAATCAGTAGCATAAATCTGAATACGCTTTTTTGTATTAATTTTAAATTCCATATTTAATTTTACCAAAAAGCCATAATTTTTTATTTACGATATGATATTGAGCGTTTTGACAGTTCCACTGTAGACCTATCTCATCTAATAATGACCATTCTGAAGATGTACTTACTAACATTAACATTCTTCTTAAACTAAGAGCCTCATCTTTCGAAAGATATTTTTTAGATTCCATATTTAAGACGTGCAAATAGCCATTTCTTTTCGTCAATGACTCCGTAAGCATCAAAGCTCGGTTTTACAATATATTGTACACCAAGATCTTTATTTTGTATAAAATTGTACCAGCATCTATCACCATTCGCATCTTTATGTGCGTGTGCAAGAAATTCGTCTCGAAATGTACTATACACTTTATCATGTATATCTTCAAATTCCATATTTAAGTTTAGTAAATGCGTACTTTTTAGGGTCAATGCAAATATATTTCACTAATGCAGCTGATTGAAATTCTAGTTCCCAACGGGGATGTACGATATATTCTACATTAAGACCTAATTCTTTCCAGCATATAAATTCGCGCCACGTCTTAACTTTACACTCGTGGTTGTTGTTTCTAACCTCACACCATTCATCGTAAAATAGATCAAATATAGTTGCATTAATTTGCAAGGGTTTATTTAGAAGTTCAAAGCCCATATTTCAATTTACTTAAGAACCATTTCTTTTCATCTACAATAACGTATTGATGAATATACTTTTTATCAATTTCTGTTCCAATTGATTTCCTAAACTCTTGGAGAGTAAGATTATCCCCCAAAGGTGACCATTCATATTCAAAATATACACTGTCTATAATATATTTACTGTATAGATGCTGCTCAGATCTCATGTATTAGTTTGTTTTTAGCGCAGTTACTTTTCAATGATAGTTACAGAACCTTCAACAAGACCTAAATTAGATTTCTCTGCATATTTATAGGTTTCTGCTACTTCACCTTCTCTGCGTGGTCGAGTGAGAATCCAAAGAGATGTACTAGTACTCTGAGAACCTCCTTTCCAGGAGCATGTAACAAGTTTTTGATCCTTTTCAAGCTCTACTGTAACAGAACCACCATAGTGTTTGGCAAGGTCGTTACAAGCAGAAAGAGACAAAATAAAAATTAGCGCAAGAGTTTTGACTGTGTTTTTAATCATAATAGTATAATAAATGTTCTGTGATTGTAAATCAATATTATTCTTCTTTCAAGTGAGGTGTTCCAAATTCAACTTCATCCATATTTGGTTTTTCTCTACCTTCTAATCTCTTCCGCATTTTATTCCATTCATCGATTCGCCGCATTTGAGCTTCTGAATCTATGCGATACTGATCGACTGCTGCTATATATTCGTAAACGTTATTGAAGAACAATATAGTGTTTTCGTGAGGAGGCAGCCCCTTTTCCTTTTTGAACTTATTTAATCTTTCATACATTGCCTGCTCGTTCTTTGATACTAAATCTTCTAGTTTAAGCTCCCAACGAGACTGAAACACGATAGCAGGGCAATGGTTGTTCACCTGTACAAAGGCTATATCTCCGTCGTCAGTTAGTGCATGATATATACTATTACACAACGACTCAAAAACTTGAGCGTTGTCGTAGAAACCATCAAACACCTCAGACTCCAGTATCATTGCATACCTGTCCGTACTATCCACCAGGAACTTGCAAAGTATCGCAGCATCTTTATATTCAGGATATTTTTGAGCCTCAATATCAATCATGAGTTTGATTGAGTCCATAGCTTCCTTGTGTGCAGTTTTTAGTATTTCAAAAAAGTTATTCATATTTTTTTAGAATTTTTGTATTTATCGCTAGAGTCATTGCCAACTTAAATGTCCTTTTCTAACTTTTTTGTAAATGTACTTAGATAGTATTTCATTTACAAACTTATTCGCTAGTTGTTCTGGTGTGATAAGACTCTGTTCTAAAAGAATACTACTTATTAAAGTATCAAATTTCATTAAATTCTTTATTTGTTTCCCAAGCCCAATTTACTACAACCCAATCATCAATACAATCTTTTTCTGAATAATTTGCTTCAAAATGTTCTTTGCCAAATTTAGCAATCATTCTTTCTTGCCAGTAATCCCAATACTCTTTAATGATTTCTGCTTCTGAAAGAATTGAGACACACGAATCAACATCTCCATGAACATTGTATGAATATTTGTTGTAGGAATAGTATTTCATATTAAGTCTACCAAGAAATCAAAGTTATTTCTCTATGAAACCCAGTATCAGTATATTCAATATTATATCCAGACTCTTTAAGAATTCTAACTAAAGAAGCAGTGCGAGCATAGTCTCTATTTTTTATATCCCAATAACCCTCATGAAGACTAATAAAGCTAAATCCTTTTTTAGCGGCGGATTCAATTTTAACTTCCAGTTCTGCTAAATCTGGAATTAAATTTTCTTTCACAATTTCCCAAGATTCTCTTGCTGTAAGCATATTATTCTTCTGTGTAATGAGTTTCTGGATTCTCTAACATGTAAACAGTATTTTCTAGTACTTTGATTCTTTCTACATGATCTTTAGTCACATCTTCTAGTTCTTTAATTCTATTGAAGATTTCTAAATATTTTGATACCCTTAGTCTTATTGTTTCTTCCATATTACAATATTATAGGATTTCCTGTGGAACGTCAAGCTCTAAACTTGTATAGCAATTCCCTTAATTCTTTGGAAAGATTTTCTCGCTTTTCTTGTAAAGATTTTGCTTCCGCAACCCAATACCTTGCCAACCTTGGTAGCTCTTCTACGCCTTCAAGCTCATCATATTCTACTGGCAGTTCACGCGCAATGTTGTTTAAAATTGTTTTTAATTCTTCAATCTCTTTCTTTTGTTCAAGAATCAAAATTGCATTAGCTTTGATTATTTCATTGTCTTCCATACTACAATATTAAAGGTTTTCCTGTGGAATGTTTTCTAAAACCTTTGTATTTAATTCTTTGCTGTTTGCTAATTCTCTTAACTGAGCTAACCATTGATATGGCTCGTAACTGTCATGTATACTCTGTAAGGAACTAATTAGGTCTATATGCTTTGTAACACCACCAGCCCTACTCACAAAGCCCCAACTTCTACGTTCCCACTCGCTCGAATACTCATCATCACCGATAAGACAACCTGCCGCACACTTTAACCCATCAGGACTTCTATACATACAAGTAAGCCCATTATTATGTTCACCTTCACTTTGCTTGTTCTGTGCTAATAGATGTTCAGCAACCTGATCAAATACTTCCTGAGTAGTTGCTTGTTCAAGTGTTTTTAATGTGATCATACTACAATATTAGAGGGGTTCCTGTGGAACGTTAAGCTTCATTTCAAAAATGTTTCCTACTACGTTAAAGAACTGATTATATTCAATTAGATCTTGAAAAGTTTCAAATGCTTTATCTACTACAACTCCAAAAGAACCAAACTTTTCAAAATATTGAACTTCGCCAACAAATTGCATACCATCATCTTGATAAGCAAACTCTAACAAATCTCCTTCATAAATCTCTTTACCATTCTTATCTAGAAGCCCTGTAAATTGTTGAAACACTGCATCTTTATAGCCACCTCGCTCCCAGTTTCCAAAGTAGACATGTAGTGTACCTTCTTTAGGGTATTCTAACATATCAAACTCACCATTACCCCCCCAATGCTTAACATAAACTCTATATTTTGGTGTTCTCATTTTTTATTCAGCGTATACTTGGATGCTCATATTAACATAGAATAGTTTCGTATTCTACATACGTTTTTTTAGTTACTTCTAATAGTTTGTATATATTGTCTGTATACTTTTCAGACATACGACGGTAAGCCCCTTTAGCTTCATCGCGAAATTCATATTCTGCTAATTTTTCCCAACGGTCTGGTGCTGTTTTTAGCGCCCATCTCAATTCAAAAGTAATTTCTAGTTCCATATTAGTTTAGTTCTTTGCTCCGTTGTCATATCCCCGTTCATATCCAGATTCGTGTCCAGAATCATATCCAATGTCATAACCGGCTTCGAACCCTTCATTTAAAGCTGCCTTAGCAATCTCTCTGAACACTGAATACATTTCATTGGGACGAATAGCTCCGTTGGTTAGTAGTACTTTATTAATGATTTCATCAATCTTTTGGTATTCTTCTTCCATATTATTCTTTGACTCCTTTTGCAAATAAGCTTTGACGTCGCTCGTGTAATTTATCCATAAACATCTTATAAGTTTCTTCTACAAAGTAATCAGTAGCTGCTCGAGGCAAATCAATACCTTGATCTGTGGCATGCATAACCCTTTTCAATAATTCTATATCCCCAAAGCGGGCATAGGTATCATACAAAGCACTTCCCTTACACTTGAACAATTGTTTAGAGTCTTCTTCTAGAATGTAGTAAACATCAAAGTCATACCCTGTAGATTCTTTTCTAATTGTGTAGCTCATTTCTTTAAAATATACTCTTCTATAGCTTTGTCAATCTTGTTGTTATTTTCATCATCTAAACACTCATCTCCACAGTTAGGGCAATGTAATACTTCTATATCTAGAACAACTAAATCAATTTTAGTATCAATACAAGGTTTATAATCTTGTTTAATTTTGACATATTCTCCGTTACATTCAAAACAATTCATATGTGTATCTCAATATTAAATTACCCCTGTCGTATCGTCAACACCTTCTTGTATTACAGTAAATCATATTAGCAAAGTTTCACTGCTAGTTGAGTGTCATAAGGACCTTCCTTCTTGCCATTATAGACAATGTACTCAGTCTGATACGCTTCCTGGATTTCATAAGGGCCTTCAACATAGTCCCTAGCAATAACAATAAGGTCCCCATGCTTAGCCTTTAGCGCTTCAAGCTCTTCCATTAGTTCTGAGATCTTCATATTAGTATACTTCTTTTGACTTTCCGTTCTCTGATTCTTCAAAGCATTCAATCTCATAATCATGAGGGTTCCTACATTCTGCAACCCACTCTTCTGCTGCCTCTCTTGTGAAGCATACATCTCTAAATACAGCATCTCCTGTATCATAATTTCTCCAAGTTACAATGTAAACTTTCTTTGCAGTCATTCTATTACCTCCCATTCTGATCTAATGAAACGAAATTTACAATTTGGGGCGTTTTTCTTCTGGTATTCTAAATATTCAATAGCTTCGGCAATGAGGGTAAAGTTTTTTAGTTCTTCCCAGCAACCTTTATCACACCACTCAATGATGTATTTAACATTGATAGACGGTTTAATCATTTTCATAGTTTGCAGATCACTGTCGCTACTATACCGTATTTTAGTTTATTCATTAAGAATAAATTTTTATTGATCACTTTAAATGTTCTCCAGTGACTACCTTTAATTTCTTTAATGCCTAATTCACTTTCCGTACTGCTAGTATGATGAGGTGCATGATACTCACCCCAACTTTCTACTTTTATCAGCATACTTTATTGTAAAGTAAAGTATCTTTCTCTTTGAAAAGAAAAACTTCTTCATCTTGTTGTATAGCTCTATAGGCAAGCTCGTGTTTACTGCAGCTTGCAGTAAACACGTTTTGATCTAAAACATCAAAAATAAAATTATAATCAGTTGAAATACCTGTAAAAGAAATAGCAAACTCTTCCTTGAGACGAGATACAATATCATCGTACTGTCTATGAGAGGTTTTTGTATCTACATAACGCTCAATAGATTCTTTCATATTAAACGTATTATACAGTATCGGTTTAAGATCGTAACTTTTAATTGCTATGTTCATATTTTTAAACTAAATGTTCTTCTGTATTAATACAAATATTCAAATAGCTGTGTAGAGAATGGACTATTGATGTCAACTGTTTTCAAATTGAATTGATACTTGTCCCATGAACCGTCTTTTTTATCTTGTGCTTTAATTAACTTTTTTAAAGCTGCGTATGCGCTTTGCGGTTTATTATGTACAGACATTATACCATAATCACGACAACCAAGCCCATAACTTCTTTCGTAAGTTATCAAATACATCTTACTTGTAAAATGATTGAGAGTCTTCTTTAACATACCTGCACCCAACCATTTCTAGCCTTAGACATTATGAGATACATAAACTTTTCAAACATCTTTTCAGTCCAAGTACCTTCTCGGAGAAAATTATAAATCTCATCAAGAATGTACTCTTCATTTACAGCTTTTTTAACTTCTAAAAATTGTTCGTGAGTCATAATATATTTTGTTTACTTGCTGTTTTTACCTGCTTCAAAAGCTTTTTTAACTAATGCAACCAATGAAGCAATATGCACGTCATGAAAGTCAAGAGAGTCACTTTTTTGTGTTTCGATTGTTGAAATCCAACAATCTTCTTGAATCAGTTTAAGAATTTCTTCGTCGTTCATAATATTTGATTAATCAATATAAGCATACCGCACTGCATTCTCATCAAAGATGTTCATATAATTGTTGCTAGGGTCAATATTTTTAGCTTTTGCAAATCGCATGGTAACATCAGTCTCTACCAGAATTTCACGCTCTCTATTTTCAAAGAGACGGAAACCTCTATCTTCTTGTACATCTCTCCAGTTAACGTCACTCATAATTTAATTTTTTATGTCTTCGCTGACTCAAAAATTATAATAGCTTATAAAAGATTTCTTTATTTACTTCTTTTTATCTCAACCTACCCACCTTCGATGTACTTCTTTACCGTTAATACAATAAACTTCATGTTGTGGTGTGGGGTAATACTTTACAGTGAAACGATATGGTTTATTAACCTTAAACATCTCTTTTGATTCTCGTAATCTTGCAGGCGTGTCTAGTGAAGCTACACCATCATATTTTTCGAGATCTTCATCAGACACAACACAAATTAAAGATTGCTGACTTTCAGTCCATTGATAAAAATCTTCAAAGAATTTACCATCTCCGCAAGAGAACTCTACCCCAAAACAACTCTCAATACTTTCAATACTATCAAAATATTTACGAAGCTTTTTAAAACTTGTATCTGTATCAATATCAGACGGAAAGGTTAACATTATATCTAATCTAGTTTCCATATTATTTCTATTACAAGCAACCTGTATGTATTATTTCACCATCTTTAGAGAAGTCAAATCCGTGAGAGTAATAACCATTGTGAACATTGAAGAGATGAAGAAACAGTTCGTTGTCTTCATTCACTAAACGAAACACAGCAGTATTGTGATCATCAATACAACGAGAACCTTCTCTCAGTTCCTCAAAGAATGAAGTATCAAAGGCCCAGTCTTTCAAAGATTGATTGACTGCAGTACGGTCAGTATTTTCGTTAAACAATGAGCCTTGTCCACTCTTAGTAACTTTGTCGTGAATGTACCAGCCAAATTGCTCACAGCAACTGCCGGCAAAGTCATAACCAACAACAACATTATTATCATCTACAAAATTAACTTTTGCAGACCAAAAACTATCAGTACCAGAATCAAAATATCTCATATTAATTTTTTATTTATCGTTAAGTAAGAAATGAAGAAGTAAAGCCATTAAGCCTAGCATTATAATTGTAGTTTACACAGTAGTTGTTTCTTAATTGTTAAAAGAGAGTCGAGGGTGGGATTCGAACCCACACATGGGAGTTTTGCAGACTCCTGCCTTAACCATTTGGCTACCCCGACATTTAACTACTCACCTCTAAGTATAGAGTATACTGCTAATTTTTCAAGATCATTTTGAAACTCTGGATATACCTGATCAAGGCGTTCACGATCAATAGCTGTATAACCTTTCTTTACTTTTAAACGCCATACATTACTAACTTCATCTGGACAATAGCGAATTAACGTTTGTAGCTTCTTGCCTCTACGACCCCAAAACGTTAGATATTTAATGCGTGTCTTTTCAGGGGTTGGAGTACTTAATACAATAGCTCCCCACACTTTGTCGTGGTTGTCTTCTTTGCACCATCCAATACAATAAAATTTCATAAAATTAAATCTTAATATTGCAGTTATTATAATACAAAAGAGAAGATTTCTTTATTTACTTATTATATTCCATATTTAAGTCTATACATCACAAACCGCTTGGGATCTACAACGAGAAAGTGTATATACATATCATCTACGACTCTCCTATCGTCTGCGACCCGTATACCAAGCTCTTTCATAAACAACTCTTCTATTTCACTCCAGCAACTTGAACAAATTTCTATAGACTCAACAAATAGATCTATACCTTTTCGGTAAGATGCAAAGCTAATAAGAGCTTCATGTGGTTGTGTTGAGTCCATATTTTAATTTAGCAAAAACAAACACTTTTTCGTTTACTATTTCAAACTTAAATGATTGTGGGTAAGGAGATCTCATTTCTAAAAACGTGCCGTATTCTTTATAAGAAATACCTAATTGTTCTTGTATTGTATCCCTACTACCTTGAATATGTTTAAATAAAAGAGCTATGCTAGATACTGTTTCAAAATTATTATACTCTTTTAGAAAACCAAGAGAGTGTAGTAAAGCTGTTGTTTGTTCACGTGTAAAAAATACATTCTTAGGTAAGTTTGTAGTTGCAATTACTCTTCGTTTTAATTTAGAAGCCATATTTTAAACGTGCTATTATAAATTGTTTTTCGTCTATTACTTTAAATGTAAAGCAGTCATCACGTTGATGAAGTGATGTAAAGTCATGTTGTATACCAAACGTTATAAGTAGTTCATCGGCTTTGTGAGAGTAAGCTTCTTCTTTACCTTTTTCAGGCGTTGAAAGTTCACTTAAAATAGCTTTTCGCCATGTTGAACGTTGTATGTAAATTAAATTATTACTAGATTCCATATTTTAATCTAGCCCACATATAAAGTTCTTGATTTATACATTTACAACGTATTTGTACGTTACAACCAGTCCATACACTTTCTATTAAAGATAAACCTAAATCGTACAAAGCAATATTTAACTGTTTATTAAAATCTGCTTCTTCTAGCCAATCATCTAATGAAACAGACATTGCAAATGCATTAGCAAGTTTAGATAAACAAATACTAATGTACATGTATTATTTAGAGTTTAAATATTTGTTGTGAAAATATCAGTAAGTTTTGTTATACTAAAATATTTTTTAATAGGAAACTTTATATACCTATTTGAGAGATGATGTATTGTGCAAAGTTCAGATAATTGAAGTTGATCTTTTTCTAATTCTAAAAGAAGTGATATATTTAGAGCTTTTCTTAGAGGGCCGTTTGTATAAGAAGCTGCTGTTGTTCTAATTTGCTCGTATGTAGTAGGTGTATTGGTAAATACATCTGTTATATGTTCTTTTAATATTTTTGCAGGTAATATCCAACAAGCACAATATATCCCATGTAACCTATAGTATCTTTTATCGTTTACACTTAAAATATTTCTCTCATCAAATCTTATGCCTTGAATATCAAGGGCATACCTCTCACCTTCATCATTTACTTCATAACGAATAAACGTAGGTATATAATTTGGCCATACTGATTCTAAATTTTCAAGATAGTTAGTCAACTGCTCATACTTTATAAGCATATCATCTTCTATATACATAAAAACATCATAAACATTAATATGGTCTTTTATATATTGTCTGTGACCCCATGTTAAAGCCCATGGGTGAAACATTGGTCCTGCAACATGCACTTCTGTATCTGGAAAGTCATTTAAAATTAATTGTTTAGCTTCCTCGCTATTAACATGAATCACTACTTTATACGAACATTTATATGTGTCTTTAATATTTTGTAGATTAAAAAATAAATTTTTTAAATGTTGATCAGAAGTGTGATGATATGTTATGCAAATTAAAAGTTTCATACTTACTTATTTATTTAAAATGTTTTATTTCTTAAAAGGGGAGAGAGTGCAACCGGCTGGATTCGAACCAGCGACCAACGGATTAGAAATCCGTTGCTCTATCCAACTGAGCTACGGTTGCATTAAAAGTGGTGGGAAATACAGGACTCAAACCTGTGACCTTGTCCGTGTAAAGGACCTGCTCTATCAACTGAGCTAATCTCCCGTAGGATTCTTATATATTAAGTTAAAAGTGTTTAATATGCAAGATATATTGGAGCGGGTAGAGGGAATCGAACCCTCATCTTCAGTTTGGAAGACTGACACATTAACCGTTATGTTATACCCGCATTGGCACGCCCAGTGAGAGTCGAACTCACAACCCTCGGTTTTGGAGACCGATGCTCTACCAATTGAGCTACAGGCGTAACACACTCTTATTTATAAGATAAAGAACAGAATATGCAAGCTTTAGAGCCTAATACTTTTAGTATGAAATAACTAGAAAAGATTGTTGTTCATGACTTAATCTATAATAATTATAATACACTAAGGAAGATTTCTTTATTATAAAAGAAATCTTTTGAAGTTATCTCACTATAAAATATAATCAA
>Ga0209297_1002069_pt1 | contig 11322 bp, 9 predicted proteins | sample S_130805_MF_Meta_FD_187322 | JGI IMG/M metagenome (GOLD analysis project Ga0209297, IMG submission 187322) | Freshwater microbial communities from Lake Simoncouche, Canada to study carbon cycling - S_130805_MF_MetaG (SPAdes) (version 2) | ecosystem: Environmental > Aquatic > Freshwater > Lake ... | reverse complement strand
ATAGCGCTATCACTAGCAAATGATTTATTAGCATCTTTATAAAATGATTTAATCTCATTGTCGATATGAAAATCAATTAGTTCGGCATATTTTTTAAGTTTTGCTCCATGATAACCGCCAATAGATTTGTGATAATAAGAAGTTGCGGCATCATTAAAGGTATTAACTGTTAGGTTTAAAACTCGATAATTAATATCCGAATCTTTCAAAATTTCATCATCTGCTGCAGTTTTTGAAGTGATGCTTTGCATATTTTGTTCTTTAGTAATAAATGATTTATCGTTTAAATATCTGGCATCAACAGTCCATAAATCTATTAAAATAAAAATACCCAAAGATGTAATTAACATTTCCTTTTTAATTTTATTTGTATAAAACAGGTAAAGAGACCCAAAAGCCAACAGAATAAAAATTAGAGAGCGGAACGCATCGGATTTAAAAATTGCTTTACGTGCTATTTCTAATTGAGGCATTAATTCGGCAACATAAGGTTTAACTTGATTTTCTGGATTACCTGCGCTAACGGCTTGTTCAATCAGTTGTTTATCTTCATTATCGGCTAAAAATGTATTTAAAATATCTGGGAACAAATAACTAATTAAACAAAAACCACCAACAATAATTAAGCAAGTAATTAATATTTTTTTAAGTGATAAATCAGCTTTTATTAAATTTAGTTTTATTTTATCATTCCAGTTTTTTATTTTAAAAAGTTCATTTATAGCTAACATGGCTAATAATGGTATGGTTAATTCAGCCACTATCAAAATCATGCTTACTGCTCTAAATTTGTTATATCCAGGTATGTTATGCATAAAAAAGTCGGTTAAACTCATAAAGTTTTTTCCCCAAGCAAGAGTAATTGTAAGAAGCGTTACAATTACAATAGGCCATTTAATTGGATTTTTAATTATAAACATTCCTATTAGCGCCAAAAAAACAATAATTGCTCCAATATAAACTGGGCCGCTGGTAAAAGGTTGGTTGCCAAAATAAGAGCTGCTATTCGCTACCTGTTCTCTATATTCGGGATTTACTTTTTTTAGTGATGATGCATCTGCACTTTTAATAGAGTTGCTTGGTCCCCCTTTAAAATCAGGGATTAAAAAAGTAAATGTTTCTCCAATACCATAACTCCATTGGGTGGCATAATCTTCGTCTAAGCCCGAAGTTTTATTGTTATCGTTACTTTTTAGCTGGCTATTAATAGTTAATTCTGATTTTCCGCGAGTACTAAATTTGCCATATTCGTTAGTTGTAGAAATGTTGCCGAAATTAGGTAAAAGGCCTATGAAGGTTGAAATAAGAAATAAACTGAATGCTTTTACAAACAGTCCAATTGTTTTAGTTTTTAACGCATTAATAAAATAACCAAAAATTATAAAACCTATTAATATATACCCGTAGTATGATATTTGAACATGGTTGGCATTAAGTTCCATGGCTGTAAATAAAGAGGTTACAGATAAACCAAGCCAATATCGGTTTTTAAATAACAATAAAATCCCACCTAGTAATGCTGGCAAGTATCCCAAAGCATTTGCTTTTGAATTATGACCTGCTTCCAAAATAATAATAAAATACGAACTTAAACCATAGGCTAAACCTCCTACTAATGCTAGCCAAGGATTTATATTTAAACAAAGGAGTAGTATAAAAAAACCTAAACAATATAAAAATAAATATCCTGCAGGTAATGGTATAAATAATTTAAACGCATTATCTAATTTAGCAATCCAATTTCCGGGATATAAGGTGGAAATTTGATAAGCCGGCATCCCTCCAAACATGGAGTTGGTCCATAAAGGTTCGCTATTATTTTTTGTTCGAAAATCAACAATTTCTTTGCTCATGCCTTTGTGTCGAGCAATATCATCTTGTTTTAATTCTTTACCAGTAAAAAGAGGTTTAAAATAAATGATTGTAAGTATTGCAAAAGCTAATACAGCGATTGCATGAGGTAGATATTGTTTAAAATTATTTTTCATATTATTTTGTGAAGCACAAATATATTAAATTATTATTCTGTGAATTTATATCAATTCATTAACCTAAATTATATTTTTCTATAACGACCAATTTTAGTAATTTTACAAACCTAATAAATTATAATGAATTTAAAATATTATGCACATCCTAGCTCAATTATTGATGAACATTGTGAAATAGGAGAGGGAACTAAAATTTGGCATTTTTCGCATATCATGTCAAATTGTAAGTTGGGCGAAAATTGTAATTTGGGACAAAATGTTGTGATCTCTCCAAATGTGATTTTAGGAAAAAACGTGAAGGTTCAAAATAATGTTTCAATTTATACTGGTGTAATTTGCGACGACGATGTTTTTTTAGGCCCTTCGATGGTTTTTACTAATGTTATTAATCCTCGGAGCGCTATTAATCGTAAATCGGAGTATGCTAAAACTCATGTTGGCAAAGGAGCAACTATTGGTGCAAATGCTACAATAGTTTGTGGTCATGATATTGGCAGATATGCATTTATTGGAGCCGGAACAGTAGTTACAAAACATGTTCCTGATTATGCTTTAGTTGTTGGGAACCCATCGCGTCAAATTGGATGGATGAGCGAATTTGGGCATAAATTAGAATTTGACAACCACGGATTTGCTAAATGCAAAGAAAGTGAACAGAATTATAAGTTGGAAAATAATAAAGTGATTAGGATCGAATAATTTTAAAATGGAAAATAAAAAAACAAAATTTGCAATTATTGGTCAAGGGCATATTGGTAAACGTCATGCCGAAATGGTTCGTCGGAACAAAGATTGTGAACTAATAGCTGTGTGCGATATTCTTCCAAAAGAAAAATTAGGGATTGAAACGATTACAGAAGAATTTTATCATTCTGTTGATGAAATGCTAAATGCACATCCCGAAATTCAGGTTATAAATGTGTGTACTCCAAATGGTTTGCACGCCAATCATGCATTAAAAGCAATTGAACAAAACAAACATGTAGTAATAGAAAAGCCTATGGCTTTAACTAAAGCTGATTGTGAAAAGATTATTTTTTCTGCATTAAATCACGACAAAACAGTTTTTTGTGTGATGCAAAATAGATACTCGCCCCCAAGTGTTTGGTTAAAAGATATTGTTTCAAATAAAGTGTTAGGTGATATTTATATGGTACAATTAAATTGCTATTGGAATCGCGACGACCGTTATTATAAAAAAGACAATTGGAAAGGGACTTCTGAATTAGATGGTGGGACTTTATTTACTCAGTTTAGTCATTGGATAGATATTATGTATTGGATATTTGGTGATATCAATAACATTCAGGCAAAATTCGCCGATTTTAATCACCAAAATAATACAGATTTTGAAGACAGTGGTTTTGTAAGTTTTGATTTTTTAAATGGTGGTATGGGAAGTATTAATTATTCTACGGCGGTATGGGATAAAAATTTAGAATCTTCTCTAACTATTATTGGGAGCAAGGGGAGTGTTAAAGTTGGTGGCCAGTATATGGATCAGATTGAAGTGTGTAATATTGGTGATTATGAAATGCCTGTATTAAAAGAAACTAATCCAGCAAATGATTACGGGTCTTATAAAGGCTCTGCAAACAATCATCACAATGTAATCGAAAATGTTGTAGAAACTATTAATGGAAAAAATAAGATTACAACAAATGCTTTAGAAGGATTAAAAGTAGTAGATATGATAGAACGCATATACGCTTTAAGACCTTTAAACTTGATTAAATAAATTTAATTTAAATACATAAGACATGAATATGTTTTCTAAAATAGTAAAAAAAGAATCCACCGTTGCATTAATTGGTCTTGGATACGTTGGATTACCTATTGCTTTAGCTTTTGCAAAAAAAGTAAAAGTAATTGGTTTTGACATTAATGAAAAGCGCGTTGGATTAATGAAAAAAGGAATTGATCCAAGTTTTGAACTAAGCAAAGATGATTTTAAAAATTCAGATATTCGTTTTACGCATCAAATAGAAGATTTAAAAAAAGCAAATTTTTTTATAGTTGCAGTTCCAACTCCCATCGATGAGCATAATTTACCAGATTTAAGCCCATTAATAAATGCTTCAATAACTGTAGGTAAGGTTTTAAAAAAAGGAGATTACGTGGTTTATGAATCTACCGTTTATCCGGGTTGTACTGAGGAGGATTGTATTCCGGTTTTAGAAAAACATTCGGGTTTAAAATTTATTAAAGACTTTAAAGTTGGTTATTCACCCGAGAGAATAAATCCAGGCGATAAAGAACATACCATCACTAAAATATTAAAAATTGTTAGTGGCTGCGATAAAGAGAGTTTAGATAACATTGCAAAAATTTATGAAATTATTGTAGAACCTGGTACACATAAAGCGAGCAGCATTAAAGTAGCTGAGGCAGCTAAAATTATTGAAAATACTCAGCGAGACGTTAACATTGCTTTAATGAACGAATTGTCTATTATTTTTAATAAAATGAATATTAATACTTATGATGTACTTGCAGCTGCAGGAACTAAATGGAATTTTTTAAAATTTTTTCCTGGGCTAGTTGGTGGTCATTGCATTGGAGTTGACCCTTATTATTTAACCCATAAAGCCGAATCGCTTGGCTACCACGCTCGCGTAATTAACAGCGGCAGATATGTTAATGATAGTATGGGGTTTTATGTAGCAAAAACTACAGTAAAAAAAATTATTGCGGCAGGAAAAAATATTTCAAAATCAAAAGTATTAATAATGGGCGCTACTTTTAAAGAAGATGTTAGCGATATTCGTAATAGTAAAGTTTCTGATATTGTAAAAGAATTAAAATCATTTGGAGTAAAAGTCGAAATTGTAGACCCGCATGCCAAAAATGAAGAACTTAAACATGAATATGGCTTTGGTTTAAGTAAATTAGGAAAAGGCTATGACGGTGTTATTGTAGCTGTAAATCATCAAGAATATAAAAAACTAGATGAAAAATATTTTAAATCTATACTTTCTAATAAAGGAGTATTAGTTGATGTAAAAGGTATTTATAGGAATCATATAAAAGGGATCACATACTGGAGTTTATAATTTATTTTAATAACCGTATTTTTCTTTCCATAGTTTTTTTAAATATTTTCTTTGTTCAGTTTCACGATCATTATTTCCTGGCTCATAAATTTTTGTGCCCTTTATCTGATCTGGCAAAAATTCTTGTTCTGTAAAATTGTTTTCGTAATCATGAGCATATTTATAATCTGTCCCATAATCCAATTGTTTCATTAGCTTTGTAGGCGAATTTCGAAGTTTAAGCGGTACAGCTAAATCACCAGTTTTATCTACCAGGTTAAAAGCATCGTTAATAGCTAAATAAGAAGCATTACTTTTATTACAACAAGCTAAATAAGTAACGCATTGACTTAAAATAATTCTTGCCTCTGGCATCCCAATCACATTTACTGCGGTAAAACAATTATTAGCTAATAATAAAGCGTTTGGATTTGCGTTTCCAATGTCTTCGCTAGCTAAAATCAATAATCGTCTGGCAATAAACAATGGATCTTCACCACCTTTGAGCATTCGCGCTAAATAATATACAGCAGCGTTAGGGTCACTTCCGCGAATTGATTTAATAAATGCCGAAATAATATCATAATGCTGCTCGCCATTTTTATCGTATAAGGCTAAATTTTGTTGAACTATTTTTAAAACTAACTCATTAGTAATAACTATTTTTTTTTCTTGAGTACTATTAACACTAATTTCTAATGCATTTAATAATTTACGAGCATCGCCGCCACTTAATCGAATTAAAGCTTCATGTTCTTTTAATTCAATCTGTTTTTGAGAAAGCACCAAATCATCTTTAATAGCATGTTGAATCAAACTTAATAAATCTTCTTCTTCTAATGATTTTAAAACATAGACTTGGCAGCGTGAAAGTAATGCTGGTATTACTTCAAAAGAAGGGTTTTCGGTAGTTGCACCAATCAAGGTTATCGTACCTTTTTCTACAGCACTCAAAAGAGAATCTTGTTGAGATTTATTAAAACGATGAATTTCATCGATAAACAAAACAGGTTTATCTTGATTAAATATGTTTGTATCGCTAGCTTTCTCAATAACATCTCGAATATCTTTTACTCCACTATTTATTGCACTAATCATATAAAAAGGCCTTTTTAACTCAGTAGCAATAATAAGAGCTAAAGATGTTTTTCCAACACCAGGAGGCCCCCATAAAATTAGAGAAGGGAGTAAGTTTTGTTTAATAGCATTTAGCAAAGCTGAATCTTTGCCTATAATGTGTTTTTGACCAATATATTCATTTAAATTTTTTGGACGTATTCGATCTGCGAGTGGCTGCATCCTATTATTTTATTTAACAGAGATTGTTAAAATATTATTTATATTTTTGTGAAATTAATTTATTAAAATTTAATTTATTTTTTAACCTATATGCAATTTAATAAAAAATTTTATCTAAAAAAGATTATTTTATTATTGGTTATTTTGACGTGTTTATCTTTTAAGGATGAAAAAGATTTTTTACATAAACGTAAATTTAATATTCAACTTACTGAGGTAAAGGATAATGTTCCGGCAAAAAAATCCATTATGGATCATATTAAGTTTAAAAACGGAAAGTTATATAGTTCTTATTTGAAAAAAAAATTTCGGTACAAGTGGATTAGTTATCGAATTAATAAAGATTCTGTATATGTTGATTCTACTGATACAGAGGTTCGATTATTAGTTGTTGAAAGTACATTTACTGACAAATTAAATCAAACCTTAATGATGAATTTTAATATTTTAGAATGGGATATCGACGGAAGTATGAAAATAGTTGGAAATAATGATAAAATAAAAAAATATTTTGATTTAACAGGAAGAGAAAAAGGCGGTAAACCTAAAAAACAAAAGAAACCTAAAATAATAATAAATAAAGAAGACGCTGTTAAATAAATTTATAAATGTTAGCAAATTTTATTAATACTTTTTTTTTAATTTTTATTACTCAATTTTTATTTTGCAACTGCTCTGAACGTAATAACAATACTAATTTTTATCAATCGTCTATGGATTCTCAAAAAAATCAAAACCCGCTAGAAAGTTTGTCAAAAATAGATTCAACAACAGATACCGCTACTTTTGGGGCTGGATGTTTTTGGTGTGTTGAAGCTATTTTTCAAAACTTAAATGGTGTTCAAAGTGTTCAAAGTGGGTATGCCGGTGGAAGTATTAAAAATCCTACATACAAAGAAGTTTGTAATGGAAATACTGGTCATGCCGAAGTATGTCAAATTATTTTTGATCCTTCTAAAATAAGATTTTCTGAGTTACTCGAAGTTTTTTGGAAAACGCATGATCCAACTACACTAAACCGTCAAGGAAATGACATGGGGACTCAGTATCGTTCGGTTATTTTTTATCACACAACTGAACAGAAATTACTTGCTGAGCAGTATAAAAAACAAATTAATGATGAAAAAGCATTTCAAAATCCTGTAATTACCGAAATTGTTCCATTTACAAATTACTATGCTGCTGAGGAATATCATCAAAATTATTATAATTTAAATTCAGAAGAAGGATATTGTAAATTTTTAATTCAACCAAAATTAGAGAAGTTTGAAAAAATATTTAAAAATAAAATCAAACATTAATCAATTTGATTCACAATCTTAATTTTGAACTTTCTTTCAAAGCTCCATCAATCCCTAAACCAAATAATGCAAAATCATATTTGATAGGATCTTTTGCATCAAATGATTTTAAAATACCAGTAATTTCTTCAACAGCCTGCCAATCGTTTTGTTTTCTTTTGAGTAAACCTAATATTCTGCTCACATTACCTGTATGAACATCTAAAGGCAAGCATAAATCTTGACTAGAAATACTTTTCCATATTCCAAAATCAACTCCTTTTTTATCCTGTCTTACCATCCATCTTAAATACATGCATAATCTTTTTGCACTTGATTTTTGGATAGGATTTGAAATGTGTTTTTCTGATCGAGTTAAATGTTGAGTTTCCAAAAATAATGTTCTAAAGTGTATTAATCTATTTTTTAAACAACCATTAAATTTTTTCTCTAATCCGCCGAATGAATTTTCTAAACCACCATAATTTTTATAAATATTTTGGAGAGATTTAATAAAAAACAAACAGTCTTTACCATTAAATGTTCTATGGACAAATTTTTCTAATGGTTTTAATTCGTTTTTATTATGGTTTATAATAAAATCATGTGGAGCATTATCCATTAATTTCATTAGTTTTTCTCCATTAGAAATAATAGATTTTCTATTTCCCCACGCAATAGTTGCCGATAAAAAGCCTGCTATCTCAATATCTTCTTTTTTTGAAAACTTTCTAGGAATACTAATGGGATCTGAATCTATAAATAAATTAGTGTTATATTTTAAATAGCTTTCGTCTAAAAAATCTTTAATGGCTAAAAGTTCTTTTTTCATTAATTGAGTGCTTGAATATCTAGCTTTTTTAATTTCGGATTTATTTTATCAATTCCTAAAACAACTAAAATTGTCATTGTTCCTCCGAAAATAATCGACGGAACTAAGCCGATTAATTTAGCACTAAGTCCACTCTCAAATGCTCCAATTTCGTTGCTGCTGCCAATAAATATTCCGTTTATTGCACTTACTCTCCCCCGCATATTATCTGGAGTCATTAATTGCAAAATACTATGTCTAATTACAACACTTACATTATCAAAAGCACCAGTGCAAAATAACATTAAAAAAGCTAACCAATAATTTTTACATAAAGCAAATAAAATGGTAAAAACACCAAAGGCAATTACAGACCAAATTAAAGCTAAACCCGCTTTTTTTGAAGGGGGATAAATTACCATGATAAATGCCATTAAAACAGCTCCAATAGCAGGTGCAGTTCTTAAGAAACCATAAGCTTGGGGCCCTAGATGTAGAACTTTATCTGTAAATGCTGGAATCAAAGCAACTGCGCCTCCAAATAATACTGCAAATAAATCAAGAGATAAAGCACTTAAAACCATTTTATTTTTATAAACAAAATTTAGGCCTAATTTTATACTATCAAAAATTGTTTCTTTTTTCTCGTGAATTTGAGCTAAACCTTTATTTTTAATTTGTAATAAAAAAATAAAGGAAATTAAAAATAAAAACACTTCTATAAAATGGCAATACGAAGCATTAAATTTATTATTATACCCATAAATAATTCCTGCTAAAACGGGCCCTAATATAGCGCCAGTATGCCAGGCCGTGCTATTCCATGTTGCAGAATTTGTAAACTGACTTCGAGGAACTAAATGACTTAAAAATGGATTTGTTGTTGCAGCTAAAAATGAGCGAATAATACCAAATAAAAATACAATGCTGAATAATGCAGATAAGCCTAAATCTTTATATAATAATAGTTTCTGCGTTGAAATAAAAAATAAAAAGATAGCTCCAAAAAGGAGTAACAAAATACCAATACTTAAAATTTGTTTTTTGTGAACTTTGTCGGCAATATGACCACTAAAAAAGGATGTAATAATAAATGGTATAGCCTCTGTAAGCCCAATTAGTCCTAAGTAGATCTCTTCTTTAGAATATTCGTAATAGACCTGGAGGTAAATGGTACTAAATTGCATTTGAATAGCTAAGGTTAAAAAAAAACGAACTAGAATAAATAACCTAAATTCTTTAATTTTAAAAATTTGAAGAGATTCTGCTTTAAAAATTGACATAAATTTGATATAAAATTACATAAACTATATGGTTTTGAAAATCAATTTTGTAATTTAGCTATAGATGAAAGAAAACCAAACCCATTTAAATTTAAAATCTTTGGCCCAGGATGATCGCCCTCGCGAGAAATTGGTTGCATTGGGTCGACAATCGTTAAGTGACGCTGAGTTATTAGCTATAATTTTAGGCTCGGGTAACAAAACTGAAACAGCTGTTCAATTAGCACAGAGAATGCTACATCAAAATAAAAATAATATTAATGAAGTAGCTAAATTAAGTTTAAACGATTTAAAAAAATTTAAAGGAATTGGTATTGTAAAAGCTATAAATATTGCAGCAAGTTTTGAATTAGGTAGAAGAAAATCAGATTTGGATTCTTTAGAACGTATTAAAATTACTTCTAGCAAAACAGCCTATCAATTGTTTCAAAAACGTTTAAGTGATTTGCCCCATGAAGAATTTTGGCTTTTAATTTTAAACCGTGCTAATAAAGTTATAAAAGAAGAATTTATTAGTAAAGGCGGCATTAGTGGAACCATAGTTGATGTTAGATTAATTTGCAAATCAGCAATTGAAAATAATGCCAGTGGAATAATTATTGCTCACAATCATCCAAGTGGTCAAATTATACCTAGTAAACAAGATAAAGAGATAACAATTAAACTAAAATCAGCTTTAATTTTATTTGATGTTTCTTTACTCGATCATTTGATCATAGGTGATTTAAATTACTTTAGTTTTGCAGACGAAAATTTATTGTAATTTAAAATATTTTAGTTTTTACTTATAAATTGTTTAATAAAAAAGTCCATTTTTTTTCTATAAATTTGCTTTATAATTTATGATAAAAATTGTTACCATTATAGGCGCTCGACCTCAAATTATAAAGGCTGCAGCATTAAGTAGGGCCATTAAAAATAATTTTTCTAGTCAAATAACTGAAATTATTGTTCATACTGGCCAACATTATGATGATAATATGAGTCAAGTTTTTTTTGATGAATTAGAAATCCCTCGCCCTAATTATAATTTAAATGTTGGCAGTGGAAACCACGGTAAACAAACTGCAACAATGATTTCGGCAATTGAGGATGTTTTGTTAATTGAAAAACCAAATGCCATTGTATTATATGGTGATACTAATTCAACGCTCGCAGGAGCAATGGCTGCAAGTAAAATTCACATACCCGTTATTCATATAGAAGCTGGCCTAAGATCTTTTAATAAATCTATGCCTGAAGAGATTAATCGTATTATGTGCGATCACGTGAGTACACTTTTATTTTCGCCAACCAAAACAGGATTTGATAATTTAGTTCAAGAAGGTTTTTTGTCTCAAACCAAGGCCCCATATTCAATAGATAATCCTAAAATTTATCATTGCGGCGACGTGATGTATGATAACAGTTTGTTTTTTTCGAAGATTTCTGATGTAAAAACTTCTATTATTAATAATTTAAAATTAAAAAATAATGGGTTTATTCTTGCCACTATCCATCGTAATAATAATACTGATGAGCCAATTCGTTTGAATGCATTATTCAAATCATTAAATGATATATCAATTAATCATCAATTACAAATAGTTTTACCTCTGCATCCTCGGACCTCAAATTTATTAGATC
>Ga0209297_1002067_pt1 | contig 11330 bp, 8 predicted proteins | sample S_130805_MF_Meta_FD_187322 | JGI IMG/M metagenome (GOLD analysis project Ga0209297, IMG submission 187322) | Freshwater microbial communities from Lake Simoncouche, Canada to study carbon cycling - S_130805_MF_MetaG (SPAdes) (version 2) | ecosystem: Environmental > Aquatic > Freshwater > Lake ... | reverse complement strand
GAACAGCCCGCACTCGTCGCGCACCGGCATGAAGCCGACCGACGACGACCGCGACGGCGCGGCCGATGAGGACGGTCCCGACGACATCGACGGCGACGGCTCGATCGGCATGATGTGGCGCCGCGATCCGAACGGCACGCACCGCCGCAGCGAGCTCGATCCGAACGAGATGGAGTACGTCGACCCGCAGCCGCGCGCCGACGGCACCATCCGCCGCGGCGACTGGTCGATGGCCGGCCAGGAAGGCATCGACAACGACGGCGACGGCGAGATCAACGAGGACGGTCCCGGCGGCTACGACATGAACCGCAACTGGCCCGCCGACTGGCAGCCGGATCACGTGCAGAACGGCGCGGGCGACTGGCCGTTCTCGTATCCCGAGACCGAGTCCATCGGGAAGTTCCTGATGACCAAGCCCAACATCGCCGCGGTGCAGGCCTACCACAACGCGGGCGGCATGATCCTCCGCGGCCCAGGCGCACCCGGACGCGACAACCTCTACGCGGGCGACCGCGCGGCGTACGAAGCAATCGCGCGCGCCGGCGAGGAGATGCTGCCTGGCTACCGCTCGATGGTGATCTACTCGGATCTCTATCCCGTGCGCGGCGGCTTCGTGAACTGGATGGCCGAGACCTACGGCATCGTGAGCTTTACCAACGAGCTGTGGACGGAGAAGCGCATCATGCAGAACGGCTCCGACCCGAACGCGGAGCAGCGCGCGCACTGGCGCGCCCGCGTGCTCCTCGACGAGACGCGCACGCCGCTCAAGGAACTCGACCATCCGACGCTCGGCCAGGTGCTCGTCGGCGGCGGCAACAAGTGGTCGTCGCGCATCCCGCCGTCGTGGATGCTCGAGGAGGAATGCCACCGCAATGCGGCGTTCACGCTGTTCCACGCGGGCGAGATGCCGCGCGTGAGCTTCGGCGAGCCGCTCGTGCGCGAGCTCGGCGACGGGCTGTTCGAGGTGACGATCGAGATCAAGAACGACGCGCTGATTCCGACGCGCACCGCGCGCGCCGCGCAGATCAAGGCTGGCTTTGCGGATCGCGTGACGCTCACCGCGCCGAGCGGCGGCAAGATCGCCGCGTCGGGCACGGTGTCGCGGCGGTTCGACCGGGTGTTTACGCCTGATGTCGAGACGCCGACCGTCGTGCTGCTCGAGAGCGGCGTGCCGTCACGCGGCTCGGCGTTCGTGCGCTGCTATGTGAACGGCAAGCGCGGCGATGAGCTGGGAGTGACGTTTGTCGCGGAGAAGGCGACGGGCGTCGCGACGAAGATCAAGCTGGTGTCAGCGGCGGAGCCGGTGAAGAAGTGAACCGCCGGCGTTGCCGGCGCGCCCGCGCGGGACTCGGATGTGTGGCGACCACTACCTCGCGGCACGGCCGCGAGGTAGTGGCACCCGCGCTTCGCGCGGCGATCAGCGCGGAATGGGTGTCATCCCGTCTCCGCACGGCGGGATTCGTGGAGTCGACGTCGACCTGTCGCCGCACGGTGGCGTGCGCGCGGAACAGCGCGATTGACGCCGCCCCGGAGGGGCGGGTGCCACGATCCCCGAAGGGGTCGTGGTCGCGGAACATCAGATCTCGGTTCTCCGCGGCGCGCAGCGCCGATCCCCTCTGCTGGCAATGAGCTCCTCGCCCCCCGCATCCCCCTCCACCTTCGACGTCATCGTCATTGGCGCCGGCGCCGCGGGTCTCTTCGCGGCGATCCACGCCGGCCGCGCGGGCGCGCGCGTGCTCGCGCTCGACGGCGCCAAGACCCTCGGCGCCAAGATCCTCGTCGCCGGCGGTGGACGCTGCAATGTCACGCACCATGCGGTCGACGAGAAGGCGTACGCGGGCAGCTCGCCGAACGCCATCAAGAACGTCCTGCGCCGCTACGGCGTCGCCGAGACGGTCAAGTTCTTCGAGGCGTACGGCGTCGAGCTCAAGCGCGAGGACACTGGCAAGCTCTTTCCGACGACCGATGACGCGCGCACGATCCTCAACGCGCTGCTCGCGGCCGCGCGCGACGCGGGTGTCGAGATCCGCCACCCGCAGCGCGTGACGTCGATCACGCGCGACCCGCGCGACACTGGCGGCGGATTTACCGTCGCCGGCGAGTCCTGGGGCGCGCTGCATGCGGCACGCGTGATCCTCGCGACTGGCGGCAAGGCGCTGCCGAAGTCCGGCTCCGACGGCGCGGGATACGACTTCGCGCGCGCGCTCGGGCACACGGTCACCGATCATGTGTTTCCCGCGCTCGTGCCGCTGATCCTGCCAGGCACGCATCCTCTGCGCGCGCTGTCGGGGCTCACGCTGCCCGCGACGCTCTCGCTGCGCGCGGCGTCGGGCAAGGTGCTGAAGGAGTTCACGAACTCGCTCCTCTGCACGCACTTCGGCTTGTCGGGACCATGCGCGCTCGACATCAGCCGCTACTGGCGCGCGGCGATCATCGATGATCCCCACGCGGGGCTCTTCGCGAACTTCATCGCAGGCGAGCGCGAGGACACGCTCGACGCGAAGCTCCTCGCGAGCCGCGCCGCCAACGCACCTGCGTTCCTTCGCGAGTTCGTACCCGAGCGCCTCGCGCGCGCGCTGTGCGAGATCGCGGCGGTCGATCCCGCGACGAGCCTGCGCCAGCTCACGCGCGAACAACGCAAGGCGCTCGCGCGCGCGGCGTGCGCGCTGCCGCTGCATGTCGAGGGCGACCGCGGATTCACCTACGCCGAGGTCACGATGGGCGGCGTACCGCTTGCGGAGGTGAAGCTCGAGACGATGGAGTCGCGCGTGTGCCCGGGGCTTCACCTCGCGGGCGAGATCCTCGATGTCGACGGCCGCATCGGCGGCTTCAACTTCCAGTGGGCGTGGGCGACGGGATTCATCGCGGGCGGCGCGGCGGGTGGCGGCGATCGGGGCGGGTCGGCCTGAGTGCGCCGAACTGTCGTGGCGAAGCCTTCATGCCGGCTACCCGAGGCGAACCGAGGCAACTCGCGGGACTGCACTAGGTTCTCCGTCGGCGCGCTCGCCGGGCCGATATGGACATGTATGGATGTGGATATGGCTATCCGAGCGTGCTTCTGGCCATTTTTGGCCATCGAGCGCATGACGAAGCCGTGATGCGCGATCCCCGCCCCACTGCGACGCCTCAATGAGCCGCGTCCAGTCGTGGACGCGTACGCCATCACGCGAAGTACACTCCGCCTCCTCGGGGCGGTAGCTCAGTGGCCTAGAGCCGTCGACTCATAATCGATAAGACGCTGGTTCGAATCCAGCCCGCCCTACTTCAAGAGGCGCGCGCGAAACTGGCGCGCCGAACGGTTCAGAGTGAACGCCCTGGCCTCCCGGCCGGGGCGTTCGCGTTTTGCGCCGTGCGTACGGGGTTTTGCGACAAGGGGTTGCGTGCGCGGAGGTCTCCCCTGCTTCAATCTTGGGTGGGCCAGCGGAGAGGCGCTGCCGGTGCGCTGGCCGACCGTCGCGGAGCTTGCGGCGGATTGTCTCTCCGAGCATCGGGCGGGCTCGCGCGCGTTTGTGTCTCTGGTTCAGTGTTCCCGAGGCGCGCGGACACGAACGCATAAACGCCCAAGGGGGTCGAAACGAGATTCCGCATCCGCTCACCTGCGCTGCGGCACCGCCGGGCCTGGAGGGGGTGGCTACCATGCACCAACTCTCATAAGGGGTGGACCGATGAGAGCGACCTTATCAGAGAAGCTCAACCGGGCGCTCCGCGACTTCGCCCGCCGCTTCAACAACCACCCGGTCATCGCGCGGATCGGCTACCGAACACCCGCAGCGCACCGACGCATCATGCTCGGGGAGGCCGCGTGAATACTGTCTTCAACTTGTCTCAGAATCTGGATGCGGGTCACAAACGCGCATCATGACCCGCCGCATACCCGACGAGCAAACAACTCGGCTTCGGACGACGCATCGCTGCTTTCCGCCCAGATTTTGATTTCCCCGTCATGATCTACTGCGACCGCGCGCGCTGCAGTTTCGAACTCAACGGTGAAACCCCATGCGTTCAACATGGCGCACTCGATCACCGCCGCGAGTTCCGCGTGTTCGTGTCCCATGAACTCATGCCCAGGAGAAGCTTCGATGCTTTCAAAGTTTCCAAATCGTGCGCGCAGGCACTGATACAGCACGCGGCGATCCGCTGATGGAAAGACTCCTGACTCGAAAACGAAAAGGTAAGCATGAGCGCTCGCCACCGCTGATGCGGACGCCCAGCGCAAGATCTCGTCCGCAAGTAGATGCACGCGTTCCACTGGAAGCGCGGCAGCGTTCACCGTCAGCTTGACCCACGGCGCGTAATCGCCACGACACTTCGCCACATGTGCCATGTCGCAGCGAACTCGCCAGTCAACGGGCTTTAGAAAGATCATGCGTAGCCTTTACTTGCAGGTTGATGAGTCACTCTCGGGGGAGACCAACCTCTGCCAACGATCGGTCGCGCACGAGGCAGTCTAGTCCGAGAGACCTACATTGAACACCGCGGTTTGAGGTACGGTAACTGCTCTGCTTCGCGCTGTGACGGAGAGAGTGGCACGTAAGCCGCCGGATAGACGACGTCGGCTTGATCGTTAGTCGCCACACAACACCAGCAAAGGCTGTCTCAAAATCGGCGGGTTGAGTTCAGCGCACATCCTTGCGTCAACTCCACGCAACGCCGCTGCAGACCTCCCAGATGATCAGGATGATCAGTAACCCGCCCGCGGTGATGCTGAGGGTGACGACAGCCACGCACGCGAACCGGTCTACAATCGCGGGGTCGATGCCAGGGAATTGTGAAGGCAACTCCAAGCCGGGAGTTGGCTCGTGGTCTGGGCCAACAAGTGTTCCGTCTGGCTTGACGCGAACTCGATCCCCCAGACCGTTATCCACATCCCAGTGCCCATGCTCGTCATCCCAACTTCCGCCTGGTTGTCCACCCCCAGGAGCGGAGAGTGGAGTTTCGGGAATCCACTTTATTGGCCTTGCAGGAGTTCCCTGAACAGGCTTCCACTTGTTTGGTTTGCCTCCGGGCCCGGGAGGGAGCTTAAGCGGCGGCGGAAGAGGATTGCCGCTTGGATCAACCGGATTGAGCCCTTGTTGTCCACCTTCTGCGAGTGCCGCAACGGAAAGCTGTTCTGCGACCTCCTCCGAGATCGGCGAGAGCACTACAAGCGCAGGAAACGCGGTGGATGCCTCTTGAGACGCGATCGACTTGCCAAACTCCTCCACCTCGACCGTCGGCTCTCCCGCGGTGAACACGACGACAATCGAGTTGCATTCCCCTTCAGGGATAGCAACCAGAGGAGCCGCAGTGGCGCGGGATGAAGGCCCGACCACCACGCCCATCGGCAAGACCCACGTCCCCGCCGCCAGCGACGCGCACCACAGTCCAAACGCCCGTCGCACCGAATTGATTTTCGTCATGTGTTTCCCCACTTGCTTGCAGATTTTCCAGACTTCCGCGCCGGGACTGCCGACCCCTCGAAGCGCAAGATCTGTCGTCCGATCACTGACCTCCGTCACGATGACCAGTCGCGCCGGGAATGTCAAGGCCATCTCGTCACTGCTTTGACAGATTGAAATGTCCCCCTTGCCGGGCTCTCCCAGCGACTCTCACCGTCGCGAGGCAACCGTGATCACCCGTCGACCGATTCAAGGAAACCCCCTTCGATCGCGACAGTGTCCAGCGCGCGGTCGACAAGGCGCAGTTCGCCTCGCTCGATGCGGGCTATCCAGCCCGCCTAGGGAGCCGAAACCCAACTTTCTGTTCGAAGCCTGTTCGGCTCGGACTACTTCAAGAGGCGCGCGCGAAACTGGCGCGCCAAACGGTTCAGAGTGAATGCCCCGGCCACACGGCCGGGGCGTTCGCGTTTTGCGGCGTGCGTACGCGCTTTTGCGACAAGGGGTTGCGTGCGCCGAGGTCTCTGAGGGTGGGCCAGTGGAGTGGCGCGGCCGGGTGCCTGGCCAACCGTCGTGGAGGTCTCGCCGGATTGTCTCTCCGCGCATCGAGAGACCTCGCGCGCCGAAAGGTCTCTGGTTCACGGTTCCCGAGGCCGAAATGCACGAACTCATAAGCAACCGAGGCGCTTCGGCCAAAATCCGGACGGCGCGGAGGCCGCGGAACGCGGAGGTCTCGGGTGATGAGTCGAGACGTGAGCCTTGTAGCGGCTCACGTGGGTCGAGCCTGCCTCAGCTCCGCGAAGACATCCTCGGGACGGTGCCGCGAACAGTTCGAACGCTTCATCGAACCCCCTCCGGACCTTTGGCCGCGAAAGTCTCTCGCAAGGAGAGGACCTGTTCAGCGCACCCCTGCTAGGCAAAGCCACCGTCCTGACAGGCGAGGACGTCAAGCGACGCCGCGCTTGCATCGAGAATCGCGCGCTTCAGTTGAAGAACCCGGCTGTAGGAGCGAGGCGGCTACGACTTGAAGACCTGAATGCCCGCGGCGCGCATGACCATCGCAATGACGATCCCGACGATCGCTCCGCATGCAGACGCGACGAGCAGCGAAACCCACCACGAACTGGAAACTCCGAGATCGACAAATTGGCTGCAGGCAACACCGAATGCGACCCAAACAAGGTCGGACATAGTGACCTTCGCTGAGGTCCGCTGAGTTGGAGAGGAGGGGGTAGGCATCGTCCGTCCAGAGGTGGAAGGTTACCAGAGAGATCTAGAACCCTGTTCTGAGCGCGCCACGAGGGGCTATCCAGCTCTCTCCTGCGAGCTAGATCCCTCAAATCGTTCGAAACCCGTCCAGCTCTCCCTACTTCCGATCCGCAGCCGAAGGCTGCGTGAAGCAATCGCGCGCGCATGCGAGCAGTGCGCCGAACTCTGCGAACTGGAGACCCGTACGTTCCGGCCAGATACGCTTCAATGCGTTCGGGTTTTGGGGGAATGCGTGGGGTGTATTGCTTCGAGAGATGGTGAGCGCGCTGGGCTCCCCTGTTTCGACTTCGGCTAAGAAAGCGGGGCTCTCACGACAGCCGACTTGTCAGCATTGTCTCCTTCCCCGCGGTCTGTCTCTCCGACCATCGAAGACGCTGTCGCGTTTTGACGCCGGAGTGGCTTTCTAATTCGGCATGCTACCCGCCCTCGCCTAGGTGATCGCTTTGATACGCCTTCTGAGTTCGTTCACGGCGGATCGGAGCGCAGCGGGCTCTCCCATCGGGAGGGAGCCGTAGCCCATCGTCAGTGCTTTCGCCAGCCCGTTCGCCTCCGCTTCGTCCAATTCCTCGGGTGTTATGCGGGATCGGCGCAAGAGATCAGCTCCACGCGCCAACCTACCTTCTCGCGCGTCCGGCCCGCTCGCGTTTGCGAGCAGCACCACCTGCCAGATCAGTTCTGTTCGCGCTTCTCGGCGAGTCGGCGCCACGAATTGCTCCGCGCTCCGCCACAGGAACCTAGCGATGATGTTTGGGTCCAGGTCCCTTTCCACTTCAAACCGATGTGAGACGAATCCAGCGCCGTCAAGTCGTCGACTCATCTCACCGTTGAGAAATTCGCGTTGAAACCATCCCGCCCGCGCAAATATAAGGCCCGCTTCTAGGTCGGAACAGTGGTCGTCACCGACCACAAGGAACATCCCGCGAAGGATATTGGCGTTTTCGAGGCCGATGCCGCTGAGCCCAGATCCCCACTTTTTCAACCGTGCGTTGGTTGCGAAGAACCTGCCGAGTATGCCCAGAATCGCGATGATCAGCACGCTCCCACAGCACCCCAATACGTAATCCATATTCCTGCTCCATGACTGGATTTCGTTCTTGACCCGCTGCGAAGCGTACCACTCGCGAAATGACTGAGCTCTCGTGGACGAGAAGACGCTTGCAGGAGGCCAGGGGATCCTTAGACCGCAGAAGCACCAGATCACTCTTCTAAACGGCCAATAAGGGCTCATCCAGCCCGCCCTACTTTTCATCAGCGGCGCGAAGCCGCGCAACTCCAGCGCCACGCCCTCCATCAACCCCCGCGCCCCACGCTCGCCCACTCGCCATCGCGTGCGCGACGCGTGCCCCAGCCAAAGCGCCGAACCGCCACAACGATGCCGACGCCGAGCACCGACGCAGCCGCAAGCGTTGCCACCAGCCACCCGCGCGCCGAAAGCGCCAGCCTGAACTCGCCGTGACCTGAGAGCGGACTCCACGGCACGAGCCTTTCCACGTCGACGCCGTACTGATCGCGCTCGTACGTCTGCTCGAGGACCGCGCGTTCGAACCCCGCGATCATCAGGTGGAGTGCAGCAGCCTCAGCCTCGATCGCGGATGGGTCGGCAGACTTCACCGCCTGCATGAGCGCGCCGCGCACGTCGTCGATGGTCAGCGGATGCGCGCGAGCGTCGCTGTGCAGCGTGACCAGTGCCGGATCCGTGGCCTGCGTGGGAGTCGACTTCAGCGGAAGGACCTCGAGAGTTCCACGCGCCCAGTTCGCCCCACGCTGATCGGAATGGAGCGGACCACCGTACTGCGCCTCGTAGCGGACCTTCACCCCGCTCGACTCCGAAACCCACGCATACTGCATCGTCCCGACTGCGACTGGATCGAACCTGCGAGCAAGCACGAGCCCCAGCGCAAGCACGCCGACCGCGGCGCACAGCGCCAGTACCAGCGCGAGTGCCCGCCCGAAGCGCGCGCCGTTCGCCACTCCGAGCGCGCGCGCATCCGCACCGCACTCGGGGCAATTCGAACCGCTCCAACCGCCGAGGGGATACCAGCACCGCACGCAGCACGGGGACGCGTCAGACGCCCCCGCCGCGCGCGCCCGGCGCACGCGCAGCCACAGGCTGACGGCGGCGACGACCGCGACGATGATGCAGGGGAAGATGAGTGCCTCGGCGAACATGGTGCGGATGCTAGCTACAGGAGAAGCCTGGTAGAAGTGCCACGAGCGAGGCGGTCAGCACTGCTGAGGGCCGCAACCCGATGCGCTGCTCGCCGCAGTATGCCGCGCGCATGCGTTGCTTCGGAAGCGTGTTGCACGCGCGACGAAGTCGAGGAGCGGATCCGAGCAACCGCTTCCGCTTCCATCCGTTCGCGAAGTTCATCGCGTGATGCGTCGCGCGGGGTGCTCACCCGCTATCGCTTGGCGGATTTTTTCGCGGGCTTCGCGGCGGGCTTCTTCGATGCCTTCTTCGTGGAGGCCTTCGTTGACGTGGCCTTCTTTGTCGTGGCCTTCTTTGTCGCGGCTTTCTTCGCCGGAGTCTTCTTCGCGGGCGCAGCCGGCTTGAGCTTCTTCCCATCGGGCCCGCGGCCCGTGCTCGCGAGGATCTTCACGTAGTTCTCGACGTACGCCTTCGCGGGCGTGCGGCGGATCGCCTCGCCGATCACGTCGAGCGCGGCGTCCTCCACCGTCTTGAACCGGATGCAACAGCCGCCCATGTTGAGCTTCTTGCCCGTCTTCGCCCACGCGCCCTGGAACCACGCGCGCTCGGCCTTGTCGTTGTAGACGCTCATGAGGTAGACCGTCAGGACGTTCTTCTGGCTCGAGAGCGCGGCCATCATCAGCGGCTTCTTGGGATCGCAGTGGTAGCCGAGCGGCCACACACGGTGCGGCACGGCGTAGCCGATCATGCCGTAGAGCATGCTCTCGTCGTAGTCCTTGTCGAGGTTCTTGAGGATGACCTTGCGCACCGCCTCGATGCCCGCGCGGCGATCGGCGGGGAGCGAGGCGAGGTACTCCTTGACGGTGGTGGCGCTGCTCTTCATCGGGGCAATGTAGCGAGCACCCGATGCACCACCGCGCGAATACCCTCCCGCCATGCCGCAGCCATCCAGCCAACCTGCAGTCCGCCCGCTCGATCCGCGCGTCCGCGTCGGACACATCCACCTGCGCGTCGGCGACATCGAGCGCTCGCTTCGCTTCTACCGCGATGCGCTTGGATTCGAGGTCACGCAGCGGTACGGTCGCGACGCGGTGTTCCTGTCGGCGGGCGGGTATCACCACCACATCGGGCTCAACGCGTGGGAGAGCAAGGGTGGCACCGCGCCGCCGCCTGGTTCGACGGGGCTGTATCACGTGGCGTTCCTGTACCCAACGCGCGCGGCGCTTGCGGATGCGCTGCGGCGACTGGCGGCGGCGGGCATTCCGCTGACGGGCGCGGCGGACCACGGCGTGAGCGAGGCGCTCTATCTCGAGGATCCCGACGGCAACGGCGTCGAGCTCTACTGGGATCGTCCCGAGTCGGAGTGGCCGCGCGAGGCGGACGGCACGCTGGCGATGCACACGCGGGCGCTTGATCTCGGGGCTTTGCTCAACGACTGATCGAGGTCGCGCATCTCCGCCCGGACTCGACCAGCACCGACGAAGCGCCACGCGCAGCGCGCTCGCTGCAGCCGATCACGCAGCGGCGTGCGCGCACCTCACGCCTTCGCGTTCGGATCAAATCCCATCTCCGCGTGTCGCTGCGCGGTGCCGCCGCGCGGGATCGAGATCGTCTTCCAGCGCTCGCGCCCGACGAGCATGCGCGCGACGAGCGTGATCTGGCCCTGGTGATACGCCATGTGCGCGAGCGATCGCGCAAGCGCGCGCGAAACCGAGTGCGGCACGCCGCGGATCGCCACGGTCCTGGCGAGATCGGCGTCGCTGAGCGACGAGAGGGACGACTCGAGCGTGCGCCAACCCTCGGCCCACTCCGCGAGCGCTGCGTCGCGCCCCGCTTCGCCGGCGGGAAAGTCGTCGACGAACTCGCCCTCGCGGTCACGCCAGGGCTTCTCGCCGTCTTCAGCGAGAAGGTTCGTGAAGCGCGAGCGCAGGTTGCCGCCCACATGCTTCATGATGACGGCGATCGAGTTGGTCTCGCCGTCGAGCGAACGGCGGATCTGCTCGGCGTCGAGCTGGGCGATCGCCTGCTCGGACTCGCGGCGGATCTCCGCGAACTTGAATGCGAAGTCGCCCACGACGAGTCTCTCCGTTGCCATGCGGTGGTCGCTCATGCCCCGACGGTAGGACAGCACGGAGCGAAACGCAACGACGCCCCGACCGATCGGCCGGGGCGTCGTGTTGTGGATCACACTGGCTTCACGCGCTCACGCGACGTCGAACCGGTCGAGGTTCATCACCTTGGTCCACGCGGCGACGAAGTCGCGCACGAACTTCTCCTTCGCGTCGGACGAGGCGTAGACCTCGCTGAGCGCGCGGAGCTGCGAGTTCGAGCCAAACGCGAGGTCGACTCGGCTGGCCGTCCACTTCGCCTGACCGGTCGTGCGGCAGCGGCCGTTGAAGATCTCCTCGTCGGCGGACGCGGGCGTCCAAACCGTGCCGATGTCGAGAATGTTGGTGAAGTACTCGTTGGTCAGCGCGCCCGCGTGCTTGGTGAGCACGCCGAGCGACGAGCCGTCGAAGTTCGCGCCGAGCGCGCGC
>Ga0209297_1002065_pt1 | contig 11347 bp, 9 predicted proteins | sample S_130805_MF_Meta_FD_187322 | JGI IMG/M metagenome (GOLD analysis project Ga0209297, IMG submission 187322) | Freshwater microbial communities from Lake Simoncouche, Canada to study carbon cycling - S_130805_MF_MetaG (SPAdes) (version 2) | ecosystem: Environmental > Aquatic > Freshwater > Lake ... | reverse complement strand
CTTTTTGCGTCTGGGCGAGGCGACCGAAGTAGTGACCAAAGAAATGTATGACTTTGAAGACAAAGGTGGTCGGCGGGTTGCTTTGCGTCCCGAGCAAACAGCAAGTGTGTGCAGAGCCTTTGTCGAACACCGACCAACTACGCCTTGGAAGGTTTGGTACTCGGGTCCAAATTTCCGTTACGAAAAACCGCAACAGGGCAGATACCGACAATTTGATCAGGTTGGCATCGAAGTCTTGGGTGTTGACGATCCGCTCTTAGACGCAGAGGTAATCGCGCTTGCTGCAACATTCTTCACCAGGCTTGGTTTGAAGGATGTGCAATTGGCTGTCAATTCGCTGGGAGATGATGGAGATCGCGAAAAGTATTCAGCAGCGCTGCTCGAGTATTTTTCTGCCAACCTCTCGCAGCTCTCTGAAGAATCGCAGATCACATTGCAAAAAAATCCTCTGCGCGTGCTCGACTCGAAGAGGCGCGAAGATCAAGCAATCATTCATGCTGCTCCAAAAATTCGCGACTTCTTGAGTGAAGATGCGGCCAATCATTTCGATTCGGTCTTGCGTGCACTCGATGCGCTTGATGTGAAGTATGCAATTGACGATCGGTTGGTGCGCGGTCTTGATTACTACCGTCGAACTACGTTTGAATTTGTTTCGACGGCACTCAAGGCAGCACACACTGCTATCGGTGGAGGCGGACGCTATGACGGTTTGGTCGAGCAATTGGGAGGTCCGGCAACACCTGGTATTGGCTTTGCCCTAGGTCTTGATCGAACTCTTTTGGCGTGTGATGCCGAAAACGTGTTTGCGGCTCCATCCACAAGTGTCTCCGTGTTCGTTGTTGACACGACCGGCGGATTGCATGCTGCAGAGGTGTGCAATCTGTTGCGAAACAATGCGATCAGTGCCGATCGAGCCTTTGACAACCGAAGCATGAAAGCACAAATGAAGGCAGCCGACAGAAGTGGCGCTGCAATCGCGTTGATAATTGGCACCGACGAAGTAGCCGCAGGGCATATCATCGTTCGTCCGATGAATTCTGGTCAACAATACGCAATCGCACAAGATCAGCTCGTTGCAGCGATGCGCAACGAACTACAGAAATGAGAGTAAGTACATTTCCAATTCTCTAACCCCATCGATTAACGCGACAGCGTTGCGCACCCAGTTGTGTGGCAGCTTGCGTCCAGAGCACATTGGTCAAACCGTGACGTTGTGCGGTTGGATAGCGCGTCGCCGTGAACACGGAGAACATTTGGCATTTCTCGATGTGCGCGACTATTCGGGAGTGGTGCAATGCGTGGTGAGTGATGTAAAAGACGTTCGCAACGAGTGGGTGGTGCAGATCACCGGCAAAGTACAGGCTCGCCCGGATGGAACGATCAATGCCAACCTTCCAACAGGCGGCGTCGAGTTGGTTGAGTGTCAACTTACGGTCTTGAACGCTGCAGAATCTCCACCATTTCCAATCGATGCTCGTGCAGACGATGTGGACGAAGGTGTGCGGCTCAAGTTTCGCTATCTCGATATCCGCCGTGAACGGATGCAGAAGAATCTGCGAATTCGCGCCAAAGTCAACTCGGCAATTCGTGGTGCCATGGAAGCACAGAACTTTGTTGAAGTTGAGACTCCATTCTTGATGCCTTCCACTCCAGAAGGTGCTCGCGAATTTTTGGTGCCATCGCGCAAAGAGCCCGGATCGTTCTATGCATTGCCACAGTCACCACAGTTGTGGAAGCAATTGCTCATGGTTGCTGGTATCGATCGCTATTACCAAATTGCTCGCTGCCTGCGCGACGAAGACTTGCGAGCAGACCGCCAGTACGAGTTCATGCAGTTGGATGCCGAAATGAGTTTTGTCACCAAAGACGATGTGCTGGCTGCGATTAGCAAGGCAGTTGTCGCTGCGGCCGAGGCTGCGCTTGGTCAGACGCCACCACCGATCGAACAAATTACTTGGCACGATGCGATGAATCGCTTTGGAAGCGACAAACCCGACTTACGTTTTGGTATGGAACTCATTGAGCTCACCGATGTGTTTGCGGCAACTGAATTTAAGGCTTTTGCAACAGCGAAGTCGATTAAAGGTTTGCGAGTTGATGTAGCGACATATCCAGAAGCAGCAGCATCTGGACGCAGCAAGTTGGATGCGTTTACCGATCGCGCAAAGCAAATGGGTGCAAAGGGATTGGTGTGGATCAAGGTTGGTGATGATCTTTCGTTGGATTCGCCAGTTGCCAAATTTCTCAGCGACACTGAGCGTGCTGCACTGTTACAGCAAATGCAAGCAAAGGCAGGCGACCTACTGCTGCTCGTTGCGGACGAGTGGTCAACAGCCTGTGAAGTTCTTGGACACTTGCGCAATGACATCGGTCGTCCGCCGGTACATGAGGGGCCATACCGTTACGTATGGGTGATCGACTTTCCATTGTTTGTTGGAATCAATGCAACTACTGGCAAGCCTCAACCCGGTCACCATCCTTTTTGTCAACCTCATCCTGACGACATAGAGCGCCTTGAGTCAGACCCAATGAGCGTGCGCGCTCTTGCTTACGACTTGGTGCTCAACGGATGGGAGCTCGGTTCTGGTTCAATTCGTATTCATGACCCAGAGATGCAACGACGCGTATTCAGGCAGCTCGGTATTTCGGATGAAGATGCCGATCGCCGATTCGGTTTCTTTTTGCAGCCGTTCAAATACGGTGCGCCACCACATGGCGGATTTGCATTCGGCACGGATCGTCTTGTTGCGATATTGGCTGGTGAAGAAAACATTCGTGAAGTGATTGCTTTTCCAAAAACGCAGTCGGGGAGCGATCCAATGACGAATGCTCCAACTCCTGTCGATCCTGCACAGCTCAACGAGTTGGGCATTCGATTGTTGCCTCCGCCAGCAAAGAGTTAGCGAGCACGAGCGCTTGACTCAAGCCAACGACCTTTTCTCTGCGGCGGTGGCTGACAGGCTTCGCTCGCAGGCACCACTTGCGGCGCGGCTGCGACCACGCACGCTGGATGAAATAGTCGGCCAAGAGCATTTGATTGCCCAGGGTGCTCCGTTGCGCAAGTTGATCGAGGCTGATCGCTTGTCGTCAGTAATTCTGTGGGGACCACCGGGCACAGGTAAGACGACACTTGCTGAAGTTGTTGCGTCGAGCACTAATCGTGCGTTTGAGAGATTGTCTGCGGTGACATCGGGAGTGAAGGATGTGCGCGAAGCGATAGAGCGAGCAACCGACCGCCTGGGGCAACATGGCCGCTCAACAATTGTTTTTGTCGATGAAATTCATCGTTTCTCTACATCACAGCAAGATGCTCTGCTTCCTTCGGTTGAAAGTGGCATTATCACGTTGATTGGTGCAACTACTGAGAATCCTTTTTTCGAAGTAAATGGTCCGTTGCGAAGCCGAAGCACGATGTTTCGTCTCGAGACTCTTGGCGTCGCAGCTATTCGAAGTTTGCTGGAGCGCGGATTAATCGCAGAAGGTATGACTGCCGATGACGATGCTCTGACGATACTTTCTCAAAGAGCAGCGGGAGACGGCCGACAGGGTCTTACTGCTCTTGAAGTTGCATGCGCGTTGGCGCGACCGGACAAGGTGACCACTGCACATGTTGAAGCCGCGCTCGGAGTGAGTGCCTTAAATTATGGCCGTGACGATCACTATGACGTGGTGTCTGCTTTTATCAAAAGCATCAGAGGGAGCAACGTCGATGCCGGAATTTTCTGGCTCGCACGAATGCTTGAGGCGGGAGACGATCCGAAATTTATAGCGCGTCGACTGATCATTTTGGCTTCCGAAGATATTGGTATGGCAGATCCACAAGCACTTGTTGTCGCTGTGGCCGCAGCACACGCTGTTGATCATGTCGGACTTCCCGAAGCGCAACTGAATCTTGCTCAAGCGGTTGTCTATCTTGCTCAAGCGCCAAAGAGCAACGGTTCTGCTGTTGCAATTTGGAATGCTCGAAGTGATATTCGCCAAGGAGTAGATGTTGAGGTGCCAGCTCATCTTCGAGATGCGCATTATGCGGGCGCCGAAGTGCTGGGTCACGGCACAGAATATCGTTCTCCACACGATGAGAAATCGGACGGAAAAGCCAGTAGCAAAAAGGTTTCGAGTCAGAAAGTGGAACAGGACTATCTTCCTGAGCAAACTGATGGTGCCGTTCGGCGGAGTGATCCGTATTACAAGCCGCCGTCCAGCCAGTGAGTTGATTTCAATAGTCAGACAGTTACGTCTTTCTATGAAGACACAGCGAGGTGATGTGAGTTGATGAAGCGACTTTTTTGGTTTTCGATGGGTGTCCTTGCTGGCGTATTCGGCTGGCGCTATGTCAAGGAAAAGGCGAAAGACGCTGCGAGCCAGATCACACCAGCTCAAGTGGCAAGTGATTTATACGATGGCGCGGTCAAACTGGCCAGTCAGGGTGCAGAGATCGTGCGTAACCTGCGCGCCAAGGACACCAGTTTTATGGATGACCAAAGCGAATCAGCTCGAAGCAATATCAAGTAAGGCTGCATTGCGCGACAACTAGACTTGTCTCAAATGTCGGCAAACAAAAGTTCAATCACTTCGGCTCAGCAACTTCGCGATGCCTTTACTGGATTCTTCGCGTCTAAAGGGCATACGCCGGTTCAGTCAGCAAGCTTGATTCCGCACGACCCAACGGTCCTTTTCACCGTTGCTGGCATGGTGCCATTCAAACCATATTTTGTTGGCGACGAAGCTGCGCCATACAAGAGGGCAGTCAGTGTGCAAAAGTGCGCGCGTGCTGGTGGCAAGCACAACGATCTCGACGATGTCGGTCGCACAAAGCGTCATCTCGTGTTCTTTGAAATGATGGGCAACTTTAGTTTTGGTGATTATTTCAAGTCTGATGCCATTCCATGGTCATGGGAGCTCGTCACTGAAGTTTTCGGATTTGACGGGGACCAACTGTGGATCACCGTGCACGAGAGTGATGATGAGGCTGAGCAAATTTGGCATGACGTAGTTGGAGTGCCAATGAATCGCATTCAGCGACTTGGCGATGCAGACAACTTCTGGCAGATGGGCGATACCGGTCCATGTGGCCCATGTTCGGAAATTCATATTGACCGTGGCCCAGCTTTCGGGCCTGACGGTGGTCCGCTGAACGACAAGAAGGGCGATCGCTTTCTCGAATTTTGGAACTTGGTGTTCATGCAGTTCAACCAAGCCAAAGATGGATCCCGCACACCGCTGCCCAAACCATCAATCGATACCGGAGCAGGTCTTGAACGAATCCTTGCATTGATGCAGGGCACCGATTCGGTGTGGGAAACCGACGTGTTGTTTCCCCTTGTGCAACAGGCGCAATCACTCACGTCAGCGAAATACCGCGCAGGCGATTACGACGACCGAGACAGTTTTAGTTTGCGAGTGCTGGCAGAGCACGCAAGGTCCGCAACCATGCTTGTGAACGATGGTGTGTTTCCATCCAACGAAGGTCGCGGTTATGTGCTGCGAAGAATTATTCGTCGAGCCGTGCGCCATGCCTATTTGTTGGGTACCGAAAAATTGGTTATGCCGAAATTGACAGAGACAGCTCTCGAAGTTATGCGCTCTGCATATCCAGAGCTTGATGCCAATAAAGACTTCATCTTGGGAGTGTTGACTAAAGAGGAAGAGAGTTTCCGCCAGACGCTGAAGACTGGCGTCACAATTCTTGAAGATGAGCTGTCGGGCGGATCGAAGAAGCTTGGTGGAAGCACGGCCTTCTTGCTGCATGACACATACGGATTTCCACTCGAATTGACTCAAGAGATTTCCAGTGAACGCAACGTTGAGGTGGACGTTGAAGGTTTTGAAAAAGAAATGTCGGCACAACGAAAGCGCGCCAAGAGCGCACGCAAGGGTGCGCAAGTAGACGCTTCGTCGGTAGAGAGTTATAGGGCAGTGATGGAACAACACGGCACAACAACCTTTGTTGGCTACGAAACGACCGAATCGACAAGCACGGTTCTGGCTGTGTTGCCAGTTGCGAGTGATTCCGATGACAGCGCTAACACCGTCGAGATTTTTCTTGATCTCACGGCTTTCTATGCAGAGAGCGGTGGGCAGGTGGGCGATACAGGAGTACTGACTTCCTCAACCGGTGAGGCGCGTGTTATTGACACAACTTTTGCGCTGCCTGGATTGAGAAAACATACTTGCGAGATGACTCGGGGAATGATTGAATCCGGCCAGCAGGTACAAGCTTCAGTCGATGTTGCTATTCGTGATGCAACTCGACGAAACCATACTGCGACTCACGTTTTGCATTGGGCCTTACGCCAGGTATTGGGCGAGCACGTCAAGCAGGCAGGATCGTTGGTGTCAGATGAACGACTCCGCTTCGACTTCAGTCATTACGCGAGCGTCACTCAGGACGAGATTGAACAGATTGAGCGTCTCGCCAATAGTGAAGTGCTTCGTAACACCCAAACACGTAATTATGAAACATCAAAAGACGAGGCAACTGCCGCAGGAGCGATTGCATTCTTTGGCGATAAATACGGTGACATGGTTCGTGTGTTGGAGGCCGGAAACTCAATTGAGCTGTGTGGAGGCACGCATGTTCGTGCAACTGGCGACATTGGGCTCATCAAGATCGTTGCAGAGTCATCGATCGGGTCAAATCTGCGACGCATCGAAGCGGTAACGGGCGAGAACGCACTCAATTTTGTTTTGGATGCTTCACGTACGTTGTATTCAGCAGCGGAATTGTTGGGTGCAAGTTCAACAGACATGGTTGCAACCGTCAAGCGCAAATTGGTTGAGATCAAGAGTCTTCAGGATGAAATTAAGCAGTTGCGCGGCGCTCAGGCACGTCAGCTTGCAGGGGGACTTGCGGCAAAGCATGTGAATGGTGTTGTGATCTCTCGAGTAGACGGAATTACGCCAAATGATCTGAGAGAGCTAGCACTTGCGGTTCGACAAGACGCACAAGTGAAGCTCGTTGTGTTGGGCGGCGTTACAGACTCTGGTGGTGTTGCTTTGGTTGCAACTGTTTCAAGCGGCGTTTCACTCTCAGCCGGAGAATTGATAAAGGACGCGGCAAAAGCAGTTGGAGGCGGTGGTGGTGGCAAGGGTGACATCGCGACGGCAGGCGGCAAGAACCCGGAAGCGCTGGATGAAGCGCTCGAAATTGCTCGACGAGTGGCGACTGAAGCCATCGGCTCATAACATGCGAGCACTCGGGGTAGATCTCGGGACAAAGCGAATTGGTATTGCGACAAGTGATGCAAGTGCCACAATTGCTACTCCATTGCGAGTGCTCAATCGAAGTGGCTCGCGCTTGCAGGATCATCAAGCAATTGCTGCGATAGTGCAGGAATACGAAATTGATTGTGTTGTTGTGGGGATGCCCCTCAGCATGTCGGGCGACGTCGGTGCCGCTGCGCAATCTGCCACTGTTGAAGTTGCGCAAATGACTAACGTTGTGGGAGTGCCTGTGCTCACTTATGACGAGCGATTAACAACAGTGAGCGCCCACCAAATATTGCAGGGTAATAATGTGAATGCCAAAGACAGAAAGTCAGTTGTCGACAAAGTTGCTGCAGCTGTGATGTTGCAGTCGTGGTTGGACGCTCAGAAACAGAATTCCCATAATGGTTAATCCATCGATTGATCCGCTCATCAAATCGACCACCCGGGATGATCAAGTTGCCGAGAATTGGCACGACGATCCTTGGGACATTGTCGTAGACGGCAGTGAATCCAGCGTCGAGCCCCACGACTTTCGAGAGATTGCGCCGATGGTGAAAATTGTGTTGACAGCGGTGGTGTGTTTTTCGTTGTTCTTAGGTGCGATTGGACTTTGGTACTTGCATGAAGTCAATCCATCCGGTGGGTCAACTATCGGCGTCTCGTTTACCGTCAATGATGGAGACAGCGTCTCGAGTGTGAGTTCGCGTCTTGAGTCTGAAGGGTTCATTACTAGCGCCGGTGTGTTCCGTTGGTATGTAGGCAGAAAAGGCGGCATAGATCTCACGCCTGGCTATTACACAATTAGACCCCACGACCATATGGGCAACATTATGAAGGTGTTATCGATTCCACCGTCGTCCACATTTATAAAAGTGACGTTTCCTGAAGGATTCACTACTGCGCAGATGGCTAAACGACTAGCCGAAAAAACATTGCGACTAGATGCCAACCTGTTTATTCAAGCAGCACAAGACCCGGCAATTGAGGCCGCATATCGACCCGCAGCGCAAACTTCGCTCGAGGGTTTATTGTTTCCCGATACGTATCAGATTTCGGGCGACGAGTCCGAGGGACAAGTCGTTGCGCGAATGGTGCAGTTGATGGAGCGCGTTGGACGACAAGAAGGTCTCGATAAGTCCCAGGACGCTGTTGGGTTTTCGCCCTATAAAACATTGATCGTTGCATCGATGATTGAGCGAGAAGCCAAGACGGAGGGTGACCGAGCAAAGATTGCTCGAGTGATCTACAACAGACTTGAACTTGGTATGAAGTTGCAGATCGATGCAACGCTGTATTACGCAGCACCGGAAGGATCGACGTTCGCTCAAGCCAAGGAACTGGACACTCCATACAACACATATTTATACAAAGGATTAACACCTACGCCAATTGCTAACCCAGGCCGTGCTTCTATTGCAGCAGCACTTCATCCTGCACAGGACCCGTTGCAAAGTGATCCAATCTGCAAGGGTGTCGCAAAGCCTTGTCGATATCTGTTTTATGTGTTGGCAGACAAAGACGGTAACCACGCATTTGCTGCGACGCTCGCGCAACACGAAGCAAATATTGCGGCATCGCAGGCTGCAGGTTTGTTGCCATGACGATTGAAGTAGCAGCGATCATTGGTAATCCGGTCGAACAGAGCTTGTCGCCTGCGATGCATAATGCCGTGTTTCGTCAACGAAAGGTTGATTGGTCCTATGTCGCAATGGAAGTACGAGAAGATGCACTTCTCGGAGTGTTGCGAACACTTGGCGACAATCGCATTCGTGCGCTTTCAGTAACCATGCCACACAAAGAAGTGGTATTTGAGTTGTTGACAAATGCATCGAGCAATTTGGGAGAAGTTGACGAGTCTGCAATTTTGGCTCGATCGGTCAACACGATTGCGGTGAGGGATGGGAGATTGATCGGTTCAAATACTGATGGCGATGGATGTTGCAATGCAATCGAGCAATCGGGTGTTGTCATACCAAAATCGCGAGTGGTGGTCGTTGGCGCTGGGGGCACCGCTAGGGCAATTGTCGCAACACTTGCACGGCGTGGTGCAAGCGATATCGCGATCGTGAATAGAACAGAATCTCGTGCTCATGATGTGGCTTCATGCGCATCTGTAGCACGAGTTGGAACACCTGACGACATCGCGAATGCAACTATTTTGATCAATGCAACTTCAGTCGGAATGGGAAATCAGGAAACTCCCATCGATGCTGCGCTGTTGCATCCGTCTCTCGTGGTTCTTGACGCGGTGTATCACCCCCTCGAGACAACATTGCTGCGAGACGCAAAGCGTGCCGGAGCAAAAACAGTTGACGGCTTGTGGATGTTGGTGCACCAAGGCTCTCTGCAGCAACTTGCTTGGTTCAACGAGATTGGTGATGTGAACGTTATGCGTCAGGCCGCAGTCGACGAGCTGGCAATTCGGGCTCATTAATAGCCGCGCTCATTAATAGCCATAGTCGGCGCTTGAGCCACAGGTAGTCTGTATGTATGTTGCGTTACTTGACCGCAGGTGAAAGCCATGGCCAGGCCCTCGTGGTCATCGTTGAGGGCTTGCCGGCCGGGCTCGAAGTGACAGCAGAACAGGTGCAAAATGAGCTTGCTCGTCGCCGTCTTGGGTACGGGCGTGGTCCTCGACAACGGTTTGAAGAAGATGAAATTGTGTTGTTGGGTGGAATTCGTCATGGCCGCACCCTTGGTTCGCCAGTTGCGATTGAGATCAAAAATAGTGAGTGGTCCAGGAGCGATGTATGGCACGAAGAGATGTCACCAGCACCAGGCAAAACAAAGAAGCCGCTCACTCAACCACGTCCTGGTCACGCCGACCTGACTGGAATGCAGAAATATGGTTTTGACGACGCGCGAGACGTACTAGAGCGTGCGAGCGCTCGCGAGACAGCAGCACGTGTTGCCGCCGGTGCGCTTGCCAAAATATTTCTTGGAACTATCGGCGTCGAGATACTTTCGCATGTGGTGCAAATGGGCAGCGCTCGCAACACCACGGCAGTGCGTCCGCTCATGAGTGACTTGCATGCAGTTGATGATTCTCCAGTTCGTTGTTTCAACAAAGATTCGGAAGCGCAGATGATCGCTCAGATCGAAGCGGCCGCAAAAGATGGTGACAGCCTGGGCGGGATCGTTGAAGTGCTCGCCTATGGCATGCCTGTTGGTTTGGGCAGCTATGTGCATTGGGACCGAAAGCTTGATGGTTTGCTCGCGCAAGCAATGATGAGCATTCAGGCGGTGAAAGGCGTCGAAATCGGAGACGGTTTTGAAGTTGCTGGCCGACGGGGAAGTGAAGCACATGATCCAATCGTGTGGGACGAAGCAGAAAAGGCCTACCGACGTGAGAGTACGTTGGCCGGCGGCACTGAAGGCGGCATGACGACAGGCGAGTTGTTGGTTGTTCGGGCAGCAATGAAACCACTCGCAACATTGAATCGACCAACGATGAAAACTGTCGACACGGTTACCAAGCAAGAAGTGGTGAGCTTCAAAGAACGTACCGATGTGACTGCGGTTCCCGCGATGGGTGTTGTTGCAGAAACCATGGTCGCGCTCGTGCTCGCTAATGAAGCCCAACGCAAATTTGGTGGAGACTCTGTTGCGGAGTTCGTGCGCAATGCTCAGGCATCTGCTGCATCGTTGAAGTGAGCGTCTCGACTCGACCGGTGATGAACGTACAACCATCGGCGACACAATCTGGCGTGGTCGTGCTAGTGGGTGTGATGGGTACTGGAAAATCAACCGTTGGATTGGGTGTTGCCCATGCTTTGCAGTGCTCGTTTATAGATCTGGATGCACAGATTATAAAGATCGCAAAATCCACAGTCAGTGAAATTTTTGCGCGCGGTGGTGAAACCGAATTTCGCACCATTGAAGAAAATGTCTTGTCAAGCGTGCTTGATGATGCTTGTGCGCAGGTTGATCAACAATCAGCACATTCGGTAGTCGTAGCGACTGGCGGTGGCGCTGTCATTTCTCAGGCCAATAGAGACAAGATTATTTCTCACGCCGATCATGTGATTTGGTTGGATGCACATGTGGATGATTTGGTGAAACGTACTTCTTCTTCAAAAACCGCAAGACCGTTGCTGGCGAATAACCCGCAACAAGTATTGAGCGAACTCAGTAGTGA
>Ga0209297_1002060_pt1 | contig 11352 bp, 8 predicted proteins | sample S_130805_MF_Meta_FD_187322 | JGI IMG/M metagenome (GOLD analysis project Ga0209297, IMG submission 187322) | Freshwater microbial communities from Lake Simoncouche, Canada to study carbon cycling - S_130805_MF_MetaG (SPAdes) (version 2) | ecosystem: Environmental > Aquatic > Freshwater > Lake ... | reverse complement strand
TTCTATTATGTCACCATCAAAAAAGGTTTTTTTAGAATACCCCGCGACTTTTATTCTATCATTAGCCATTATACTGTTGTTATTGCTGTAAAGTTTTTAGTAAAATCAACGTTATTTCTAAGTTCTCTAACTTCAAATAATGGTTTACCACTAAATCTATCTTTAATTTCATACAAGTTGTATTGTTTGTATATTTGGTTAGTAAAGTTATAAATTGTGTAAATACCGTCATCAAGAGATTTGGTTTGATTGCCGTAAAGTGCGTATGCAATTGTTTCGGTATCATACTCAACCATTTCAACTTCAACCATTATTGGGTTAAAAAAAGTGTTGGTTATTATAACCTCTTGATTTGCGGTTCCAATAAATGGAAAAGCGTTTGGTTGTACATTTGATGCCGAGTTTGGTGATACGGTACAAAAAACTAATGTTGAATTATCATTAAAACGATATCTAATGGCTTTTTGATTTGAATTTGTAAGATTTTGATTTACAGGTTCAGCTCTATTGTTTGATGTAATAACCCTAAATAAATTTGGTATCTTGGCGTTAGTTCTACTTGTATCTAAAAATTCAATTCTATATCCAATTAAACCATTATTTTCAAATCTACTTATAAAATTTGTTGGTATTGTTGCTAAATCAAACAAGACGCCTCTAATATCTGCAAATGCTGATAGCACCCCAACATCAACAATTTTAGTTCTGATTTCAGCTGGTTTTATAACAATTGTATATATGCCCTTGCTTGAAAATATACTAACTGGTAATTTTAGAGTGTACATTCCTCCGAATAATTCAAAAGAACCAGTTCTATTTGGGTTGTTTACTGGGATAAGAACGTCAGAAACGTTAGGTATTTTTACTAACGTATTAGTAAGGGTATCCCTAGAGGGTGTGAAATTATAAAAAATTTCAACATCTTCTGCTAGTACATCTGAGGGTCTTATAATTCCATAAACGCCTGTCGCCATATTATAAATTAATTAATTTTTCTATTGTTATTGAGCATTTAGCTCTTTTTTTTAAATTTTCTTCCCATGGAATAAATTCAAGATTTTTAATATTACCTATTATTTCTGCGTTAATATTATTCCTAAATCCTTCGATTATTGAATATTTGTGGTCTAAATGATATGCACCATCGACACCACTATTTCCTCTATTTTCATAGTTAATTAACGTTTTAATTGGTTGTTGTCTAGTTATTTTTAGCACTTTTAATTCGTATTTATAATACTCGTCAACAATATTTAAATATTCGTCATAATTTATATTTCTGTAGCGTTTAACTAAACCAATAGAAGCGGCGCTTCCTTTATCTCTTCTAAAATCGCTGTTGCTTAAAAATTTATCAATAAAAGACGCAGTTAATCCAGTTTCATTTGCTATTTCTTTACATGATTTATAGCCTTTTAAATACAATTCTTTTATTTTATTTTCTTGTTCCGATGTTAATATGATTTTGACACCATTACTTTTACCGTTTCTCAAAAGATTTTTATCTTTTAATATTTTAATTATAGGTGTTTTACTAACGCCTAATTGAATAGCGACTTTGGTAACATTTAGACCAAACGTACAATATAAATTTACTATTTTATCAATTTCGGAATTAGTGAATTTTTTTTTCATTTTTAATTTTTTTTAAAATATATATTACTTTGGTAATAAGTAAAAGTATTATGTTGTATTTAGGCTAAAAAATCCGCTACCATACCTAGATAATTGAGCTAGGTTGGTTATTTCGGACATTTTTAGGTGTTTTTCATATACCGTTACAATTCCTCTATCTATAAATACATCACTTTCAATTTCTGGTCTAGAAATTATCCCTAATAAATATTCTTCTTTTGTTGTTGCAGATAAAGATATATTAGTTTCATTCCATCCTTGACCTATAAAAGACATAAATGAGATATTTTGAAGTTCATTATCTTTAAAATATAACCCATCTTTTTGATTTACTGTTCCTATATTTGGGTCATTTTTAGCAACATCAAAAACATATGTTAGTGCAGATAGGTCTGAAGATATTACTCTGCTAACACCATTAACCGTTCCACCGCTATAATTTTTATACGTTTCAGTTGTCATATCAAAACCAACTTTATATTTTTGATTTTTATCATATGATTCAACATCGTTAGCCCTACTATCTGTATATCCTGATATAGTATTATTGGTATAATCGTAATAGTCAGAATCTGTTTTTCCCGTTACCCTAGTTTCAGGATTAATTTGTGTTTGTGCACTTATTGGTAACATACCATACATAAACGGAAATGTTATACCACTAGAAAGTAATTTATTAGTTAATACAGTATAGTTTACTGGTGTGTAATCGTTTGGAAAATTAGGTAAATATATCGCATCGGTAAACATACCCATATCGTCAATATTTTGCGTTAACATTATATTAACATAAAAAGACGTTGCTGTTAATTGTCCGTATGTTGGACTGTTATAGTTTCTGTCTATATTGTTCTCTAATAATATTTTTCTTTTAATTATTTCCATTACAAAACTTGAGATTGATATAAATTTACTGTTATGTCTTTATTGTTTGGGTTAATTGAATTTTGTCTATATATTACATTTGTTGAATGTGTATCACTTATCTTATAATAAAACCCTGTTGTGTTCCTATATAAATCATATCTTGTATATTGTTTTTTAATAAAATCATTTATTTTTGATGGTGCACTTATTGTTGATAAGGGTATGAATTTACCTGTTTTGCCATTAAAATAATTTGCTTTCATATACATATATTTTGGGTTACCATTTAATATCATGTCATCCTTATATGCATAAATATAATAACCCTCATAAAATGCTTTTGGAACTATTAATGGATTTGATATTAATAAATTAACAGGTATCTGACTAGCTGGTAGTGGTTGTCCAGCAACATTAGCACCAGATGTTCCCACAGGATAATAATCACCTTTTGACAGTCTACTATATATGTCAATTGTTGACAATTGATTTTGTGTCATTTGGTTATCGCTATCAAAAAATTCTAATCGTAAGTAACTTTCGGTAAAATTACTTTTTAATAATTTTATGTCAGAATCTTCAAAACCAATGTTTGAGTAATACGTAGGTACTTGAAGGCTATTACTAGAGTTTAAAAAATTTATACTGTAGCTTATATTGCCTAATTGTATATCTTGACTATCTATTGGTGTAAATCTAACTTTGTCGTAATCTAGTATTGGGTTAACGGATTTTTGTGTTGCATCTTCAACAAAAAGTCTTTCAATCAATTCGCTATTATCAACAATTTGATATTCTAAATTAATTGGTATACTAACAGAGGTTGCTGTAATTGGTATAGTTGTTCCTTGTAGTTGGCCTGAATTTATTTGATACTTAACATACATTGTCCGATAGATTTATTTTAAATTTATTACCCATAGCGTTTCCGATAGGGTCAGCGGGAAAAGAAGAAAAGTATAAATCCCAATTATCAAATGGGTCTTGTCTTTTAACCTCAAAACAATAGTTTTGATATATATAATGTGAACTATTTAAAAAAGGGTAATTAACAAAATCATTAGTAATGTCATTTGTGCCAATGTCTAAATAATCTCTCCAATAGTATTTACCATTACTTAGCTTAGTAGCATATTCTGGAATGCCATAAGTATTTGGGTCACCCTCTTCAATATATGAAGAAAAATCTCTTATTTTTATTAAATGATGAGCTTTGTAATAATAACCTTCTGGTCTAGGACCTGGTACAATTGAATTGTTTGTTGTTTCTCTGTTAACAGTGTTAAATCTATGGTTAACATCAGATAAAACAACTTCTTTTATGGTGATAGAATTATATTCCACAACATCACCATAAAACTCATTGTTTGTAACTTTTACATCAAATTCTAGGGGTGTGAATGTCTGACTTGGTGATGTTGATACATTGTGTATTTTTTGTATTACTGGTATGTCCTTTAAATACGTATTTATATTTGCAGTATTAAATTCTGGAATATATGGCGCTTCGATGCCAGAAGATACTTTGGTAAATATTTGATTGCTATCTGTTTTGATAACAGTTAAATAAAGTTCACTTAATGGTCTACCTAAATTATCAACTAGGTCCTGAATTGTAACATCTTCATTAAAAACAAACTCGGTTATATCATCTGAAAAAATACTCTCAGAAAATGCAATTTTAAACACTTCGTAATCATCTGGTTCAATAATATTGGAAGACTTTGTTTTAATTTTTTTGAACTTTCTAAAATAATATTCTGATGGTACATTTTCGTACATTTTAGTCATTCTACTATTTGAATTTAGTACTAATGTATTGTAGTCAATATCGATGCAGAAGTAATAATTTTTTTGTTTACCATCATCTAAACCAACTCTTATTACTTGGTATGTGCCGTCTAGATTTGTATTCATTAATTTTACAACACCGCCGTTTAATAAATTGTGAAATACTGGTACGCTTAGAGCTGTCATTGGTTTTCCACCAACAAGAACTTTTTGTTTGTCGACTATAATTAAACCGCCATTAATCATTGGGTGTTGTTTATCTGAAGCGTGTGGATATGTTATTGTTAACTCCCAATTTTTTACTTGTTGATTTGTAATATTTGTAACATCTGGTAAAAATGAAAATCTTTCTCTTTTAGGTTCCATGTCATAGAATAAACAAAAACGAGCATTTGCAATTACTGGGTCAAAATAACCATACCAACCATCGATTTCCTTTAGGTGTTTTTTTATTGATTGACCAAAAGTTAAGTTTGGGTCATCGTCATCTAATGTGTTGTTTGTAAATAAATTAGTACTAAAAATTTCCCAACATGATTGTGTTCCTGTTGTATTAAACAATACGTTACTTATCAACGGATTAATTTTACCAAGTATTCTATAGAAAGGACATTTTTGTCTTTCGTAATTAAATTGGTCACTTAAATTAAGGACTTTATTAATTTCGTCTGGTGGTAATAATCTACTAGTATTGTTGACTTGAAGATTCATATACGAATCCTTATCTACAGCTTCCTTAGATTTATACTTGTTTAATAAATTTGTAATTTTTTTATCCATATTACGGTACTATTACTGTTATTGAATCAACACAACCAACACTATCGGTTACAAATGCAATATATGCTCCACTAGGGTATGTTTTAATATTTGTTTGACCAGTATTAACTGGTGAAAACGTGTATGGTGGTATTCCGCCACTTGCATTAAATCTAACAGTGTTTGCTGATATTATTGTGTATGAACCAGCTAAAGAGCTAGTTGGTCTTTGTATTACTGAAATAGGTAGTGTTAATGTATTGCTAACACATTCTTCAATGGTGTCTTCAACTTCTATTTGTAAAAGACCACTAATTGCTGGTGCGTATCTAAATGTCTGTTGACCAGCAGTATTAGAATAACTTGTTCTTACCACACCGTCAATAGTATATTTTATATTAAAAGGTGGACCGTATGTACCTGCAACAATATTATAATTTATAGTGTACTCATTTGGGTTACATTGTTTTGCATTATTATAGCCAGCAGTATTAATTGTAGGTGGTACAATTTTTATAACTGTAACGTTTTGTCTTTGTGTTTGACCAACATTGTCTGTAACTGTAAATGTGTATACGCCGTCAAATAATTCACTGAACCCATTGCCTGGGTATTGTTGTGTTACATTGTAACCATTAGGTCCTGTTGCCACGATAGTATATGGAGGTGTACCACCGCTAACTATAGGGTTTATTGCACCATCATTAGTTTCATCACAACTAACAGGTTGTATATTTGCTGATGGAATAGATAATACCAATGGTGGTGCTGTTGTTGCTGTTAATTGATTGTTACACGTTTGTATTGGGTTGCTGCTATCGGTTACAACAAAAGTATTTAAGCCTGCTGGTATATTTTGTAATGTACCGTTGTTTATTGATGTCGTATATGTTGATGTTGATACACCTAATGAATTTGTTATTCTTAATCTGTAAGGTGGTGTTCCACCATTAATTGTGAATGAAACAATACCGTCATTTGTTGATTGATTTCTTGGTTCTTGGAATAATCCAAAAGAACATGTTAAACCTAATGGTCCATCAATACTAACTTTCTTGATAACAACAGTACCTAACGCATCTGTAGAATTTATTGTATACTCACCAGCAATTAAACCAGCAATATTTCCACTTGTTGTTGCTGTTGCAGGTCCAAAACTATAGTTTGGTCCAGTCCAGGTGTATACAAATGGTGAGGTTCCTCCAACAAATGTAAATGCAATAGAGCCGTTAGACGAACCAAGTATTGTTGTATTTGTAACTGTTGTATCTACTATATATTCATTTACAATAGCAGGAAAACAAGTTGTAAAATATTTTGAATTTGTTTTTTCAATTGCACTTTTTTCTGGTATGATACCAAAATACATATAAAAAGAATTAGATGTTTGTGCCCCCATATCACCATTAGCTGATGGTGGGATAAATCTGAAATTTCTAAATGAATTATATAAAGAACCATTTACATGTAATGCACCACTATCTCCTAGTATATTAAATGAAGAACCATTTTGTGCGTTATCTAAGCTAGCTGTCGCGATTGGTGGGTATGAATTTATTCCAGACCCAGCAATGTTTAGTAAAGTGTATGCGTCTCTAACATATCTATTTGTACTAGTTAAAATATCAGATGAGTCTTGTGGGTCGTATATCTCTTCTATTGTTACAAATCCATGCACTGGCTGATTGATTTCTGATTCTGGAATATCAACACTTAATTCACATAATCTTCTAATATTTGTTGCTTGTCCAGAGTTGAACGTAATTGCTTTAATGCAGCCAATATCAAAAAATAAGCCACGGTAAAGACTACCAATTTGAAACATGCCAGTTGTTATGTTTCCTTCGTCGTCGCCTGGTTCTGGTCCTTCTTGAATCAGCGGTGGTATTTTATATGATGTATTTGAGATATATTGAAATATTTTTGGAAATCCTTGCCAATCACAATTAAATACAGGACCTAAATTTGTCAAATCAGTGGCAAACATTTTTCTACCACTACCATCTAATAATAGTGGTGGATAATATAGATTACCGTCATATTTTACCAATAGTCCATTCCTGAATTCATGTGTGAAGTTATCGTCTTTATCAAAAACTGTTGTATCTCCAATTTGATTTGATTTGCAATTATTAAAACCTGTACCTCCTTGATAATCTTTACAGTACGTCTCACAAAATTTTTCTACATATCTACCGTATAATCTTCTTTTTTTATACTTTAATAAGTACATATATAATGTACCATTAATCCAATCATTATAAAAATCAAATTGATATAGACCTAATTGTTCGGCTAAAACCGCTGATACGCAGTCAGTATAGTTTTCAACAGGTTCGCCATCGCAACCAGGCGCATAATACGTTTCAGGGTCTGAAGGACATTGTAATCGAATTGGGGTTATCCATCTAAACGGTCTAATCCTTAATATACTTATTCCTCTAAGTCTACAAAGAATGTAGTTTACAAAAGCAACAATACTAGCGATGATTGTAACAATAAAACAAATTATTGTAAATAATATATTTCCCTTTACATATGTTCTATTAAATGGAAATGGTGTTTTATCGCCAGCACAATCGTCAACATTTTTAATACCCATGTAAGTTTTTACTCTTCTGCTACGGCCAGCCCTTTGTACTTTAGGTATAAAATTTTTAACCGTATATATTTTATTCCAATATAAATCGGTAAAACTTGTATCTTTGGTTGTTTTATCAAAACTAAAGTCAATATCGGCTAGGTTATTTGGGTTATGTGGTACCAAGTACTTGCCTCTGGTTCTTAGTCTACCACCAGCGCCAGAGTCATCCATACCTATTCTAAATCTAACTCTAGCTCTTGTTGGTATACCGATGCTTTCGTCACCAGATGGTACAGTGTTACCAAATTCATCTGTAACAACATAATCTAAGTTCATCGGAACTTGGTACGCCCATGTACCATTCTCGTCAATAACTCTACCACCATCAACACTAAACTCTTCTATTTCGTTATCTGTTGTTTTCCTAATCATTTCTAACGTACCTTCGCCAGTTATTTGTTCGCAAAGTTTACCTAATCCTTTTCTAGGTCTGCATCTTTTACTAATACTATTTTTTCTACTATCACCAAAATAGCTACCCATAAAAATTGCAGCTGGTTTAACAAAATAATCTAAATTAAAATCAACTCTATTGATACCAATTTGGCATGTTTCTAGGTTACCCCAAAAAGGTCTAACATTTACGCCAATATTTGATGATTTGACTTGTGGTAATGTGTTTATGTTTGTACTTTCTTTAAACTTTGTGGGACTATAAAACATTTTTTGTGGTGCACCTTGCTCAATTAAATCGTAAGGTCTTTGAGATACGATGCCAATATTTGATATATCGGCATCGATATGTACAGTATGGTTACCAACTGGTACCCCAAAAATCATAAAATCACCTGCATAGTTTGTTTGTGTTGTAAATTTATAATATTTACAATATACTTCAGAAACAACTTCATTGTCTAAGATTTCTCTTTTTGCTGGAAATGTTCCAACGGGTGTGTAACAATCATCTTGGCTATCAGATTCTAGTGGTAGTAGATTATATCTAATACCATCACTATTCTTATCGTTTGGGGTTTCGTATGGATATAATCCATATATTTCGCTATCTTCTTTATCAGTATCTGAAATAGGAATAAAAACGGAAACTTTTGCGTTTGGAACACCAAAACCATTATTAATTGTTACCCTACCAGCAATAACGCCATAGTCTGAGCAAAACTCACTGTAGGCTTGGTCTTGGCTAATCTTTAGTGATAATATTTCAATAAAATCAAAGTCTTGCTCTATTTTTAATGATAGATACTTATCCGTTCCGTCGGTGGTTGTTCTTATTCTAATATTCTCAGACATTACTTATTTTTATTTATCTCAATTATGTCGTCAGGATTCTCTAATTCATATTCATATTCATCCTCGTTAAAATCGTCCTCATCAATATCGTCTTCATCATCATCATCATCATCGTCTTCATCTTTATCTAATTTCAAAAGTTTTGTTCCAATGTAGTATAAAACAGGAACAAGGTTTAGTTCTTTTGATAGGATAGTGAGTTTAAACAACGCAATAAAATATCCAATAATAAATAACGGTGTTATAAATATTAAAAATGTCAAGAATAATAATATCCTAACACTAAAATCTAATATTTTTTTACCTATCGGTCTATTTGATTTGTTAACATTATTTTTAATATCGTTAAATACCTTTTTACCGTCTTTGTTTTTTTTACAACTAGTACAAGCCATGATTTTTTTTATTATAATATATTGTTTTTATATAAAAAAACAAGGCTTATTTACTTAGCACGTACTATTATATCTGTTGCAGGGTATTTTATTTCATACATCGTTGTTGCTTCACCAAATAACGCATAGTCATTTGATATATCAATTTGTCTTGTTTCGCTATTAATATATGGTTGAGTTATCTCGTTTATTGAGTATTTCCCACCAACTAAATTATACACCCTTAGGTCAATTACATTTAAAACACCACCGACATTGTTAATAGCTTCTAATAGGTTAGACAAATAAATGTTTTCACCCATATCAAATTTGTTGATATCCATATATGAACTAATAGTTGTAATAACCTGTGAAATAATTTGTGATTGTGGAAATCTTTTATCTAAAAATAAATCCACTTGAAACGAGATGTTAACAATTTTTGCATCTGAAACTTCAATATAATCATTTAACATTCTATAGTCCGATAGATATGTTGCAATATTATTTTTTAAAGTACTTGTTGATGTGTTCGTTAATTTACCTTCGTTATCTAAACCTAAAATATAAATTTTAATTTTATTTTGTTCTTCAAAAACACCACATCTAAATGGTGCACCAAATTGACCAGGCATTAGCGTAATTCTAGATTGGTAATCTTTGATTGTTACAGCTCTATTCTGCGCTGAAAAATTATATCTAACTAGATTTCTTATTTCTTCAACCGATGGTTGATTTTTGCCGCCTAGTGCTGGAACTGGGTTATTAACTTTTAATGAGTTTCTAACAGAACTATTAACATTAGCATCAGCGCCATTCACAGTCATATTAACCAAACCAAGTGATGTTATAACACCCTGTCCTATATTGGTATCTAAACCACCACCAACTTTATATTTTACAAATAATGTTGTGTTTGGTGATTGTGTTATACCTAATGATAAGTTATTTATAAAATCACCCATTTGGGCTATTAATTGTGGGTTTGTATCGAAGTCGGTTAATGAACTAATATCTTGTGTACCACCACCAAAAATTAATCTTAAAAAACCATTATCAGTGTATTCGGTTATAAATTTTTTATCAACCTTTATGTATTTGCCTGGTCTTACGGATGGATTATCGCTTAAAGAATTAAAATCCTCGATAAAAACTTTGTCTTCAGCTAGCGCATCAACTTCGTACCATCTTAAAGCATTATTTAAAAATTGAGAGTATGTTGGTATTGTTGTGTAGTTGGTTCCAGCTAGGGCAATTACTGATTCAACACTGGTAACATTGTTATCGGGTAGTATTACCTCTAAAAATGGTACAACGTCTGCTGGTGTTATTGCTTTTTGATAGTACTTTGTAAAACCATTTATTGCAATTTCTCTTTTTGTTAGAGTGTAATTGACTATTGTTCCGTTTGAATTAAGATTTGGAATAATTATTCTATTTGGTATTCCACCAATACTAAATGGTGATGAAAAATCAATATCATATAAAGATTCAAAAACTTTACCTGAGCCATTTCCTTGCGCACCTGCTTGTATTAAGGGGCAATACGTAACATCAAATCCATCACCTAAAACAGGTACCGTAACGCTAAAATCTAAGATTGTTACCGAAGGCCTTTTACCAGGAACCTTTAATCCAAAAGTTCTAGCCATGGATAGAATTGAACTTCTTTCTTCTGCGTAGTCTATTTGTGTTTCTTGAAATAATCTATCTGTATTGAATGATAGCATATCGCCAACAGCCGCGTTTAATTCAAGTAGCATCATACCTACGGATGCGTCATTAAAATCATTGAAAATATCTGGATAGTACTGTCTAACCATATTAACCAAGTCTGTCCTTATATCAGCAAAATTTCTAGATGTGTAATTAACTCTTTGTGCCATTATATTGTATTTTAAACATTTATTGTAACCGAATCAGCAATATCAAAAACGTTATCTGTTATTGTATACTGCAATGTTATTGTTGCCGCGTAATCACTGTCTTCAGATTGTGTAACGCTTAATTCTGTTATATTTAACTTCGGTAAAT
>Ga0209297_1002059_pt1 | contig 11356 bp, 7 predicted proteins | sample S_130805_MF_Meta_FD_187322 | JGI IMG/M metagenome (GOLD analysis project Ga0209297, IMG submission 187322) | Freshwater microbial communities from Lake Simoncouche, Canada to study carbon cycling - S_130805_MF_MetaG (SPAdes) (version 2) | ecosystem: Environmental > Aquatic > Freshwater > Lake ... | reverse complement strand
ATTAAAAAATATTGCAGACCAGCCGCTTACTTTCAACATAGATAAAAACTATGCTGTTGAAATCACAAGCGATAATGGTAAGTATAAAGTGATGGGCGAAAATCCAGATAATTTTCCAAAAGAACCCACAGCTGATGATACCACTGGCTTTAAAATGACAAGCACCGGTTTGTTAACCGCAATTAATAAAACTTTATTTGCAGTAAGTGGTGATGATTTAAGACCAGCAATGACAGGCGTATTTTTTGAATTATCAAAAGATGGCGTTCAGTTTGTTGCAACCGATGCACACCGCTTGGTAAGATATAAGCGTACCGATACAAAGGCTACACAAAATGCATCTTTCATTGTTCCAAAAAAGCCGTTGAATTTATTAAAAAATGCATTACCAGATAATGAAGATCCAATCACAGTGAGCTTTAATAGCAACCATCTTTTTGTAGATCATGGATCAACGCAATTAATTTGTCGCTTAATCGATGCGCGTTTCCCAGACTATAAAGTGGTTATCCCTGCTGACAATCCTTATCGCTTAACAGTGAATAAACATGATTTTCAAAATGCATTACGTCGTGTAAATGTATTTAGTAACAAAAGTACCAATCAAGTTGCTTTGAATATTACTGGTAATGAATTGCAAATGGCTGCACAGGATATTGACTTTAGTTTTGAGGGTAATGAGCGCATGAGTTGTGAATACAAGGGAGAGGATATTCAAATTGCCTTTAATGCAAAATTTTTAATTGAAATGTTGAGTGCCGCAGATACAGATGACATATTTATTGAATTATCTACGCCTAGTAAAGCAGGTTTGATAAAACCATCCGAACAAGCACCAGGAGAGGACTTGTTAATGCTAGTGATGCCGCTGATGTTAAATAGCTAATCCGTTCCCTATAAATAGGCCCCTTGGGCAAGTTTTGAAAACCCGTTGATCTACACCAAGAACATCGGGTTTTTTATTTACATTTATAGTATAAAACCAAGCACATGTTTGAAAGCATACAGTCCTATTTTACCAGCATATCTAGCTTACATCGCGCACTTATTTTGGCAGGCGGGATTACTTTTTTTTGGTTGGTTGAATCGGCCATTCCTTTGTTTAAATTTCAATCTAACAAATGGCGCCATGCTTCCATTAATATTTTTTTCACCCTCACGACTATTGTAATCAATTTTGGCTTTGCTTTTTTAATGGTGAAAACCAGTGATTGGACGATCGCAAGTAATTTTGGACTTTTAAATATGGTGTCCTTACCAAATATAGCTTCGGCCATTATTGGTTTATTATTACTCGATTTTATTGGAGCATATTTGGTACATATGATTGAGCATAAAGTAAAATTTTTATGGAAATTTCATATGGTGCATCATGCCGACACGCAAGTGGATACGACTACTGCTAATCGTCACCATCCGGGTGAGTCCGTTATAAGAGCCGTTTTTGCGATATTGGCTGTTTTTGTTTTAGGTACGCCCATGTGGTTGGTCATGTTGTATCAAAGCTTAAGTGTGGTGCTTGCGCAATTTAATCACGCGAATATTACAACGCCATCCTGGTTTGATAAAACCTTTGGTTTAATTATAGTCTCGCCTAATATGCACCGCATACATCATCATTTAATGCGTCCGCAAACCGATAGTAATTATGGGAATATATTTTCATTTTGGGATAGATTATTGGGAACGTATAATAGTACGCCCATGTCCGAAATTAAATATGGCTTGGATGTCTTAGATAACCAACGAGACCAAGAATTATTATATCAATTAAAAATGCCTTTTAATAAAAATATTAAAACGGATTATTAAATAAGTTTCATTTATGAAAATTGGTGCTTTTATACCTGCTCGCTATGCGGCTACGCGTTTTCCAGCTAAATTAATGCAAATATTGGGTGACAAAACGGTGATTAGACATACCTATGATAACACGGTTGCTACGGGTTTATTTGATGCGGTATATGTTGTAACCGATAGTGAAATTATTTTTAATGAAATAACACAATATGGCGGCAACGCCATTATGAGCAAGCGTTCACATGAAAGCGGTAGCGATAGAATTGCAGAGGCCGTGCAGGACTTGGACATTGATATTGTAGTGAATGTACAAGGGGATGAACCCTTTGTAAAAAGAGAACCGCTTGAAAAAGTAATTGCTGTTTTTTCAGATGCGAAAGTGCAAGTAGCTTCATTAATGCAGGTACTCACGGATAGCGATTTAATTCAGGATCCTAATTATGTAAAAGTAGCAGTTGATAAAAATAACAATGCATTGTTTTTTTCACGTAGTGTAATTCCTTATCCAAGAAGTACTGAGTCGCCAACTACTTACTATGAGCACATTGGCGTATATGCATTTCAAAAACAAGCATTACTTAATTTCACCAATTGGCCAATGTCGCCATTAGAAGCAGCTGAAAAAATTGAATGTTTGCGTTATTTGGAAAATGGGGTATCGATTAAAATGGTTGTAACAGAATATATGGGTGTTGAAATTGACACGCCCGCAGATTTAATTAAAGCGGCAAAGCTTTTATAAAATGAATAGTAAATAATCATAAAGCGGGAATTGAATCCGCTATAAAGTTTATCTTTGTAATGGATTACGGTTTTATGAATCAACAAATATTTATACATCCCCTTATATTAAAATAATAAAAATGCAGTTTAAGAATTTAAAGCTAGTTGACTATGTTGTTTATGGTCGTGGCGCGTTTAATCAATTAGATGAAATTTTAGCCCCTCGCCGAAAGGATAATTTTCCGATGATATTTTTCTTGGATCATTATTTTATTGGTAAACCATTAGCGGGTCGCATTCCATTAAGAGGGAAGGATAAGATTGTATATGTGGATGTAACACAGGAGCCCAAAACAAAACAAGTGGATGCATTGGCTGCTGAACTTAAAGCAGAATTTGGCGAAGTAAGCGGCATCATTGGCATAGGCGGTGGTTCGGCGATGGATTTAGCGAAAGCGGTTTCATTAATGATGACCAATCCGGGATCCTCTGCCGATTATCAAGGATGGGATTTGGTTAAAGTACCTGGTGTTTTTAAAGTGGGTATTCCAACTCTAAGTGGCACTGGTGCAGAGGTAAGTCGTACCACTGTATTAACGGGCCCAACTCGTAAACTAGGCATGAATTCCGACTTCACCCCGTTTAATCAAATCGTATTAGATCCTGAATTAACTAAAAATGCGCCTGCGAATCAACGTTTTTATACAGGCATGGATTGTTATATACATTGTATTGAAAGTTTAGAAGGTACTTACCTAAATGAATTTAGTAAAAGCTATGGCGAAAAAGCATTGGACCTTTGCCGAAAAATATATGTTGAAAAAACAGGCTGGGATGAGCAGAGTGATGAACAGTTAATGATGGCTTCCTATGCTGGCGGAATGAGTATTGCTTATAGTCAAGTAGGAGTTGCACATGCAGTGAGTTATGGCTTAAGCTATTTATTAGGAACCAAACATGGTATTGGTAATTGTATTGTAATGAATCATTTGGAAGAATATTATCCTGCAGGCGTGGAAGAATTTAAATTCATGGTAGAGAAAAATAAAATTGAAATTCCTACAGGAATTTGTGCCAACCTAACGGAGGCGCAGTTTGATGAAATGATTAATATTTCATTAAGCTTAAAACCTTTATGGGAAAACGCATTAGGGTCAAATTGGGAAAGCATCATGACGCGTGAAAAATTACGCGCACTTTATAATAGACTTTAATAAGTTATTATTTTTTTATAATCACACTATCATTGATAGGGTCTTTAAAAATAATACTATTTTCATTTATTAAAGGAAATAAGCTTTTATGCGCTAGTGAATCTAAATATATATTTTTTATATAAAATATTTTATTAATTACTTTATCATCTTTCATTTCACTCCATTTAATAATCTTACACTTACAGCTTGCGTTTTCTAATGTATTGGTTACCTCTTTGAGATTACTTACATTACCAAGTTTTTTATACACTTCTCGAATTCCTATAATTTTATTATTATTTCCATAATCAAAATTCCAGGAAGCTGAAATAGCAGTAATGATGGTATCACTAGTTAATTCTAATAATGAGTGCCTTGGCGATTCAATTAATTTTTCACTATCCTCTTCACCTTCATTATCTTTTGCTTCTACTTTTGAAAAAATAGAAACCAAGTTGGGTCCTTCGAATTGTGCATATCCAACATGATTAAAGCTAGCGCCATATCTAGTATAAATAAAATAGCCATTTTTATATTTTATTTCTACAATGTTGGGAACCATTTTTTGATACCTATCTGGATCAGATACCCTTGCTTGCGGAGAACCGGTATAACAAATCCACAAACCTTCTAATCTATCTTTTTCATCCGATGTTATTTTATAGGGAAGAATATTTAAATCTTTTTTTAAGACTTCAAGTTTATTATTGGATTCAAAATACATTTTAGAAGGAATATAAAAACAAACTAATGCAATAACAATGAAAGCAATGATACATAAAATTGTATTCCATTTCCAACGACGCTTGCCTGCGTTTTTTTCAAATTGGTATAACTTTAATTTTAATTCCTGATTTTCCTTTATAAGCGACCCCCCTTCATTTTTTTGATCATCTTTATTGAGGGTGACTAAGTTTTCATCCATTGGATTTTCTACAAATCCCAGTCTTCCCATTTGGAATAAATAAATATAACTGGCATCTACCAAAAAATTACGAGGATTGGCAACAAGACCATTCAGCGCATCTTTGATTTGCCCACCCGTAATATCATATTTTCTAAATGGGTAACTTGCCTCTTTTTCACGTTTATCTTGGGGGTAAATATCATGTCTCAATTCCTGATTTGTAAAGGGAAGCTCCTTGCTTATTTCACTTAAAGTCATAGCAAGACCCTCGTAATTCTTACGATTTGTATTTTGAATGATCTCTTTACCGGTTTCACCCTGGTATTTCTCAATACATTTGTGTAACAAATAAATTATTTCTTCTCTCCCTTTTTTAATCATAAAGCATTATAATTCAAACTTTTATAAAATTTCGGTAATTTCTTTTTTCATTTCTGAAAAACAATTTGAATTTGTAAATCTTCAACTTATACTAAAACTTGACTATTCTAAGTTAATAAAAATAATTTACAACCAATAACTGAACCTTTGCTTTATTTCTAAACCAAATCTTATATGAAAATTAAACCTATCATTATCTTAGGCGCTTGCCTATTATTTTGTTTGTTACAAAATCCAGTCTTGGCACAAACAGCTGCCAAAAATGTACAATCAAAAGTGATAAAAGGGACTGTGTTAAATGCAAAGGATAATATGCCTTTGGAAAATGTTTCTATCAAGCTTTTAAATTCAAAAAAAGGCACCATTTCAAAAGCAGATGGATCATTTTCAATTCAAATACCCAATGGTGAAAAAGTTGAATTTAGTAGGGTAGATATGATTTCAAAGGTGATTATTTTAAAGGAAACCAATAATGTGGTCCTTTTACAAGAATCCGAAAACAACTTAAATGATGTTTTGGTGATCGCTTATGGCAATCAAAAGCGAAATTCATTTACAGGATCTATAGGTACTATTAAAAATACAACCATAGAGAGTGCACCCAATTCTTCTGTGCAAGAAACTCTTCAAGGGAATATGGCGGGTGTTCAATCTACCAATGCTACTGGACAAGCAGGCGGTGTGCCACAAATTAGAATTAGAGGTATTGGATCAATCAATGCATCTGCAACACCCCTTTATGTAATTGATGGGATACCAGTAGTGAGTGGAGATATTTCTGGATTAAATAGTAATACCATCGCGGGCTTAAATGCAAATGATATTCAAAGTTTGACAGTGCTGAAAGATGCTTCTGCAACTTCTTTATATGGTTCTCGTGCAGCAAATGGCGTTGTATTAATAACGACCAAGGCCGGAAAATCTGGCAAAGCCAAAATAAATTTTACTTATCAAAAAGGGTATAATAATAATACACTAGCACCCGATCAAAAAACTTTAAATACGGACGAATATGTTCAGTATTATAAGGAGGGTTGGTTAAATTCAGGTAAACCTGCCTCTTCTTTCGATTCCTTATTAAGTGCAAATGGTGTTAACCGCTCTGTTAACACAGATTGGTTCAATGAAGTTTTAAGACAGGGTCAATACAGTCAATATAATTTGAATGCAAGTGGCGGTACTGAAAAAAATACCTATTTTATTTCAGGAAGTTATTACAAATCAGATGCAACGACTAAGGGTATTGATTATGACAAAGCAACGTTTCGTGTCAACGTAAATTCTGAACTTACCAAAAAATTAACTTTGAAAGCCGGCTTTAGTGGAAGCTTTCAAAGAACGAGTAATTTTTTAGGAGGAAGTTTTTTTGCTAATCCTATTAGAGCCATGTATCGTTTGGCGCCATGGTTGCCAGTGTATAAAAGCGATGGTGCAACATATGAGTTGGGCTATAATAGTGGATATAATCCAGTAGCCGTTATTAACACGACCAACCGAAATGCAAAAACCTATAATTTTTCCGCTAACACTTCTGCAAAATATGAAATTGCTAAAGGCTTAACATTTGAAGGTACTTATGCATTAGATTTTAACCATGCATTTAAGAGTATCTATTATGATCCTAGAGTAGGTAACTTATATGTTGCAGTGGGTGGAGCGATTGAAAATTACACACAAGACATTAATAACTGGGTAGCCACTAATATTATAAGATATAAAAAAGACTTCAATGACAAGAATAGTTTTGAGGCCTTTGCAGGTTACGAAGCACAAAAAAGAACTGATGTAGATATTAGTATTGAAGTAAATGGTATCGCTCCCGGAACAAGCACCCCTGCTGGCGGATCAAGTCCTGTATTAACTACAGGTACTGGAACGGGGAATAGTTTGATAAGTAAATTTTTAAATACTAATTATTCTTATGATGATAGATTTTTTGTTTCTGGTTCGGTAAGAGAAGATGCTTCATCAAGATTTGCAAGAAATTTTAGATCAGCCATTTTTTGGTCAGTAGGTACAGGTTGGAATATACACAATGAGTCTTTCTTTAAATCGAATTGGGTGAATGAATTAAAGTTAAGAGCAAGCTATGGTTATACAGGTAACCAAGGTATTGACAACTTTGAATCTCAAGGATTATATACTGCAGGAAGTGATTATAATTTACAATCCGGCCTAAGCTTAAATCAATTATCTAATGACAATTTAACTTGGGAAAAAAATATCCCTTTAAATATTGGATTAGATTTCTCGGTTTTGAAAGGGCGTATTTCTGGATCGGTAGAATGGTATGATCGATTAAGTAGTAATTTATTAATCAGCCAATCTATTCCAAGTTTAAATGGGGTTACTAGTATCACTGTAAATAATGGTGCAATGAGAAACAGAGGAGTAGAATTAACTATTTCTTCTGTGAATATTTCACCGTCATCCGCTAAGGGATTTAAGTGGGTAACAGATTTCAATTTTACCACTAATAATAATACGATTACAGATATTGATTCAGCTTACGCTGGCAACGCTGCATATGATCGTAAAATTGGGAATGATTTTTATACGCATTATCAAAGAGGGTATGCTGGCGTAGATCCTGCGAATGGGGAGGCTTTATGGTATACCTCAAGTGCAAAAGATTCTACGACCAATGTTTTTACAACCGCATTACCTAGAATTGCTCATGGGAGCGCCTTACCAAAGTTTTATACAGGTATGACGAATAGTTTTTCCTACCATGACTTTAAATTGAGTTTTCAATTATATGCCTATTGGGGAAATACGATTTATGATGAGTATGGTTATTTGCAAAAAACAGATGCTAACCTAGGATTCTCAGATCAAAGCAATGGTTTAAGTAAATATGAATATGCGCGTCGTTGGACTACGCCTGGACAAATTACAGATGTTCCTAAACCTGTATTCTTGGGCACCCAATCCTCTGCAGGTAGTTATGAGAGTTCTCGTTTTTTATATGATGGAAGTTATATCCGTTTAAGAGACATCACCTTATCCTATAATTTACCTAAATCTTTTTTAGCTAAAGCCAAATTAAACACGGCGAGAGTATATGTTAGGGGACAAAATTTATTTACTTACACAGTTGATAAGCGATTTAATACAGACCCCGAGGTTTCTATTGACGGCACGATGTCACAGCGACCTCCGGTTTTTAGTACAATATTATTTGGCTTAGACATTAATTTTTAATTTGAAATAATTTTATTATGAAAAATAAATATATAATTACCCTATTTACAATTGCTATTAGCTTAATAGCATGTAACAAAGATTTTCTTGAAATTAAACCACAACAGAGCGTGTTGACCGAAGATGTTTTTTCGAGCGTCGCTACTTCTCGTGCAGCAGTGAATGGACTATATTCATTGATGCAATCATATAGTTATTATGGTAGAGACGCCATGGTCATCCCTGAAGTTATTTCAGATAATATGACCAGAAGTGTTAAAACAGGAAATAGATATACAGGGATGAATACAATGACACATACTGCAACAGATGCGAATGTGAGCAGAATGTGGAGTCAAATTTATAAAGTGGTGACAAATGCAAATGCTGTTATCGCTAATGAAGAAAATATTAATAAAGCGGCTACTACATTACAAAAAGAAGAAGCTGCTCAATTGGTTGGCGAGGCTTATGCAGTTCGCGCATTGGCTTATTTTGATTTAGTAAAGTTTTTTGCTAGACCCCTAAATCATACTTCAGATGGATCACATCTTGGCGTGCCATTGGTTTTATTACCTATTACTAGTATATCAGAAGTGGTATATCCTGCAAGGAATACTGCAAAAGAAGTGTATGATCGTATCTCTTTAGATATAGAAGAAGCTTTAAAAAGATTACCAGCTTCGGGTAATGTGTTATATGATGGTACGGCGAATAGTACTTTACAAAAAATCAGGTTTAATAAGTTTTCCGCTTTGGCTTTAAAGGCTAGGGTTGCTATTTATACAGAAAATTGGCAAACTGCCATTGATGCATCTAATTTGGTAATTGCATCAGGAAAGTATACCTTATATCCATATGGATCGATGGTCCAAGATTTTAGAACACAAAATAGTAGTGAATCAATTTTTGAAGTAGCCAATAATACCAATGATAATGCAGGTACTGATTCTTATGCCTATTTGTCAAGCCAATCTGGATATGGGGAATTATTAGGTACCAGACAAACGATGAATAGTAAAAGTACAGGAACTACGCTGTCTACATTCAAAGGGCTTTATGATTGTTATTCAAATACGGATGTACGAAGAAACTTTTTAACCTTAGGAAACAGAAACTCATTGGGAGGAGAATTAAATGTTCCTTTATGCACCAAGTACATCAATATTAGTACAAACATGGAAAATATTAAAGTCATGAGATTATCAGAAATGTATTTGTCAAGGGCAGAGGCAATGGCTAGATTAGCTGTAAAGAATTCCGATGCAAATAGTTTAAATAGCTCTTTGGTGGATATTAATTTAATTAGAAAGTCAAGAGATACCGCTTCTGCTACAAAAGCTTTTACCGCATCCTTATTAGCGGTACCTCCTACTGGTGCAATAAAGGCAACGGCTTTACTAGATAGTATTATTGTAGAGCGTCGTAAAGAATTCGCTTTAGAAGGCCACAGAATCTTTGACTTAAATAGAACCAAAACAGATTATGTGAAAATAAATTCTGCAGGGAATAGTGCTTCAAGATTAATTCAATATACGGCGACCACTAGCAGCTATTATTACAGAACTATTTTGCCTATACCTGTGACACAGGTTCAAAATAATCCTAAAATGGTTCAGAACCCAGGATTTTAGATTATTTTAAAATATGAACAAACTGTTTTTTTATCGGTTTAAAAATATATTCTTAACAATCCTATTACTATTTGCATTAACAAGCGTTAATGCAAATAGTAATAGAGATACATTACGCGTATTGTTTGTTGGCAATAGCTATATCTATTATAATAACTTGCCACAGATGGTATCACTACTATCTGATAGCTTGAACACCAAGCTTATTTGTAAAAAATCAACCTTTGGGGGCGCTACACTAGGGGATCATTGGAATAGTAGAAAGGGCTTAAGGACAAGAGAAATTTTAGCGAAAGAAAAATTTGATATCGTCATTATCCAAGATAATAGTATGTGGCCATTAGAACATGGGGATAGCGTTTTGATGTATGGAAAATTATTCTGCGATTTGATTAAATCTAAAAATGCTACTCCTTATTTATATAATACTTGGTCAAGGGAGGCTACACCACAAACCCAAGGCGCTATTGATAAGGTATACCAAGAATTAGCCTTCCAAACAAAAGCAGTGTTAGTTCCGGTAGGTGGGGCTTGGGCAGAAGCCAAATTACAAAAACCCGCTACACAATTATATTTTAGTGACGGATCCCATCCATCACCACTGGGTACTTTTTTAATAGCATTGTGCTTTGTAAAAAAAATAACAGGTTCGCTGCCGACTAAATTTGCTACCGTATATAATTATCCGGCAATTGATAATGAAAGTATTCGATTAATGCAGGTATCAGAAAACGACATACTTTTTTGTAGCAGGCTGGTAAATAATTATTTAAAATAAATTTATTGAAAAAGCTTTTTCAAAATCTCACCTTTTGGGTGTTAGCTTCTATCACTGCCGGTATCTTAGTGGGTTATATATCACCTAGCACGGGTGTTGCGATGCAACCAGTAGGCAAGTATTTTATCGATGTTGTTAAACTGTTTATTAACCCCATTATTTTATTGACCATTATCACTGGTATTTGCGGAATGAGTGATTTAAAAAAAGTGGGAAAGATCGGGGGTAAAGCAATCTTATATTTTGAAATTGTAACAACCATCGCATTGGTGATTGGAGTAGTGGTCGCATATGTAATACAACCAGGTGCGCATGTGGACACTTCACATATTCAAAAAGCGGATATTTCTGCATACAAACAAGGCGCAGCTACATTTTCTTGGTCTAGTTTTTTCAAAAGCAATATTACCATTCAGGTTTTAATTTTTGCAATCATTGCAGGAATCGTAATAAGTAAATTGAAACATCGTGCAACTATAGTTACAAAAATTAACCGGGCAAGTAAATATGTATTTAAAGGATTGCATTTTGTTATGTACCTCGCACCCATTGGCGCTTTTGGTGGTATGGCTTACACCATTGGCAAATATGGTGTGGATACCCTATTGCCTTTAATGAAATTGATGGCATGTGTATACATTACCATGGCTTTATTTGTATTGCTCATACTCGGGTCTATCTTAAAATACTGTAAGGTTAATATTTTTTCTTTTTTAAATTATATCAAAAAAGAATTACTCATTGTTTTAGGCAC
>Ga0209297_1002058_pt1 | contig 11357 bp, 6 predicted proteins | sample S_130805_MF_Meta_FD_187322 | JGI IMG/M metagenome (GOLD analysis project Ga0209297, IMG submission 187322) | Freshwater microbial communities from Lake Simoncouche, Canada to study carbon cycling - S_130805_MF_MetaG (SPAdes) (version 2) | ecosystem: Environmental > Aquatic > Freshwater > Lake ... | reverse complement strand
CCGCACCCGCCTCGAGGCCAAGTTCGCAAAGGAAGGACAGCAATCGATTAGCGGCAACATTGCCGCTATCCGGCGAGATCTCGCCCAAGCCATCGGGGAGGAAGAGGCCGCCAGAATTCCGATCCTTCCCATCCATGCCAAGGCGGCCTTCAAGGCGATGCAAGCCGCAGATCCCACCGAAGCGGAGACCTGGCGGGAGCTCAGCCGTCTCGATCAGGTGCTGGAACACCTCGACGAGTTGATCACCCACCAGGCACCGGAACTACGTCGCCAAACCCTTCGCTCCAACCCGCGTCAGGAGTTGGCGCGTATCGCTCACGATCTGGGAGCGTTGGAAACGTCACTCGCGAACCAGGCCCGAGTTTTCCTGGAGACCCAAAACAGCTCGGTAAAGCAGGTGCAGGAGATCTTTGTCGATCTGCAGCGTGAAGTGCGCAACCGCATCGAAGCCATCTTCCAGGCGCTGGATGTGAGAGCCACGAGCTTCAGCGCCGACAACTACCGCCACAACGGCAAAGAAATCGAGCGACGCTGGAAAGCAGAACTGGAACGCTTCGGCCTGGCAAGCCAGGTGGATGATCTGGCGGCCTGGCTCAAGGAGGAACTAGCCATGCGCCTCGATGCCCTTCAAGACGACATCCGCGAACGGTTGCTGTTTCAGGTGGGTGCGGAAAGCCTCCGGAGCCGTCTGGAGTTTGAGCTGGACATCGGCTTCGAAGAAGCCATGCGCAGCAACGTCAAACTGGGTTTCAAGATTTTGACGGGAATCTTTGCCGTCTTCGTGTTTGTGCCAAGCCCGATTCAGCCATTTGCCTGGTTGGGGAGTCTGCTAGCTGGCTTGGCGCCGATGCTGATGGATTGGCTCTTCCCCGGCGGTGATCAGCGCCGCAGGGAGGCCCAGAGAGCTCTGACAGAAAAACTCCTCGAAAGCCTCCAGAACCCCAGGGTCAATATGGCCCAGCAGTTTGATGAGGCCCTCAGGAGCCAGCGTGATCAGGTAGCCGAAGCCATTGCCCAGGGGCTTGGTGGCACCAGGGCTGCCCTCCTGACCTTTGGCGATCAGCTGCTGATCACACAAGCTGAGCTGTTGCAGAGCCTCACCTCCCTCGACTGACCACTCTCTTTATCCTTTTCTCCCATGACCACCTTCCAGCTCCCTGAACTGCAACGCCGGATCAAATCCAGCCTTGATGGCCTCCAGGGCTTCTTGCTGGCCCGTGGTGAACCTTTACTTCAAGAGAAGGTTAACGCCCTGCAAAAGCAGCGCGTTGATCTGGGCGATAGGGCGCTACTCAGCCTGGCCTTCAGCGGCCAGTACAGCGCCGGAAAATCGACCATGATCTCCGCCCTCACCGGCCGCAGCGACATCCACATCTCCGCCGATGTGGCCACCGATGAGGTGCAGGCCTATCGCTGGCGGGAGATCGAACTGTGGGATACACCAGGCCTTTTTGCTGATCGCCCAGATCACACCGCCAAGGCTGAAAAAGCACTACGTGAGGCTGATCTTATCGTCTACTGCCTCACCACCAATCTCTTCGACAACGTCACCGCAGCTGATTTTCGGCGGCTTGCCTTCGAGAACGGCTTCGCTCCCAAGATCTTCCTGGTAGTCAACAAACTCTCGATGGTGGACGTGGAGGACACCGATGCCTACATCACCAACCTGACCATCTCCATCGATCGCACACTCGCCCCCCACCACGTCAGCGACTTCCACCATGCCTTCATCGATGCAGAAGAGTTTCGCGAAGGGGTAGCGGATGGGGATGAGGGCCTGCTGCGCTCCAGTCGATTCGAAGGATTCATCCAGCGGCTCAATGGCTGGGTGAAACAGCAAGGTCTGTTGGCGAGATTGGACCCACCAATCCGCCTCGGTCTGGCCAGCATCGACGAGGCCCTTGCCACCCTGCCTGATGGGACCTTCGAACAGAACCCGAAACTCTTTCTTCTCAATCAGCAGCTGCGCATTGTGCAGAGTCAACAACGGCGCACCACAGCCGAAGTGCGCAGCTTAGGTACCGGTGTGGTGCAGCACTTGCAATTGCTTGGCGAGCAGCTTCTCAGCGGTGAACTGGGAGGGGATCAGGAACAGGCGCAATTGGGCTTCCGGACCAGATGTGAAGAGATCAACAAGTCGGCATTTGATGATCTCAACGACACCCTGCAGGAAGCCTATGAGCAACTCCAGGCCAGGCTCGACGACTTCGCCCGCGAACCCTTCGTAGCAGAGTTTTTCGCCAGCGTGGATGTTAGCGCAGCTGGTTATGCACCAAAGCGAGGCGAAGAAGCAGATACGAAGAGTAATCCAATTAAAGACATTGCCAGGGATCTCCTTGGCAAGGGAGCCGAAACATTTACGCTTCCTGGTGGAATCCTCTCCAGTTCAAGTCAGGTCGCAGGCAGTCAAGGACATCAGCTTGTCTACACCGTTGGGAAGTTTCTTGGCAAAGATTTCAGGCCCTGGGAGGCTGTAAACATAGCCAAGGGACTTGGACAGGCGGTTGGAATTCTCAGCATCGCCATGGCTGCCTATTCGGTTTATGACCATGTCAAAGAGGAGTCCAAGGCCGAGGACCGGCAGCGCCAGGTTGATCAACAGCTCAGTGAGGCCCGCTCGCAGATCCGCAAATTTGCCGAAGCCATTGCTGCCCAAGTTCAGGACATCTATCAGAAGGACTACGACCTGCCGGTGATCGGGGTCATCTTGGATCGCCTCAACGTAGCCCGCGACGAGGTTCTCGCCCGTGAAGCCAGCAACCGCGAGCTAGTGGAGGGCCTCTCAGTCCGACGGGCTGAGCTCAAGGCCTGCCTGAGAGAGCTCTATGGACAGGTCGATCAAACAGTGCAGGACAACCCTGATTCATGCCGCTAGCATTGATAGCAATGCAAGCGAGCCAGGAGTCTTGGTCCGATGGCTTCCCTGACCGTCCGCAACCTCGATGACAACCTCAAATTCCTGCTCCGGCTCCAGGCCGCTCGCCATGGCCGCTCGATGGAGGAAGAGGTACGGGTGATCCTGAGGGAGGCCATTGAGCCTCAGGCTTCGAGCGTGGCCGGCGCCATTGGTTTAGGCAGCCGCATTCGCGCCCACTTCGCTGACCTAGGCGGTGTGGAGCTTGATCTGATGCAGCGGACCTCTAGCCCCGAACCGGCGGCTTTCAGTTGAGCATTGGCCATGGTCCTGCTCGACACCAACGTGCTCTCCGAGCTGATGCGCCCTGATCCCCACCCCGCAGTGCTCCTGTGGAGCGATCAGCTCGATCCCCAGGCGGTGGGCATCACAGCTATGAACGAGGCCGAAATCCTCCATGGCCTGGCCCGCCTGCCGGCAGGTCGGCGTCGCCAAAGCCTTGAGGAGCGCTGGGAGCAATTGGTGCCGGCCCTCTTTGCCGGGCGGGTGTTCAGCTTTGATCGCTTGGCCGCCCATTGGTATGCCCAGCTGCTCCAACAACGCAGCCTCATCGGTCGACCGATCGCCACCGCCGATGCGGTGATCGCCGCCACCGCCCTGGCCCTTGGTGCCAGCCTGGCCACCCGCAATACAGCCGACTTTGCAGATGTGGGCCTCTCTCTGATTAATCCCTGGGTAACGCCATGACCACCACCCCCGTTGCCATTCGCATCCACGAAAGCCTTGATTTGGCCTTTGCCAGCAAACGCCTGGTGTTTTGGTACGACGCCGCAGGTGAATGGGCTGATGTTTTCGATAGCTATGCCGGCAAGGATTTGCAGAAACTACGAGTGGAAGGCAATGAGTTTGCCAGCAAGGTGCTGATCTCCCGCAGCCCGATTCAGCAACATTTTCTACTCTATTTACCCAAGGAAAAGCCCCAAGAAAAGAACAATTGGCTGCTGGATCTACTCCTCGCTGGTCGCGAATTTAAAGCCGACCGTGCCTCACTCGACATCCTGGATGTTGGCCTCACCCTTGAGTTTCTCTTTCTAGCCAAAGAGCACGCTGCTTTCTTCAATTCGATGGAGAACAAGCTCAAACTTAAAGACCAGCTGCGCTCCACCGATGATGCCTTTTCCATTCGCCTCAAGATGATGGCGATGCTCGCCGGTGTGCCAGCCGACATCGACAAACTGCTACTTCATTTCCTCAGCCAACTGGAGCCCTATGCCCTCGAGCTCAGCGACTGTGTGCAATCGCAGCTGAGTGAGATAAATGCTGAAGGCAATGATGGCTTGCAGCTTGTAAAACCATTTTGGCAGGCTGTTAACAAAAAATTTCGCAAGAAAGATGAGCCACTCTTCACCTCCTTGCGTGACTTTGTCACCACCCTATTCCGTAGCGTCAATCCCCTGGAGTCAAATCCACTGCTTCAGCCCCACGCCCGCGTATTCCTTAGTTTCTGGAAAGACAGCCTCAGCAGTCGGCCGGCCTTTGAGGCCTGGTCCGCCCTTATGGCAGAAACACTCCAGATCGAGGCCCAGCTCACTAACGCCACAAATCCCCAACTCGGTGACGACGACACCTTTGAGCTGTTTGATCGCTACACCCTCCATTTATTAGTGGAGGGTTTTCAGGCCAACGAACCGGCGAGCAAGTTGCTGGAGCTAATCCGCAGTCGCCGCAACTCCACCTGGTTCGGAAAGCACCGGCGCGGTTATCAGGCCGTTGAACACGCGATCCAGCTGCGCAGCCTTCTGGCTAATACAGATTTAAACGTGTCCTCCCTCGACATTGGCCTGCAGCTCTACGCCGAGCGTTGGTGGCGGATTGATCAGGCCTATCGCCTCTGTATCGCCAATCTGCGGGCCTACGGCCAACCCGGGCTGATGGAATCGCTCAAGGCTTGGGTGGAAAATCACTACGTAAATAACTTCTTGCTGCCCCTTTCCAACCACTGGAGCGATCAGGTGGCCAAGCTCACCACCTGGCAGGCCAGCACCCTCCCCAGCCAGCGGCAGTTCTATGCCCGCCATGTGAACCCCCTTCTTGCCAAAGGTCAGAGGATGTTCGTGGTGATTTCCGATGCCCTCCGTTACGAGGCTGCCCACGAACTAGCCCTACAGCTCACCCAAGGAAAGGGCTGGACCATCCAGGTGGAAGCGATGTTTGGGACTTTGCCCAGTTACACCCAGCTCGGAATGGCGGCCTTGCTGCCCGGTGCCCAGATCACCATCAACCCAACTGATGCCGCCGCTGCAATCGATGGCCAAAGCGCTAGCGGCACTGAGAATCGCGACAAGATCCTCAAGGCCCACACCAATGGCCGCGCCAAGGCGATCCAGGCGGAGGAGTTCCTCGGTCTCAATAGCCGCACCGATGGCCGTGCCCTCACCAAGGATCACGACCTGATCGTGATTTATCACAACCGCATTGATCGGGTAGGCGATAAGCGCGACACCGAGGCCAACACCTTTGAGGCAGTGGAGCAGGCCTTCGAGGAGCTGCAAACGATCCTGCGCAAAATCGCCAACCTCAACGGCAGCAATGTGGTGATCACCGCTGATCACGGCTTTCTCTTCCAGCAGGAGCCGGTTGATGACGGCGATAAGGCCATCTTCCCAAAAGCCGATGCCATCACCTTCAAGAACCGTCGCTATGCCTATGGAGAAGAGATCGATCCAGCCAGGGGCCTGAAGGTATTCACCGCCCAAGCCCTTGGCTTCACCGGCACCTGGAGTGCCGTGTTCCCCCTCTCCCTGGGGCGCTTCCCGATCAAGGGTTCAGGTTCCCGTTTCGTGCATGGCGGCCCCTCCCTGCAGGAGGTGGTGGTGCCAGTGATCAAGCTCAAGCGCCTGCGCAAGGACGAATCCCGCTTGGTGGAAGTGGAACTGCTGCGGGTGCCAAACAAGGTGACGACAGGCAAAGTGCCGGTGTCGCTATTCCAAAGGGAGGCCACCAGCACTAGGGTTTTACCGATCAGCCTCAGGCTGGCCCTCTATGCCAAGGCAGACAACACCCTGCTTTGCGAACCCAAGACCCTGGTTTTTGACTCAGAGGCAGCCGAGCCCCGCGAACGGGAACAACGACTGGAGCTACTGCTTTCCAACGCTGCCGAGGCCTACAACAACCAAACCATTGAGTTGCGATTTGAACGCTGGGTGGAGGGAGTTCATGACCCCGTGCCCGAACCGAGCAAAACTGTTGAGCTCAAGTTGCAACGGGCCTTCGGCAGTGACTTCGATGACTTCTGAGCCCGTGAGTGCCACCAGCAGCAGCATTGAGCCCACTGGCAGCCGCCTGGATCAAAAGATCCTTGAGCACTTCCCTGGTTTGGTGGTCCGCAAGGACCTCACCACCGAGCTCAAGCAAAACGCCGTAGTTCCCACCTACGTGCTCGAGTACCTCCTCGGCCAGCACTGCGCCACCGACGATCCAACCCTGATCCAAGAGGGTCTGGAATCGGTGCGGCGGATCCTCTCCAAGCACTACGTGCACCGCAACCAAGCGGAGCTGGTCAAATCCACAATCAAAGAGCGCGGCACCCACAAGGTGATCGACAAGCTCACCGTGGAGCTCAATGAAAAGGGTGGTTTCTACGAGGTGGAATTCACCAACCTGGGGCTTAAAAAAGTCCCGATCGAGGTGGACTTCATCAAGCGCTACCCCAAGCTGCTGGTGGGTGGCATCTGGGCAATCACCGATGTCGAATACGAGCTGCCCGCCGATCCCAAGGCCAGCCCTTGGAAGATTTCCAGCGTCAAGCCCATCCAAGTGGCCGGCGTCAACCACGACGACTTCATCGCGGCCCGGGCCAAGTTCACCACCGATGAGTGGATGGATGTGCTCATGCAAAGCGTGGGCTTCAACCCGGAGCACTTCACCCGCCGGGGCAAGCTCCTCACCCTGATCCGCCTGATTCCCTTTTGCGAGCGCAACTACAACCTCCTGGAACTAGGGCCCAAGGGCACCGGTAAATCCCACGTCTACGCCGAGTTTTCCCCCCACGGGATGCTGATCTCCGGCTCGGAGGTAACCGCCCCCAAGCTGTTTGTGAGCAACGCCAACGGCAAGATCGGCCTGGTGGGCTACTGGGATTGCATCTGCTTCGACGAGTTCGCCGGCAAGGACAAGAAGGTCGACAAGACGCTGGTCGACATCATGAAGAACTACATGGCCAACCGCACCTTCTCGCGGGGTATTGAGCAGCTCTCAGCCGAGGCCTCGATGGTGTTCATGGGCAACACCCAGAAGTCTGTGGCCTACATGCTCAAGCACTCCCACTTCTACGAGCCGCTGCCTGATAAGTACATCGATTCGGCCTTCCTCGATCGCATCCACGCCTTCAACCCCGGCTGGGAGGTGCAGCCGGTGCGCCATGAGCTGTTCTGCACGGGTTACGGCTTCGTGGTGGATTACATCGCTGAGGTGCTCAAGCACCTGCGCACCGAGGACTACACAGGTCTCTACAAACCCCACTTTGAGATCAGCTCCGAGGTGTCCACCCGCGATCAAACGGGTTTTGAGAAGACCTTCTCGGGTTTGATGAAGATCATCCACCCCAATGGCCAAGCGGCACCAGAGGAGATCGGCGAGCTGTTGAACTTTGCGATGGAGTGCCGCCGCCGCGTGCGCGAACAGATCTTGCGCATCGATGCCACCTTCAGTGCCAACGATTTTGCCTATCGCCCCTTGGCGGGTGGCCAGGCCGTCACCGTGCTGACACCGGAGGAACGGCAATACCCCCAGTTCGCCGGCAACAGACCGGAAGCCCTGGAGACTGAGCCCCCAGATCAAGAACAACCAGAGAGCCCGCCAGCCACTGCTTCCCAACTCTCCGAGGGGGGGCTGCCTGATGCCACGCCCGTACCTGCATTTAGTACTCCCCCAGTGAAGCCACTGCTGCAGGAGCGTCACCTAGTGGTACCCGAGAACGCAAAAGGCTGGAGCTACCGCAGGCTATTTGGCGACTACCTCGTAGGGGCAACCCAGATCACGGTGGTTGACCCCTATATCCGTGCATTTCATCAGATCCGCAATGTGGTGGAGTTCCTGCGGATGGTCAATGAGCTCACCCCTGAGGGTGATGAAGTGGCGGTTCACTTGATCACAGCCGCAGAGGCCGAGAGCAAGGAAAAGCTGGAGAAGCAGATGGAAAACCTTGGCCAGTTGCAGGACTCCTTCTCAGAGACAACCACGCCCTTCAGCTTTGAGTTCTCCGCCAGCCCCAACTTCCATGCCCGTAGCATCCGCACCGACACCGGCTGGAAGATCACCCTGGATCGCGGCCTGGACATCTTCCAGTGGTTCGAGCACTCAGCCTTCAATGCCGCCACCAACCTCCAGGAAGCCCGTATGACGAAGGGGTGTGAAGTGAGCTTTATTCGGCAGTCAGGTTAGTGGTACAACGATTAAATAATTCCTAAATAGACTTGCTAAGTCAGTCCTGGCAGCGGGTGATACGGTTGTTAAACTAACAGAATCTGGCGAGCAGACAAGCAACATTTCATTTGGAAGCTTGCGCAACAAGCTCATGCCAATGGGGACTTCCATACGGTTGCAACCGAAATACGCATATCCGAGCCTTCTGTGGCAGTCAAATTATGCAGTTTCTGCAATTTCAGCTCGCATCTGGGTGGTTTTGTCGCTGGATGCCCCAAAAACCCCCCAGTAAGGGCAAACTATCCACAGTAGGCTTACTAAAAGGCTTGCTCCCCTTTGCCCTTCTGGTTCTTCGCATGAGTGCAGCAGGAAATCAGATGCAGTGGCTTGATAGTGGATGGCAGGCCACGATCAAGTTATGACCAGCCTGGACGACCTAAAACTCGACGCACTGACCATAGGATTGGTCGGTAAGGAAGCCTTGCGCCTGATAAGGGACCAACAAATAGACGCCGCCTATCAGGTGTTCTATAGGGCTCAGAACGGGGTAACAGGGGACACTATCGTTTTCCGCAGTCAAGAAGGAGATCTGGAGTTGGTTTCCGGCGACAGGAAGTGGAGCTTCCAGGAGCGAAAGCGCAAGCCGTTGCAGCCCGATGGGGTTGGGCCGGTAGGTCCTAGGGCAGGAATCATCCAACCTGTGGTACCACCAGGGCCAGGGATCATTTCCCCTCCGCCAGTGGTTCTAGTTCCAAGAGCAGCGAAGTTACCCACCACCTACACCGCTTCGGTGAAGCTCAGTTCGGTTACTACTGGGCCCCAAGTGGGTAAGTTTCTCGATGAAGTGATGTCTCACCTGCAGGCGCTACCTGGAGTGGAGATCGAGATGACCCTAGAGGTTCAGGTGCGGGCGCCTGGTGGGATCGATGAAGCAACAGGGCGTATTGTGTTAGAGAACTCGGCGGCGCTGAAGGTTGAGAAGCCGGGGTTGTATTGATTATGGGAATTAGCAATAAAATTCTAAACACAGTTGCCAGGCTGCTCCTGAAAATAATTCCCGATGGCGAGCCAATAAAAACTCAAGTTAAAATCGAGCAGCCATCAATCAACAATGATGGACACACGGCTGAAAGCGAGCCTGTTGCCAAAGCCAAACAAAACAAGTCGCTTACCAAAAGCCAAGATCTCCACAAAATAGAGTGCAATGATGAACAACATAACGAACAGTCTGATGACATCATAATACAGCCTACCCCAGAGAAAAATGCCAAGCCCATCAATGGCTTGCCTGCTAGAAAAACCAAACAAAATCAATCGTCTCAACCTGAACCTGAACAGATTAGCGAGGCATCTGTTCATGCTCACGAATCAGAAATCGTATCACCATCAGCCATTCACAAAAAGCCAAAAAGAGTAAAGGCGTCACCCAAAAGCTCCCTCAAACCTCTTGGTGAAACTGAACCAATCAACGTACTAGCGCTTCGCAAAAAAATAGAAACTAGCCTGAAGCAATCAGGCATAAGCTGCATAGGCGATCTTGACGCCCTCAGCCCAGACGGAATCAAGGAGATTTTAAATCACAATGAAGGCGATTTCAAGGAGTTGATTGAATCATTAGAGCGGAAGGGCTGCTGGATCCAGCATCTACACGAGAAGCAAACCAGCAAGTCAGTATCGCCAAATAAGGACAATAGCGAAGATACTGATCTGGTCAGAGTCATTAACTCCAAGCCGGAGCCAGCCGAGAACAGATATCAAATACCGTCCGAAATAATACAATTACCAAGTTACAAATGGATCCCACAGGGGCAATCCATACAGGTGGCTGAAACAACCATCAATAGCGGCTTAATCTACTTTGGTACATCATTACAAACACTGTCAGGAGCCAACGATCCCTGTTTAATTGATCCATCAAAAGATGTTGCAGAGTCTGCCTTCGATGGATCAATTACACAGGGATCATTCGATTTCAACCAAAATCTGATGGGCTATTGGCCCAGCTATGGCGAGGTAACCGCTAAGGCACGACGTGCTTATTTGAATTGGTTGGCTGATGGCAAAAGTGATCCAAGCACTGATATAGGCGTTGTATTTTTATATTTCTATGGCCTAGAAAGACGAGTAATTATTGATAGCAAGATCTTCCCAGATGCGGCTGTAGAGATACCTACAATAACTGCAGAGTTACAAAGACTAATGGGGATCTATGGGAAAGCATCCAAATCATTCATGCGTTATGGATTAGCCTTATTGGATTGGATCGCAATAAACCATACATCGGAGCGCATGTACAAGGCCCTGAGCAGCCCTCAACTTTTCCCAGGTGAAATGCCCCTATCAATCAACTTGGCAGTTGGCCAGGCAGCAGTCGACAAGGTTGGCGTTCCAGCCGAAGTGGCACTGCAATGGGCAACACTTAGAATTAGTAGTCAATTGAAAAGTTTACTCGCAAAATACCCCACAGCATTTACACGAGTATTCAAGAGTCATTACGAACAGATCCTGGGAGAAGGATTGCTCATTCCATGCAATGACAAGCAATTGAGCTGTACCTATCATCCAGCATCATTGGGCCTAAGAGATATTCATAATCTTACTCTTGAAATGCAAGGAATCCCAGACGTTAGCACTCTACAGGAAGCAAGACATAAAGTTATCCAAATAGCAGAACAGACTGGTCTAGATCTTGATCCATATTCCAATTTTATTGGTAAATCCTCAAACCCAGATCGAATAAAGAAAGCGGCAGTTTTTCTGCCATTTCCAGCGTGGCCAGAAAAAGGGATTAAGGAACTCGAAGCAATCAAAGCTCTTATTCTTAATGGCCCCATAGCAATAGATGCAATAAAACTGGCCGAAAAGCTTGACCTATCAGTCACCGAATCAAAAGCCCACTACACTGTATTTTGCAGACAGCTAAGAAATCATTCATTATTTATTATCCCTGACGCGGAAATAGGCGCAGCAACTCCACAAGATGGTGACACAATAGTAATTTACAATGCCGAACCGGCAGCCACAGATAATTCAAGACAGTCAAAAGTTTACCATTCAGCAAACCTGGCTCTGCAGTTGG
>Ga0209297_1002057_pt1 | contig 11360 bp, 6 predicted proteins | sample S_130805_MF_Meta_FD_187322 | JGI IMG/M metagenome (GOLD analysis project Ga0209297, IMG submission 187322) | Freshwater microbial communities from Lake Simoncouche, Canada to study carbon cycling - S_130805_MF_MetaG (SPAdes) (version 2) | ecosystem: Environmental > Aquatic > Freshwater > Lake ... | reverse complement strand
TATTGTTTAAAAGATATTAGTGATAAATATACGACGGAAGATGGTACTAATACAAAATTACAGGATAAATACAAGCATCGATTATTAAATTATGTTAAAAACTTTGACAACGAAAAGAAATATAGTTACAACATCAAATATGATAATAATTCTTCAGATTTATATATTCATAATATTATTGCATATTTTAATTTCATTGTTAAACTGCTATTATTTATATGTGCTTTAATATTAATTGGTGTAGTATATAATTTATATAATACAATTATTAATAGTATTCATAGTTTTAAATGTCCTACAGATATTCCTCTTAAATGTACATCTTTACTTTGTGAAATATATGAAAATAACACATATATATATTATTTGCCTATTGTAATATTTTTATGCATTTATGTACATAGTATTATATACACATTTTTATTTAACAAGATGGTATACGGTAGTTTATATGAATTATATACAAAGAATTATATAAATGTTGACACAATGGTTAAGCAAGAACTTCATGATTTGAATGTTGAATCGAATAAAACTACTACGTTGGTTCCAGGCGAACATTCATCAGTTGAATATGAAAATACAAGCAAGTTCACAGACCAATTAATGGAGTTTTCATTATATAAATTAGATTTACGTAATTTTGTTATAAGTACAACAACGCCTCAAGCAATTATAGACAGTAATTTTAAAAAATTAATTGACGCAGGTTTATCTTATAATTTAAAATTTATTATACCAGAGAGTGATTATGATGATGTAAATAATATTAATGAATTATTAAAAATTATTTGTAATAATAAAGGATATTCAAAAAGAGATACTGGAGGATATACAGCACGAAATAAAAAAACAATTGAATTATATCAATCGCAAAATAAAATTATTGAAAAACAAATATTTATCTATCTTGTATATCATCTTGTAATCTCTCATAATATGGAAGACCCATTTATAATACATAAATTGAATAATATATTCTTTAATATATTTGAAAATATTAAGAAAAAATACAAAGAAGAAACAAAAAAGAAAGCGGTTGCGGATACACCAACGCCATCATCACAAGAAGCAACAGATGCAGTAGCAGCCAATTTAGCAGAAAAAGCCAAATTAACAGCAGACTTAGCAAAAGCAACACCAGAAGAAAAACAAAATATAGAAAAAAGAGCGGAAAATTTAAAAGCTCTGGAAACAATAAAAGAAAGCGATATAGACGCAAAAGGTGAATATGATGGAGATATAATAGTTGAAGCATTGTGTTATGATGTTAAAATAATGTATCGAGAAATCATTTGCTCTTATACTATTAAATCGTTATTACCTGAAAATATAACAAAGGATTATATAGAGAGTGAGTTAAAGAAAAATGGAAAATTAATGATTGATTATATAAAATATTATATAAATAAAAAAAATGTAGAGGATATTGGTGCTATTTTAACTGAAGAACAACAAACTGCATTAACTTCAACCATCACGGATGATTTTGATAAAAAAATTAGAGATACTCAACTCCCCGCTTTATATACTAAATTTGCTGACCATTTTTATAATTTTGTTCAAGAATATGATGAAACATTAACTATTAGCAAGATAGTATACAAACTAAATTTATATCTTGCGATTGATATGTTTCATACTGCAGTGTTTATATTAATAATATTAATAATATTATACGACCTTATTATTAATAAGTATCCTTCATTAAAACCGCAAATTATTAATATGATTAATTACATTATTCTAATTATGAACGAAGTTATATCTGCAATGTTTGGTTTGATATAATAATCTAATGTTAAACTCTACTAAAATTTATATTCTCTAACTCAACGCTTGGTCTTCCAGACAATGTCTGCAAATGATGACTGTTAATAATTTTTAATTTGCACATTTCAATTCTTTTTTTATAATCTATTATTTTTATTTGACATATATATAATTATTATAATAGTTAATATATTCTTTCATTGCGTCTTCAATAGACATGCCTTTAATACTATCCCATGCCTTCCATTTTGCGTGAGCCTTGTAAAATATAGAATAAGGTTCTGGAATATTGCAATCTCCTACTGTTGCCTGCTTGTAAAATTTATAAAAATCCAATTTAATACTATCACTAATATTAAGGCTGTCCATATCAATATCTTTCAAAATTTTCAAAACATCATCAAACTCTGATGCAATCTCCATTATATTTTATATTATTAATAATAATTAATCTTTATATTATTTTTATAAAATATAAATATAGAAGCTCATTATGAAAAAGCTCCCTTTAATAATTATTTTTGATATAGATCAAACTATTATTGGGAACATTAACATGCAATCCAAAGAGTATGATTTATTAGAGTTTCTATATAATTCATGCAAGAAAAAGGGCATAAATACGAAGTGTCCTTATGTAGATTTATTAGATATGCAAGATGAATTAAAAAATGGATTATTACGTCCTTATGTGAAAGAGTTTTTAATATTCTGCAATAATAAGTTTAAACACGTTGAAGTTTTCTTTTATACGAATAGTAGTTATAATTGGACAAACAGAGTTCTTGGTAAAAATATAGAGAAAGCTTTGGGGATGAAAATAAATCGTCCATTCTTTACAAGAGAAAATTCAATATCACTTGGTAGGAAAAAATCATTGGTCAATATATATCCATTAATTACTAAATCATTAATAAAAAAATATCCTTTGATGAAAAATGAACAAAATAGAGAATATATTTTGAATAATCGGATGATATTTATAGATGACATAAAGGACAATATTTTTTCATATACGAAAAGGCAACTCGTATGCACTAAATATACTTATTTACCCTACTATGACATATATGAAAAGATAATAACTAAATACAATATAGACCCAAAAATATTTAATGATAAGGATATTTTAAAATATATGGAAGATAATACAATATACATATATAATAAAAACGGAAGCGTGTTTCAAGCGAATAAAGAATATATAAATCTTGCAAATATGTTTAACGCGAAACAATCAGAAGTATCCAATATCCCAGATACATATTTCAAGGACCTTGTTGCAGAACTTTCAAAAAAAACTGTAAATAATGAATGCATATCAGACAGAAATATAATTACAATTAACAAAAATCACAGTATAAAAGAGGTTTCATAGCTCTTTCAAAAGTATTATAATAGTGTCGTCATCAATAATATAGGTTTCAATATTATTGCGTATTTCAAAATTTATATAAAAACATTCTGTTTTATCGACATTATTACGATGTCTTGTAATTTTTCTGTATAACTTTTCATTTTCTTTCTTAATTTTTTCAAGATTTTTATTCAAAATATCTTCCGTCATATTTGCTGTATACCAAGAATGATGCACCGAATTATAATCATTTCGTATTAAATTATTAACATGTGTGTTATACGCCACCTTGTGAACTTCGTAAAACTCATATAATTTGATACGAATATATTGCCAAAATATAAGTAAAACTAAATATAATTCAGCGAAACAGCAAAAATTCTTATCATATTCTAATACAAAATATTCGCCTTTTTCGTCAATATATATATTATATGTAAAATGTGTAGTATATTCTGATTTCTTTGTAAAGTTTACAAAGGTTTGTGCAATTCGTTTATCTAAATACTTAAATATATTAGAAGCAAACTTTAATTTATTAATATTTGCTTTAAATATATTATTGGAAGCCAACTGATTTTTATAGCACGATAGAATACTATTACTAAAGTGATGTTTCTTTTGAGCAATACTATTTCTTGATAGATAATTTAATAGATTAAGCTTTGGTTCTTCTTGATATATCAAAAATTGTGTTAGATTATTGTAATGTTTTTGATTATCAACATTTGCAATAAGCTCATTTAATACACAAGTATAATTATTTTTATACACGTGTTTATAAATAAGTATCTTGATGTCTTCAGGTAATTCCTGTAAATAATTAGATTTGAATATGTTATTACCGATACTACCGATACTACCGAAACTATTATTACTCATCTAATTATTATATTTATTTCTAAATATCTTATATCGGTTTAATTATTCTATTTTCTTTTTGTGAATATAACTGTCATAGTAAAAACGACCAAACAAACCAATAATACCAATACCATAAGATGCAAAGAATGTAATAATATAATAATTAAACCAAGTTTCAATTGGGGGTCTATATAAATAGAAATTAACATACAAAATAAAAAACTGGCATAATTGCATTGACGTAATATATTTTTTAATGCACCTAACTTGATTAACCTTCAATAAGCATCCTAAATAATATGAATACATTATCGTATGAACAAATGAGTTTAAAAGCGTTGCCATCCATACCATATCAACCTTGTATTCATACATTAGATGCCAGCTTATCACAGCGCCTATATGATGGTATTTTTGAAGAAATATTGGCGTTTTACCATTTAAATATAATAAAAATGTGTCAAAGAACTCATAATATTTTGATAAATAAAACCAATAAATTACCATGTCAAATTGCTGGCTTTTGAAATAATAATTTGCTTCAAATACTATACCATTATTATACAATATTTGCGATAATGATGCGAAAGTCCATGCACTAAATGCAACTAAAAACCCATTATGAATAACTGATAAATTGTATAATAGCACAGGGTTAATTCGAAGTTGTTTAGGATATACAATATAGCAAGTAATCGCAACAAATGGGGTTATATGAGGTGAGAAAGGCGATGCACATATTGACATGACATTTATTATATCATTTAATAGACAAAGTGTTTATATATTTTTGTAATATATATAATAAAAAATGATTTATAAGAGCATCAATATAAATATATAACGAAGATGAACTCTGCCATTGAATACGGATATATATATATAAGAAATCATCTTTCGTATAATCTTGATGATGCTTGCAAAATGGGTAAGACAAATAATATACCTGAAAGAGATATGCAATATGCAACTGGAGAGGTTAAAAGAGGATATTTTGAAGAGGTGTTTGAAGTTCCTATTAAAAAAATGGGTATTGTTGAACGTTTATTACAAATTGAGTTTAGTGAATTAAATGTTAAATATGATGCAGGAACTGAATTTTATAATAAAAAAATAATTACTCTTATTGAACCTTACTTAATTACACTTGGTATTAAGTATAAAAAATTAACCAAACAAGAAATTAGTGATTTGGTAAGATGCAATAGGGTTAGAAAGACAATGAAAAAAATAAATATTCAATCATTAATCAATATACTAAAATCCAAGAGAACAAATAAACAAATTATTTCCTACATACCGAGAAACGACCAAACTATTATTATTGAAAAGTCAGTTATACATTTTCAACAATACGATAAAGGTATGCTTGTATTAATGTGTGGAGTAGGAAAAACTCTAATTTCATTATGGATTACACAAGAACTAAACTCAAATACTATTCTTATTGGCGTTCCTAATAAATTATTATTGAAACAATGGGAAGAAGTTATTTGTGTTTTGTTTCAAAGTGTTCCATATTTAATTGTTTCAGGTGGTGTAGAGATTGAAAATATAATGAATTTTTTAGAAAATAATCAAAAAAAATGTATTGTAATAACTACATATTCATCGGCACATAAAGTATATACTACGACACAACATAGAAGGTTTATATTTGGTATGAAACTATTAGATGAAGTCCATCATTTAACAACAAACAATATGCAATTAGCACATAATACAAAAAAATATATTCAAATGTTAAAAATTCCATCTGTAAAACAATTATCATTAACTGCAACACTTAAACAACTTGAAAGTATGTGTGATGATGGTATTGTAGTTTCAAATGATAATGTTGATTATTTTGGAGAAATAATTGATAGAAAATGTTTGCTATGGGCTATTAATGAAAATATTATTTGTGATTATGTTATTCAAACCATTATTACAAATGAAGAACAATTAGAACAACAATTATCAAGATTTTATATTATAGAAGAGAATGATAAAAGGTTGTTTTTGACTGCATTTGCATCTTTGAAAAGTATATTTGACGGACATTCACATCATTTATTGATATATTCAAATAACAAGGATAATTCATTGAAATTAATTCAATATATAAAAATGCTGTTAGACGATAATTACTTTGATATACCTGATTTATATTATTCTAATTACCATAGTGAAATGAAATCAAAAGACCAAAAAGAAATAATTAATAATTTTGAAAAGGCGAAGTTTGGAATAATTACTTGTGTCTATTGCTTGGGTGAAGGATGGGATTTTCCATTATTGGATGGTGTAGTATTTGCTGAAAATATGACATCAAATATCCGTATAGTTCAATCCGCATTAAGAGCAAGTAGGAAAAACAAACATCAACCTAATAAAATCACCAAAATCATCTTACCTATTTTAAATAGAGATGACTGGTTAGAAAATAATGAAAATCCTGATTTGAAAAAGGTAAGAGAAGTTATTTACCAGATGGGATTAGAAGATGAAACAATTACTCAAAAAATAAAGGTGTTTAGAATTGATATTGAAAAGCGGTCATTAAATATAAATTCAATAAATGTTGGATGTGCGAATGAAATATATAGCGAATATGATTATGACGATGAATTAACAAAGCAATTAAGATTAAAAACAATTAACAGAATAGCACTTAATATTACTTATGAAAAGGCAAAGAAAATAATAGCTGATAAAAATATTAAGGACAAAAAAGCCTATTATGAATTATGTGACAAAGATTCAAGGCTATCATTGAATCCAGAAGAATTATTTAAAAGCAAATTTAAAAATTGGGTTGATTATTTAAGTATTGACAGAATATATTATGATTTTGAAACTTGTAAAAATAAGGTTAATGCATATCTATCTTTGTATCCAGACATTAAAAAGAATTATTTAGAATTATCTATAATATGCGATGAATTATGTAAATTAGACCCTTTATTCCCTCCTTTCGGTTTATGGGTTGATTACTATAATGTTAATGAACTGTGTGATGTTATTATTATATCAAATAAGAAAAAGAAGGGAGGTATTGCATTTTAACCGAAGTTAGGCGAAAGTAAAAAATGCTTTTTTAAATTAAAATAATAAAAATTGATTATATTTTTATATAAAGATAAAATAACTTACGCTTATAATAGAGATGCCTAAACAATATTCTTGCGAACTGTGTAAGAAGACCTTCAACCAGAAATGCGATTATGATAAACATATTAATAAAAAAGCCCCATGTATTACACTGAAGGAGATGCAAGATATTAACCAGATTAAAGAGGTTAAAATGGATAATAAGAGTGCTCTTATTAATATTTTCAAAAATTGTTTAGATATTTTGCGAGATAACGAAGGTTTAACTGGAGACAAAGCATTAAGGAATATGTCTTATTTCTTAATATTAAAGCTTATTGAACCGCACCTTGGCAAGGAAATTGATATTGATAATTATGAGTATGATTTTAGCCATCTTGAAGATGATATTATTGAAATGCATAAGACTAAATTACTTCAAATAGTTCGCTTTAGCAATCTTGCAAATGTAAAAGAAGATGATATTTCGGCAAATATGAAGTATTTATGGGAAGATATTCTGTCAAAACACCCGAGTACTAAAAATATCTTCTTAAAAGATAAGGGATTTGATATTCAACGCCAATCAACTTATAAAAATCTAATAAATAAAATTAATACGCTACCTGAAACTGAATACGATATTTTAGGTGATGCTTATGAAGAAGTAATTCAAAGTATTATGACAGGAAAAGTGTTAGGTCAATTCTTTACACCTCCTTCTGTTAAACATATGATGGTAAAACTTATTAATCCGCAAATATATCCAGATGGAAAAATAGATAGTTGTTGCGATCCTACAATGGGAACAGGTGGTTTCTTAATTACTTATTTGAAAAATATATTAGAGCAAGCAACAGCAAAAAATATTAAACTTGATTGGGACTTTATTAAAACAGAAGGGTTATATGGAAAGGAATTAGAACCCGATACATATCAGCTCGCTGTCTCTAATATGTTTATCACATCAGGGCAAATGTTTGATAAATTAGACAGAGGGGATAGTATTAGAGTTCCTATCTCAAGAAAGTTTGATAATATTCTTGCAAATCCTCCTTTTGGTATTAAAGGATTGAAGTATGATGATTACAATAGTTTGCTAAAAGACAAATATACACCAATCAAAACAGATAATGCGGTATCACTGTTTATTCAAGCAATTATTTATATGTTGAAAATTAATGGTAAATGCGCGGTTGTATTACCTGATGGGCAAGATTTATTCAGTAAATCTAATAAAACACTTATGATAATTAGAGAATATCTTATGAAAACTTGCGATTTGAAAGAGATTATCTATCTGCCATCAGGTATATTTACATACACATCTATTAAAACTTGCGTGTTCTACTTTATTAAGAAGAGAGAATGCGATGATGTATTGGAAACTAAAATTAATATATCCAAAACTCAAAAAGAAACTGGTAGAGATTATAAGTTTTCAAAAACACATCAAACAACTACTGTTAAGTTTTATGATTATAACCCCTATAATGATGTAAAAAATCTATTGGTTGAAGTTCCTATTGAGAAGATTGCAAGTAATTCATATTCACTTAATTATGCTGAATATATGAAAGACGAAACGGATGAAGAACAATATGAAGAAGGTGTTGTTGTTAAGACGCTTGGAGAGGTTTGTGAATTTCAAAATGGTTCTCAACTTGATAAAAAAGATATGGTTGAGGGTAATATACCTATATTTGGAGGTGGCGTTAAAATTGTTGGTTTTCATAATGCAAATAATAGAAATGGCAATGAAATAATTATATGTGGAACAGGATACCCGGGATATGTTAATTATAGTTTTGGAAAACCATTTTGGGCGTCACAATGTTTCACTATGAAAAGTAAAAACACATCAATACTTATTGATAAATATGTATATTATTATTCAAAAATAGTTTTAGAGAAAGAATTTATGTCTAAGCAAAAAGGAACTGCGCAAAAGTTTATTAGATTTAATCAAATAACAGATATAAAAATCCCAATCCCTTTACTTGAACGTCAACAAGAAATTGTAAAATATTTAGATTTCATATACGAAAAAACAAACAAAACAAGTAATGAGAAGATTGCAGAATTGAAGCAACTGAATGAATTTTGTTTGAATAATCAAAAAATATTTGGTGAGAATGTTGTGAAAGAATTATGTGAAATTAGTATAATTAATCCTGAAAATATGAAAGTAGGGCAATATACTGAAATTAATTATATTGATATTGCTTCTGTTAAAGGAGGACAAATATTAGAATTACAAAAATTAACAAATGATTTTCCATCAAGAGCAAAAAGAATAGTAAAAAAAGGAGATATTTTATATTCATCTGTTAGACCTAATTTGAAAGGATATGTTTATATTAGCGATGATATTCAAAATGGTATTGCTTCTACTGGTTTTGCCAATATTAGAGTAAAAGAACAAAATACAATATTATCAAAATACTTGTATTATATTATGATAAGTGATTACATAACTGATTATTTAATAAATAAAGCAAAAGGAGCACAATATCCTGCTGTATCATTTGATGACTTTGAAACTATAAAAATCCCCATCCCATCTTTTGAACGCCAAAAAGAGATTGTTGAATATTGTGAATTTAATGATACACTCATTAAACAATTAGAGAAAGAGATTGAAAATAATAAAAAACAAGCACAACAATTTATTACAGGTATTGTAAAACCACAAGTTCAAACAGAAGAACAAGATGATACAAGTTCAGTAAATACTGATCATATTGATGAAGTTCAAAATGAAATAATACCTGTTGAAGAATAAGTTATTATTGAACCAAAACCAATGTTTAAAAAATAAAAACATATTGTTATTGTTAAAGAAGATAATTATTAACAAATAAATTTAGTATAAATATTTTTTTATTTTTACACCAATATGCAAACATATAAGAACATATCAACATTATTATGTGATAATAAATAAATATTAAATGATTGAAGAATATTTAGAATATACGAAAATATACAAGGAAAAATACGGGGATAAATGTGTTGTTTTAATGCAAGTTGGTTCGTTTTTCGAGATATATACTATATATCAAAATACGGATACTTCACTTAATAACGATGTGTATATTATTGCAGAATTATGCGGTATTCAAACATCACGAAAGAATAAGACGGTTGCAGAAATATCAATTGCAAATCCTGTAATGGCTGGCTTTCCTTTGGCGTCGCTTCCAAAGTTCAGAGACAAAATATTATCAAGCAATTATACGATTGTATTGGTTGAACAAGTAACTGACCCTCCTAACCCGGAACGCAAGGTAACAGAGATAATATCACCAGGAACGAATGTTAATATAGTTAATAAGAAAAGCAACTATATTATGGTAATATATTATGAAATAATTGAGGGGTATATTATTGCGGGTATTTCGGGTATTGATTTGTCTACTGGGAAAACATTTGTATACGAAGTATCTTCTACAAAGGACGACCCCGAATTTGCAAATGACGAAGTATTTCGCTTTATCAGTACATATAATCCTTCTGAACTAATTATAATAAGCGAAGCAATCGACGACAATTACAAAAGAAAGATATTAAAAAATCTTAATATTAATAATATTCGCGTACATTACAAATGGGATAAATATGAACATTTGTCTTTTTTTAGTAATATAAATAAGCAGAGGGATATATTAGAGAAGGTGTTTGTTATTAAAAAGGGGTTCCTTTCAATCATAGAAATACTAAACTTGGAAAAATATAATAATTCGCGATTTTCGCTTTGCTGTCTCTTGGAGTTTGCTTATGAGCATAATTCGGATATTGTGAAAGGTTTAGAAGAAGCTCCAGAAGTATTTGAAATGAATAAAAATATGATTATTGAGTTTAACTCTGCAATACAATTAAATGTCCTTGGATTATATCCTGGCGACCAGCCTTTAATAGATATATTAAATAGATGCTCAACTGCTTTTGGTTTTCGAACATTTAAAGAGCGTCTTTTACAACCAATGATAAATGCAGATGATATTAACAAATCTTACGATGACGTAGATACATTATTAAAAGACAGTAAATATTTAATAGTGCGAAAGCATTTATCGTCAATCATGGATTTAGAGCGTCTTAAAAGAAAGATGAAAACGAACAAGATGGCACCACAAGATTGGGTGTCATTTAATGAATCGTTGCAATCTACAAAAGAGATAAGAAGTATGTTAGATTTTGCAGACGAAATTATTAGCATTAATGACATTGACAAAATTATTTCACAGTTCATAAATATTATAGATTTAGATGAGGCAGGTAAATATAA
>Ga0209297_1002055_pt1 | contig 11362 bp, 10 predicted proteins | sample S_130805_MF_Meta_FD_187322 | JGI IMG/M metagenome (GOLD analysis project Ga0209297, IMG submission 187322) | Freshwater microbial communities from Lake Simoncouche, Canada to study carbon cycling - S_130805_MF_MetaG (SPAdes) (version 2) | ecosystem: Environmental > Aquatic > Freshwater > Lake ... | reverse complement strand
TGTGAAGCACGTCAACAATACCACCGTGTGCGTATAAGTCTTCTTCTGTTGCAAAGATGGGTTTGCCTTCTGATAAGCGTTGATGTGCATGGTCAATGGCTTTATGCACAATACTGCGTGGCATGTCATCACCTTCTTGCATGTGCAAAATATGACGGATCTCGTCAGGTGTTAGTGTAGGAATTAGCGTTGGCACATCCATTTCTTCACCATTGATAGGCACACCAATTGAATATTCAGTCATCACGCCTGTACCGTCTGGACGCTCAAGCTCTCCGAAATAGCCAAGACCTTTCTTTGTTTTGTCTGGTCTATCACCATAGCCATAGTCACTTTCTTCGTACTTGTCGTGTAGGTCTTTAACTTCACCGCCTTTAGCAAACGGCATATCATATTCAAGTTGAACTTGACGACCAGTACTGTTGGCGAAGCCTTTAATAGGTATGTCTTTATTTCTTTCATAAAATTCATTTTTCAATGCGTTTAATTCTTCTTGCGTAACATACGAACCATGTTTTTCTAATGCTTGATTGTATAAATCATCATTTAAATCTGACTTATATTTTTGCAGTCTAAGCAATCCAGAATTAGGCAAGTCATGAACCATAGACCAATCTTGTGAACGCACGAAATCTTGAATAGCAGGCAAATACTTTTCATTAGGTGCTGCGTTTTGTTTGCCTTTGATTTGGGCAATACGTTCTAAATCATCACCATAATCTTTTTTTGTTTCAATCGTCACATGCGGTTCACCACGTCTATCACGCAATGAGTAAATATTGGTATCACCCCTTCCTACCTCATCACAATACTGACCAACACAATGCCCCATCGTGTCGCCTTCAAACTTCAGTGCGGCTTGTAGTGCATCACGTCTGTCTGCAATACGGTAATCTGCCAATGCTTCTTCTGGTGTTGATGCACTTGACCACTCGCCACCACTAGCATCAAGCACCGCTGGATTACCACGTCTGTCTTCACCAAGATAATGCCCTTCTTGCAATGTAGGCTCTGGCATTTTCATTTGCATCCAAGCTAATCCTTGATCGGGATATTCTTTGTGCATTATGGTTGCAGCGTTGCGACCTTCTTTAAGCTTCTCAGCTTCACGCCATGCATTGATCTTAGCAACATGCTCAACAGCCTGCGGCATGGAAACACGACTGAGTTTGGCTGGATCTATGCGCAGAAAGTCTGGTAGATCTGTGTCTGGATGTGTTGCATTGCGAAGTTTACTTGCTAAATCGTAAAAACCTGTGTCATTAGTATCAGTGCTTTTTATAGCGTAAACATTTTGGTTTTCTGGCACTGATTCAAGCCAAGGATTTGCTTGTAAATATCTAGGACTTGTATCAAGCAATTCTTTTGCTTTGTCAACAGTAAACGCATTGTCAGCGTAATGCTCCCAAAGTTTAGCTAAATCTGATTTAGCAATCCCTTCTACTGGGTAGCCTGCTTTTTTTCTTAATTCTTCAACATCATTGTATGGTGATATTTCTTTGTCGGGCGAGTAATGCAAAGGATTATAGTTCTCAAGCTCTGATATTTTATCTTGAATTCCAGCAGTTTCACGCTGTGCATTAGCTATCCGATTAGCAATCACCTCTGGTGGCAATCCCATTTCTTCATATTTAGCGGCAAGCTCTTGCAGGTTTGGTATTTTTGACTTTTGTTGACTGATAAGCACGTCACGTTTGACAGGCCATTCCTCGGCAATACGTCGAACCGGATCTTCTGGTGTACCCATTTCGTTTTTAATATATTTAGCCAGCTTTTGTTGTAGCCAATCGTTGACTGCCATTTTAGGAACGGTTTCAGCATATTCGTGTGGCATTAAATGCATACCGGCACGCGCATAACCAGCAAGCTCTGGATCAACATATTGTGAATAACGCATGGCTGCGTCTTCTGGTGTTATGTAATAACTTGCACCTTTAACAAAATTGCCACCCTTTGGTTTGATGATCATACCGACATTGCCAGCCATTGCATTGCGTGCGGTGCTTTCAGCAGGACCAGCAAGCAACATGGCTGTGTCAGCTAACGATTGTGCGCGTCCTTTTTTGAATTGCGGTACGTTACTCATCTCCGGTACACGCATAGGCGCATCACCGTATGACCAGTTTTCTATTTCTTCGGGTGCGTTTCCAAGTAACATGTCACCAGCACCAGATCCACCAAGTAGCGGAACCCAGTCTGGAACAGAATATTGATTGCCAGATGATTTGGCGTTTTGAAGAAGCTCTGCAAGTTTTGCAAGGCTAGGCTGTTGTGGTATTGCTCTGTTATACGGCATAAGGATTCACTCGCTCACGTTTTGGCTCACGTCGCTCGTCGATGTCCTTTGCTACCGGTAACTCAAACCATCCATCGTCTTTTAGATAGATGACCGCCTGCGTGAACGTATCGACATAGTCGTCGTGTTCTGCCACTGGAAATTTTGCCAGTTGTTTTAAAAATGCAGCCGCCCAACTAACGGGTTGACCACGATTCTTTTTAGACTCTGGGATCCACAACAAACCCAACTCTAATGTCGGTGCAGCTTGGTGTGCGCGTGAAATCTTGTCTGCTTTGCCAGGATTATAACCTACCGCTGGAACTTTCGCCAATCTCAGATCCTGCAAAAGTGATTGACCACTTGCCTTCGCTTCAACCAGGATACGATCCGGTCTGCGTGCGCGTGAATGCGGTGACTCTTTTGACATCCCACCATACTCTGTTGTCCAATCCTTGATTGCCTTGGCACGCAAATCTGGGTAGCTGAGATGTTCATCCCATGCATCAATGAGCATTGCGTTATGCAACCCTTCATGTGTGAATATCGCCCAAACTGTGCAAGCCGTTGGATCACCTGTGGTCTTCTCGGTAAACGCGCAGTCATAAGATTGAAGTATATATTCAAACGGAGGCAAGCCATCATCGGCTGACCATAAGCCAAAGTGTTTTGTTTTTAAGATACCACCAGACACTGGCGCAGGATCCTGTTGAAGTTGTCCCGCTGTACCATAAGTGCCGAGCAATTGCTTAAGCATGGTGATTTCTTTTACGCCAAACCGATCAGGACAAATCAAGTCCCCTTTCTTTGTGCGTGGATCATATTCGCCAAGGATGGTCTTGCGTCGCTTGCCATCGTACTCAGCAGGAATACAGATATGCTCCCAGCCTTTGATGTCGTTTAAGATATGACCGCTGATGTCACGCTCGTGCAGACGTTGCATGACGACAATCATTGCGTCGGTCTTGGGATTGTTTAGCCGTGTTGACCACACCATGTCAAACCATTCGAGATCTGATTCACGCATTGCTTCCGACTGAGCTGCTTGCGCTCCGTGAGGATCGTCGCAAACAAGCCGCGAACCTCCGTCGCCTGTAACACTGCCTCCAACAGACGTTGCGATACGATAACCCGTTTTGTCATTCTCGAAACGTTGCTTGGCGTTCTGATCCCCCGTAAATTTAAACATGTGACCCCAGCGTTCTTGATACCAGCTTGACTGCAAAAGTCGTCGTGTTTTCAAGTTATCGCGAGTGGATAATGTTGAAGAATAAGACGCACAAAGATATTTCTGAGCGGGATCTGTGATCCACTCCCATGCCGGCCACATGACTGACACAATCGTTGACTTGGAATGACGCGGAGGAATGTTGATTAGCAGTCGATGTATCTCGCCAGCACTGACTGCTTCGAGATGCTCGCAGATTTCCTCGATGTGCCATGACTGCATAAACGGAATGCCAGGTTCCACCACATGCCATGACTGCTTAACAAATTCATAGAGTGATGCCGACGCAGCGCGTCGCGCCTTCTCAGCCTTGACCTTTTCGAGCAGTGTCACGCACTCGCCTTTTCAAGCAATGAGTGCATGGTATCCAGCTCATCATCGCTCAAGCCTTTGAAGTCACCAGCGGTTTGTTGCGTGTTATTGATTTGAATGGCGGTATCAATGTCTTTGCCCAGGATCGTTTCCTTTCCTTTTTGCAGTGCATTCTGTGCTTGCGTATGCTCTTGAATGGTGATCGTTTCATCAATCTTGCGCATCATTGTTGAAAGATTCTTCATCGTGGAACGTTTAAAAAACTCCACATGTTTTAGTCTTTCAATTACCGCATCCTCGACAACACGCTGTTGGTGCGGTAAAAGTGCGGTAAATTCTTCGCGAACTCGTGCAGTATCTTCAATCAGCTTAGGTAAAACCCCCCTTTGCCATTCTTCTTTTTTTGCTCTTTTAGCTATATTAGAGTTATCAATTCTTGTTTCATCGGAGATCTGCCGTAAAGACTTATCGGCTTCATATAACGCCTTTGCCTTATCCCAATCTCCCTTCGTTGGTCTTGCCATAACCAGCTCCTTTTCTGCCGATTGATTTATAAAATACTTTCGATTCTTTTTTGTGCAATATCAAAGTAACTTTTATCTAGCTCACAGCCAATAAAGTTACGTTTAGTATTAACGCAAGCAACACCTGTTGAACCACTGCCCATAAACGGGTCTAAGATTACTTGTCCTACATCAGTATTTTTAGAAACAAGAAGTTCCATTAAATCGACTGGTTTTTCAGTAGGATGCGTTAGCTTAGAACTTGTTATTTTTTTAAATTCAAGAACATCAGAAGCTCTGCCGTTTCTAAATAAAGAACGCCCTTTGTGTGCATAAATAACAAATTCGTGTTTAGGTGCGAAACCCGCTTTTAAATCACCTGAACCGTGATTATTTTTAACCCACACAAGTATATTTTTAACTTTAAATTTACGCTCAATAGTTACTTTAAATACGTCTACATTATGCCATGAACAAAAAATATAGGTAGCTGTATTATCATCCATAACTCTGTATATTTCAGAAACAAAATCATCTAACCAATTCAAATTAACATCATTTATAATCTTATAGAATTTATCGGTCACAGTTCTACGGTTAGATTTATAATCAATACCGTAAGGAGGGTCAGTAATCACACAATCTACTGAATTATCAGGCAATGTTTTCATGAACTCTATGCAATCGCCATTATGTAATATCATTATTTATCCTATATATTTTTACCGGTAACGGAGAATAATTTCTTTACACATTGCGGATCGCACAATGTCATCAATTCCAAATTCAACTATGCCGATCTTATCCACATCATAAAGCCGATCTACTGCATCAGCAAGTCCAGACAAGCCACGAATGTCTGTCTGCGCTGTGTCGCCATCAATAATCACTTTACAGTCTTCACCAATCCGACTTAAAAATAATTTCATCTGCGATGGCGTAGTATTTTGCGCTTCATCTAAAATACACAGACTGTTCTTAAATGTACTGCCACGCATGAACTCTAATGGCTTTAATTTGATCTGTCCGCGCTTAACCAATAGGTCAGTATAGGATTTTCCCAAACGCTCCTCCAGAACGCTTAAAAGCGGCTCCATGTACGGTGCAAACTTTTCACCAATATCGCCAGGTAAAAAACCAAAACCTTTGCTTGACGCTTCGACGTTTGGTCGAGTCAATATCACGCTATCAATGAGCTTTTCTTCGAGCAGCTCCGCTGCGTATGACGCGGCTATGTACGTCTTACCCGTCCCTGCCGGACCGACAGCAAAAGTAATGACATTAGCACGAATGGCATTGATGTATTGTTGCTGTGCTTTGTTTAATGCACGCAACTGGGATTTCTTTAGTGTTGGCGTTACATCTTGTACAAACTTTTGTGCGCGTCGATCTTTGCGCTTAAGTTTCTTTTCAAAATCCATGTAAGATCCTTATGAAAAAAATATATTACTATCACTAAAAGCACTGTTTACTACCCCATGACAATCAGTTACATTCTTCCCTATGTCATTAGTAGACTACCGTTACCAGTAGCCGTAACCCGTGTGGATCGTGTAGCTAGTACGATTTATCCACTTTAAAGGCTGCAAGGTTGCGAATTGCGGTACGCGACAAGCAATGGCATCGCGCTAGGTAATTGACTGCTCTCCGCCCAGCGCGATTGAAATGAAAACTAAAACATGAACACGATAGCCATCACGCTATCACTAAAAACACTAACACCTAAATGCTTTTAGTGATAGCAAAAAAACCACCACGCCATAAACTGCAATGAGTGGTGGCCGTGTTTTTGGTTGATAGTAATCTCAGTATTCGTCGCTGTACTTTCAAGCAATCCCAAGTCTCCTATTTCTGAGCGTCTGGCCATTACAGGTGCACTGTTATGCGCGTACTATCAATAATCAACTCTCTTACTTATACATTTCGATACGTTGTACACCGTATTCTACCTGCGTCTTGAGCCAACCCGATTGGTCGATTCCAACATCGCCAATCCTTTCTGGTTCACGTTTGGATTCTTGCCAGCCAAGGTTGTCAATTCTTCGTAAAGTTGATTAGTGATAGTGCTTGTCTTTCCAAGCTGTCAACATAACTAAACCCAAGCCACAAACCAGCCATTGATAAATCGCCAAAAATAAAAATACTGGCTTGTGGTGGGCATAAACTTATTCATCGTCTTCTGGATTCTCTGGTGATGCTCTTTGAATCATCATACTATCTGCAATAATATATGCAAGATTTGAAACGCTTTCAATCGCCACATATTCCCTACCTGCCAATAATCCTTCCATCGCATGTGCCGCAAAAATATCTCTAAGATCCATTATCTTTCCCCATAAAAAAAACCGTCTTTCTAATCTGGTGAAAGTTGCCGTGAATGATAGCGGCTCAGATTATAAATTCGGTTTTGTTTAATCATTCATCATTAACAGGTCTTTCACAACCTGCACATATTATACATCATTTTAAAAATTTATTACGCTTAAAAGTTCGCACAACATAAACGCCCTACCGCCCTACTCCTAAAGAGAGTAGGGCGTGGGCGGGCGTTATTTATGCTGTTTTTGTCAAAACGCCCGCCCTAATTAAAATACCGCCCTAGGGCGTTTTGGGCGTTCCATTATTTCTCATTTTTCATCATAATGAGTGCTGATGCATTAACTTGATCAATCATGATCCAGCCATGTTCAAATGGTTTTATCACGTCACCGCCTTCCATCAGATTTACAAAGCCATTTGTTGTAGATGGTTTTAAAGCATTCTCTGCTGTGCGCTTTGCCCAACCGTCTGCATCAAGTTTTGCCATAAATGCTGATCGGCTAATATAAGGCATTTCCTCTCTGACTTCTGTTCCTGTTGCAAACCAAACCTTTTCAAATAACTTTCTGTGTGAATCTAACTTTGAATCTTTTTTGATTGCCACAGGTGCATCAGTGGGTGATAACACCGCGCTGTACACTTGATCACCGTCTTCATCAATCCAACCTGTGATAGCAATCTTTTCAAGCGTTGCATAAACATCTAATGTTAACTCAGCATCTTTTGATTTCTTTTGTGATATTTGCATTGGCTTGTTTTCATCACCAGGCGCAACACTAATTTCAATATCGAGTGCGCCACGCCATGCAGACGATCCACGCGCCCTATGTTGATTTTCAGCAGACACACCAGTGTGATGTACTAAAACAACAGTGCAACCAAACTCCATCATCAATGCAGCGCACGCATCTAGCATGCTTTTTGTGTCTTGCGCTGAGTTCTCGTCACCAAGAAGGAAACGATGCAACGTATCAAAAACAATAAGGCTTGGTCGCTCATTAAGACTGAGCAGTGCTTCACGCACACGTTGATAACCCGATGGCGTGTTAAGATCGCACCCCGACTTTGATACCCACATATTTAATTTACTAATTTGATTCTTTTGTTTCCAAGCAGCGATGCGACCACGAAGACCATGATGACCCTCACCAGCAAAGTAACCCACTGAGCCAGCCTTCACTTTATGTCCCATCCACTCACCACCGCCCGATGCAATGCGAAGGCACTGATCGAGTACCATGAATGTTTTACCACCACCAGACGGGCCATGAATCATGATTAATGCTTCTTCTTGTATCCAGCCTTTAATTAGCCACTTTATTGGTGAAGGTTGCGTGCTTAAATCATCAGCAGGTACTAACCAATTATCTTTTGGTGGCATAAGTAAACTCAGCAAGTCACCACCGTTGGTAACGAAATCATTTGCGTCACCAAGTTCTGGTGGCGAAACTATTCTTGCGCCATGTTTTGCTGATGCCTGCTCTGCGTAGCGCATACCAACACCAGATGAATCGTTGTCAGCCACAATGACAATGTCCTGTGTTGCGCCATAGGTTTCTCTCATGATGCCTGTCACTGGAACAATGTTTGATGCGGAGTAAGCAACGATACAAATACTGCCTGTTGCTTCATGAATGGTAGCGGCTGTGGCAAAGCCTTCTGCAATAAAAATGGTTTTAGGATTTTCAGCGTTTCCAATTGACCAAAACTTCCCGCTAGTTGCACCACCTTTATGATAGAGCTTACCGCCATCTGTTGAAATGTATTGAAGCGTTGATAAGGTGCCATCTTTGTTTAGCAATGGAACAACAAGCCGTCCATCACCAGTGACTCTTGCACCATGAACGCAGATGCCTTTCTTTTTTAAGTAAGGATGTTCTTTGTTTGCGGGCGTGCAATCTGACCATATCTTTGATACTACATCCTCAGTAACTTCATGTTGTTTTGCAAGTTCAGCATCACGAGCAACTTTAGCTTCAGACATTCTGCGCGAGTGTGCCATTTCTTCTGCGGCAGTAAACTTTCGCCCAATGTCTGCACGAAATGACATTTCAATGCCAGCTCGCCAATCACCAAACCTACCTGCCGGTGTACCATCGCCATAACAAATGTACCATCCTGTTTTATCTCCAGCACCCGATGATCCTTTTGATCCTGTTCTAAATCGATGAATCTTTCCATCCATATAAATAGTAGATGGTGGATCAATGCCAACATCACGCATCGCATTAACTAATTGCGACTCTGGCGACTCTGGCACCGATTCCACTGGCGGATAAAAACTCCCATTAAAAATATTAGTTAGATCTGCCATTGTTGCTTTCCAAGTAATCAGTTAATTTTGTCATGACTTTATAAGTCGGATTAGCATTTTCATTATCTCTAATCTCTCTAATGGTATTGAAATGAATGCCTGTTGCTTCTGCAATCATAGATACTCTGCGATCTTTTAATAATTCTCTTATTTCATCTAACTTCATCATTTTTTTTATTCCTGTTGGTGGTTAATTTTTGAAATAGAATATCATAAATAATATTTTATTGTTGACATTTAATATTAAAATGTTTAAAATCTTTTCTCAAGAGCTAACCGGAATTCCTCCAACCAGCTCAAAACAGGAGAAAAACAATGGCTATTAATTTAAAAAACACGTCTGATGTACACACCAATGGCGTTAAAGTTTTAGTGTACGGACATGCTGGCGTTGGCAAAACTACGTTGTCAACGACAATGCCAAATCCCGTGATTATAAGTGCGGAAGGTGGTTTATTGTCAATTAAAGACAGCAACATACCCTATGTTGAAGTATCAAACATGGCGGATATAACTGAGATATATTCTTGGTTGTTAACACCAGAAGGCAGTCAGTTTGATTCCGTTATCTTAGATAGTTTATCTGAGATTGGTGAAGTCGTTCTAAATCATGAAAAATCTGTGAATAAAGATGGCCGCGCTGCTTATGGCGAGATGGCTACGCAGATGACCGCATTAATTCGCGCATTTCGTGATCTTCCAGGTAAAAATGTTTTAATGACCGCCAAGGTTGAAAAGTCACAAGACGAAACTGGTCGAATGATGTACGCGCCATCAATGCCAGGTGCTAAGTTAGGTCAAACATTGCCATACTTTTTTGATTTAGTGTTGGCACTTCGCGTTGAGAAAGATGCTGACGGTGTTGCTCAACGCGCATTGATGTGTGATAGCGATGGACTATGGATGGCAAAAGACAGATCCGGCAAACTTCAAGCATGGGAGCAACCAGACTTAGGCGCAATCATCAAAGAAATTGGCGGTGCAAAATGAACATCACCGAATTATCTAACCGCTGGTTAGAACTTAAAGTACAAGAAGAATACGTTGTGTCAGAACGTAGACTAATTGAGGATCAAATATCTTCTTTGATCAAAATACAAGAAACGCTCGAAGGCGTTGAAACAAAAAAAATTGGTAACCTTGTAATCAAAGTTACTGGTCGCATTGACAGAAAAGTGAATGCAGAAATGGTGCAAGAAATTGCAGCAGAAAATGGATTATCTGAGCATCTATCGGCTTTATTTAGATGGACACCTGCTATTAACATGACAGCGTGGAAAAAATGTTCACCAGAAATTACAAATATTTTACTCGGTGCTGTTACATCAAAACCCGGTAGACCATCATATAAAATCACAATTGAGGAATAAGTCATGGCATTTTTAGAACAAACATTTAGCGTAGAAGATTTACCAGTATCAACTAATAGTTATGAATTAGTACCAGAAGGTTGGTACACAGCAACTATTTCTGGTGCTGAAATAAAAACGACCAAAGCAGGTAATGGTCAGTATATTAATGTTAAATACACTATTGTTGGTCCAACACATCAAGGACGCATTGTATTTGGCATGATTAACATTAAAAATCCAAATCCTCAAGCAGAAGAAATTGGTCGTCAACAGCTTGGTGAAATCATGAGAGCAATTGGGTTAACAAAGGTATCAGATACCGACCAATTGATTGGTGGCACATTGTCTATCAAAATTAAAATCACGCCAGCTAATGGCAATTATGAAGCATCAAACAGCGTAAATGGGTTTAAAACATCTGGCAATGGCATTGCACTTGCGCCAAAGGCAACATCAATACCACCAGCAGATGGCAAAGCACCACCACCTTGGGCAACTAAGTAAGTAACAAAATAAGGGCGTTTAACACACGCCCTTTTTCTTCGGAGTATTTATGTTAATTCCAGAATCAAATCACTCTATATCCGTGCTAGTAGATAAAGCGCATCAAGACAGAAAAGAAAAGCCAAGACCACACATGGGCGGATCTATGCTTGGTCATTCTTGTGACCGATGGCTATGGCTATCATTTAGATGGGCAGTGCAAGAAGAATTTGAAGGTAGACTGTTAAGATTGTTTAGACGCGGACATTTAGAAGAATCCACTATTGTGTCAGATTTAAGATCTATTGGCATTCATATTGGCAATACATCTGAGCATCAATCGCGTGTTGATTTTGGATGTCATGTATCTGGATCGCTTGATGGCATTATATTTTCTGGCGTACCAGAAGCACCAAGCAAAAAACACATTTTAGAGGCCAAGACACACTCTTTAAAATCGTTTGATGATCTAGTCAAACATGGCGTAGAAAAGTCTAAGCCGATGCACTACATTCAAATGCAAGTGTATATGCAAGGATCTGGTATTGACCGTGCGCTTTATTATGCTGTCTGTAA
>Ga0209297_1002052_pt1 | contig 11391 bp, 14 predicted proteins | sample S_130805_MF_Meta_FD_187322 | JGI IMG/M metagenome (GOLD analysis project Ga0209297, IMG submission 187322) | Freshwater microbial communities from Lake Simoncouche, Canada to study carbon cycling - S_130805_MF_MetaG (SPAdes) (version 2) | ecosystem: Environmental > Aquatic > Freshwater > Lake ... | reverse complement strand
ATTCACATAGGTGTGATGCTTCAGGGTGCCATTCTGTTGTTTGCGCTTGGTGGCGAGGCTTTCCGCCGGTATCACATTCATGTTGTGCGCGTTCATGATGTATCGACCAAGAAGGTTGCAGCATGAACGAAAACATCTGGGTCTTGATGTCTGGAGATGCAATTGCCATTGCAACGACGTTGATTCTGGCTGCACTGGGAGCTTTGTTTACCGAGCGTTCTGGTGTGCTCAACCTCGGCATCGAGGGCATCTTGCTCACGTCGGCGATTAGTTCGTTTCTCGCAGCCGATGCTTCTGGAAGCGTGTGGCTTGGTCTCATCGTTGGCTCGTTGATCGGTGCCTTGCTCGCTTCGATTCATGCAGTGCTTTCGGTGGTGTTTCGCGCCAATCAAATTGTTGCTGGTTTGGCGCTTGTCATCTTTGGCACCGGTCTGGCCAACTTTTTGGGCAAGCCTGCTGAGGGCAAGACGGTCTCAACGGTAATTAAACCACTGTCGTTCGGACCACTCTCTGACATTCCGATCATCGGCCCAATTGTGTTTGGTCAGGACATCATCACCTATCTTGCAATTGCATTAGCCATCGTTGCATCTCGCTACTTGTTTAGTACTCGACCTGGTCTGGAATTGCGCGCAACTGGTGACGACCCAGCAACGGTTGATGCTCAGGGTCTTTCAGTTGCAAGAATTCGCATTCGTTACACCATGATCGGCGGTGCGCTTGTAGGTCTTGGTGGTTCGTGGTTGATGCTTGCGCAAAGTGCTGGCTGGCATCAAGCCGCTACGACAAATGGTCTTGGCTGGATCGCGCTTGCGCTCGTGGTGTTTGCTGGATGGCGCCCTATGAGGATTATCTTTGGCGCAGTGTTGTTCGGTTTTACCTTGCAGTTGCCATTCACCTTGCAAGCAGAACAGATCACGTTCATTCCTTCCGCGTTTCTCGAGATGTTGCCTTATCTCGCAACGCTGATAGCGCTGATTGCATTGAGCCGACCAGGAAGTCGCAATCTTCTTGGTGCTCCGCGCGCGTTGGGCACGCCATTCGTGCGCGACGAACGTTAACGAAATGAAACTGTCCAAGAGTTCTACCAACGCAGAAATACTTGATGTACTCAATCAGGTGTCTGATGCGATTACGACAGTGCTTGCAAATAACACCAACTGGGGTCTGTCGGGTTTGCGACACACCCAATATTCGGTGGATGTCGATTGCGACAACGCTGCACTTGCAATCCTGCACGGCGCAGGCTGCGCGGTGTTGTCGGAAGAAAGTCAGATAACAGGCGAGTGGGGCGACAACGACATCTTGGTCGTAATGGATCCTCTCGACGGATCAACCAATGCAAGCCGTGGTGTGCCGTGGTATGCGACTGCGTTGTGCGCGCTCGACAATACGGGCATGCGAGCGTCACTCGTGGTCAACCAAGCTTCGGGGCGCGACCGATATTGGGCAACCCGGGGCGGTGGAGCGTTTCATAATGGCAATCCAATTCGGCCGTCTGCGTGCACCGACATCAAGGATGCGGTAATTGGGATTTCTGGCCTGCCAAATTTCAAACCAGGTTGGGCGCAATTTCGGGCGCTTGGCGCGGCGGCTCTCGACATCTGTTTGGTTGCCGACGGCACATTGGATGGTTGGGTCGACATGAATAGTCATGGCGTGTGGGACTACCTGGCAAGCATTTTGATCTGTCAAGAAGCGGGTGTGGTTGCCGTGGACCATCTAGATCGTGAACTCTTGGTGACAACATACGATGACAAGCGGACACCGATTGTGGCCGCTTCACCTCAACTGCTCTCACAATTGCGTCAAGTACGATTACAGCATGCTGGTTGACGAAGCAACATACCTTGACGGTGCGAGAGTTGCCGAAAGTCAAGCAGATAATGGAAAGTCGTTTTCATGGATCGGCCTTTTTGACTCCACGGTCTCCGAACTCCATCGCTATCAAGATCGTTTTCGACTCAACGATCTAGCAGTTGAAGATGCGCTCTTTGGCAAGCAACGCCCCAAGATCGATCTGTACAACGAGCACACTCTGATTGTTCTCAAGACTGTCGCATATAACGTCAAAACCGAAAAAATCATTGTTGGTGATCTCACATTATTTATCGGTACAAGCATGTTGCTTACCGTCCGTCACGGAGATGCATTGCCATTGCAATCTATTCGTGCTGATTTAGAGTTGCATCCCGAAAAGCTCAAGGGTGGGCCATCGGCCGTCTTGCACGAGATAACCGACCGCATGGTCGATCAATATCTAGAAGTGGCAACCATGTTGGCCGAAGATGTCAATCAGATTGAAGATGAGGTATTTGATGATGAAATACCAGCTTCGGCGTCTCGAATGTATTTTGTTAAACGCGAATTGATCGAGTTTCGGCGTGCTGTGTGGCCGCTTGTAGAGCCACTTGACCGGCTCGCAAAAGGGGCCGTGCCTTTCGTGAGTGCTGATTCGGCGTTGCTTTTCGCTGACGTGCGAGACCATTTGCTCAAAGTGATTGATGAAGTTGACACACTTAATGCGCTCATGGACGCAGCGTTACACGCCAACCTTGCGCTCATCCAGGTGAAACAAAACGAAGACATGCGCAAAATTTCTGCTTGGGTTGGTATCGGCGCCGTGCCCACAATGATCGCTGGTATTTATGGCATGAATTTTGAACACATGCCCGAACTTGAAACCCAATATGGTTACTACGTGGTGGTGGGTTTGCTAGCCGCTGTGAGTTATGGACTCTTTCGCTTGTTCAGAAAGAACGAGTGGCTCTAGCCCCAATTTGTCCATTGCGCTATAAGATTATGAGACCGTTAATACGGGCGCTTAGCTCAGTTGGTTAGAGCATCTCCCTTACAAGGAGAGGGTCGGGGGTTCGAGTCCCTCAGCGCCTACAACTATTTTGTTTTGTCGTGGGCTTTACCTACTGAGATGTGATTGCTTGTCTCACAAGGAGTAGCCAATTAGGGTTAAATAATGCGAAAAATACTCATTTCTCTGACGGTTCTTGTTTCGGTTCTTGTGAGCGGCTCGACTGCACAGGCGATTTATGGCGGTGACAGCGCCATCGGTGACACACGCGTGGCATCACTGATAGTTGGTTCAATAACTAGCAGAAGTTCTTCGTGCACAGTGTCTTTGCTGACACCACAAATTGTCATTGGTGCGGCACATTGTTCGGATGTAAGGACTCCGCATTTTGGGCTGCCTTATGATTCTTCTTCGTTTACCCCGTATGCAGAATTTTGGGTTGCTCAACCTGGAGCGGATATTTCAAAAGATGACATAAGCACACGAGTCAAAGTCGTCAAGGGCTATATCACTAAAGGTTGGAGTAATACATTTCCTTGTACTGCGACTTCGGCGTGTACACAAGTTGACGACATCGTCTTCTGGGTTTTAGAAAAACCGCTCGTAGCTAGTTATTCAATGACAGTTGCGAATGCTCAAGAAGTGGCTGCTTTGAAATCATCTGGTGGTCAGGTGACCCATATCGGCTACGGCTATTACAAATTGCTTACCGACGCGAATTCTGTAGATGGCACTCCACGAAAACTTATTGGAAACGCGACTTCGCTAGATAATAGTCAAGGGGGAAGATTTACGGGTAGAACAATTATTACGAAGACAAGTACAACCCAGAGTCTTTGTCCAGGCGACTCAGGCAGTCCGGTTTATTCAACGTTCTCAGGTAAAGAAAAGATCTTTGCTGTTCAATACGCGGGTTATGACGGCGGGGGATTGTGCGATACGAATCCATGGCCAGTAGGAAAGACTCCAATGGTTCAAAACACTCTGATTTATCCGTATATAGATTTAATTCGGAGTGAGCCACTGGCTGCTGCTGTGGTCGCAGCCTTTGATGGCGGCAATGTGGCGACTACTTCCACTGTGCCTGCAGTTACGGCGACTCAAAAATCAAAAACAATTACTTGTGTAAAGGGCAAAGCTATCAAGAAAGTAACTGCCGTGAATCCAAAGTGCCCAAGCGGTTATAAGAAAAAGTAGTTCAGCACCAACTAGGATTATTTATCCCAATCAAAAATAGAGGAGAAGTATCAATATGGGAACTTGCGGATGTGGTTTCACGACTGACCCAGACAAGAATTGCAATGGAACACACCGAGTAGTCCAGGCCGTTAAGGCTGACATGGCCGAAAAGTTGACCGCTGCCGGTTTCAATGAGGCTTCTGACTTTGTAAAGAATGACAAAAAGAGCTAATCGTTGAACAAGGCGTTGATTATTGCGACCACTCTTGGCGCATTAGTTATGGCGTCTGGGTGTGGTGGTTCAGTAGCGACTACTGATTCGGTAGTCGTCATCGAAACTGTCGTTCCAATTGAAACCACTACAACCCAGTTGCTGGTGTTGCCAGCAGACATGGGCACGTATACGAGTGGCATCGGATGCACCAATTATGAGCCTGATCCCGCTCTCGTGCGATTTGTCTCAGAGTGGGGCTACTGCACGTTTGAAGATGTAAACGTCGTCCTCTATGCATTTGCCAGCCAGCAAGACCGCGACACGTTTCTTTCACTACTGCTCTCAAGTGGCGGACTAGAGGAGGATATAGTGACGCAGGGGTTGGTCGTTTTTGTTCCCGATTCGGCAGCAAAAATAGAGCCATTAAAACGAGCATTGGGGATGTAATGACTTACGCGGGTGACCGAGTGTTGTATGACGCAGACACGCACATCATGGAATTACCCGATTTTCTGCAGAAGTTTGCTGATCCTGAAATACGAGATCAGATGCCAGCAGTCAGTTATGGTCGCTCGATCGTGACAGATGAAGAAGTAGCAGTGATCATGGGCAATGGATCCCGCCACACAAACGAGCATAAAGATTCGTTAATTGCACTTGGTGATCGAATGATTACTGAAGTGAAAGAGATTCAAGCACTTGGTGCATTTGATAAGCATGACCGCGTAATTGCAAGTGACATGCTCGGTTTTAAGAAACAACTCGTGTTTCCAACGCACAGCCTGCACATGCCGTTTTCGCCAAGTTCCAAAATTACCGACAAGCTTCGCTACGGCGCGGCTCGTGCACACAACCGACACATGGCCGATTTTTGTTCTGTTGACGATCGACTGATGGGCGTCGCAGCAATACCACTTGAGAACCCAGAGTTGGCATTACAAGAAGTGCAGTGGAGCCTCGACAATGGTCTCGATGCAATGTGGGTGCCGCATCGACTTGCGGGCGAAAGGTCGCCAACCCATCTCGATTTCAATCCGATTTGGGCATTGTTGCAAGAAGCCCAGGTACCTGTTGCTTTCCATGTCGGAGGTAATCCGCTGCAGTTGAAGCCAGAGTGGAGCAACACTGGTCGAGGCGCAACACGCGACTGGATGGGTGGTGGCGAGAACGTACGCGCTCGAGATGCGGCCGTAATGCATCAGGGCATCGAAACATTTATCTCAATGCTCGTGCTTGATGGCGTGGTGGAAGAGTTTCCTGATCTCAAATTTGCTTCAGTCGAACTCGGGGCTGGATGGGTTCCAGAAATGATTGTGCGTCTTGACCACATCCACAAGGCGTACTCAAAAGTTGACGATCGTCTCAAGGGTTTCAAGCGCAAACCTTCCGAGCAGATCCGCGAGCAGTTTGGGTTTACGCCATTTGTCTTTGAAGACGTGGCGCGCCTGATAGATCAATCAAACGACGACTTGTATTTGTTTTCATCTGATTATCCGCACACAGAGGGTGGGCGAGACCCGATTGCCCGTTTCGAGTCGTGCATGGCTGATGTTCCTGCTGCTTCTGTGGAGAAGTTTAATTCAGGGAACTTTTTGCGAGTGTTCGCTCGCGCTTCTCAGTTCAACTACTTCTTCATCTTGTCGAGCATTTCACCCATCTGCTTGTGCACGAGATTGATCGCTTGTAGCGGTCGGATCATCACACGAAATTCGGTGATTTTGCCAGCGTCATTGCATGTGATCATGTCGATGCCATTGACGTACTTGCCTTCAACGGTTGTCTCAAACTCGAGCACTGCGTTGTAGCCATCAAGAATCTCTTTGGTGTAGCGAAAACCTTTTGGAGCATCGTTTGACTCAGTTTGTGTCGTTGTTGATGTTTTCTCACCAGGAAGGGTCTGACCTGCTGCCTGTAGATACAACTTGGTGATTGCTTTTCCTCGTTGAGGAGTGAAGACAATCGGCGAGTAGAACACGACATCATCATCAAGGAGAACATCGAGTCCATTTGCTAATTCGCCCCGGGTGTGGGCGTGCCAGCGTTCGATAACGGCGTGAATCGGTGAGTTACTCATAGACCACATAGGGTAGTGCTGTTATGAGAGTGCAGCGATTTAGTGAACACCGTGCGATGCCGTGGGCTAACGGTAAGGGCACCAGCTACGAAATCGCTAGCGATCGCGACAACGAAGATCGCTGGTCGTGGCGTGTGGCGATCGCACCTGTGGTCGTGGACGGAGAGTTTTCTTCGCTGCCGGGAGTCGACCGAGAACTCGTAGTTATTGAAGGCAACGGGATGGTGCTTGACGTTGATGGCAAATCTGTGGAATGTATGCCTAGTCAAGTCGTTCGGTTCTCTGGGGATTCAACAACATTCACTCGTCTTGTTGATGGGCCAGTTGTTGACCTTGGGCTAATGACTACACGGGGTTCAATCATTGGATCAATGGTTGTTATTGCTGATGCTGGAGACGTGGCTGAATCCGATGTGATTATGGCTGTTGGAGAAGCAGCTTTCGAGGACAAAAATGGAAAGCACTACATTCTTGGATCCAAGGATGCGCTTCTCGATGTGAGGGGATACCAGCTAGTGCTACTGAGTGGCACAGCTATTGCCATGCAAGTGAAATCTTTGTGAAGCCTCGCTAGACGGCTTCAAGCAAGCGAATCATCGCGTTGATGTTTTCAACGCGCCAGAGGGAAACAAGTCGAACATCGTCAGTCGCTAAGTTTGCTGAAACCTGCAGTTTCGCTGCCTGATTCTCAAATAGTTTCTTCTGCCGCTTGGCCAGTTGCTGGTTCGTTAAATTGCGACGATTTCTCAGCACAAACTTTGCGAGCAACTCGATCCGAGCATCACGAGGGTGATCGACAGTGTCATTGAGCCATTTAGTGGTGGTGCTCTTACCGGTAGCAGTGGTGGCATAAATGACTCGTGGTGAGCCCTGATCGCCTGGCTCTGTTTTAGTTTCACGAATCAACTTGGCATCGACGAGCGAATTGATTGAGCGGTAGACGAGAGGTCGACGTGCTCGAATAACTGCACTGAGCGATGGATCTGTCTCGAGTTCTTTGGAAACCGCGAAACCATGGCGCGGTTTTTCGCCAATTAATGCCAGAACTATTTGATCGAGGACAGATGGCTCATATAGTCTCATTGTTACTAATCATACCGAAAGGGACCAGTTGAAGCGATTGAGTCTGATGCTTGTGGCGGCGGTTTTGGCATCGCTGGTGCCAACGGCTGTGGATGCATCTCCGATTGTTGAAGTGTCGAAACTTAAAGGTGATCTGACCATCTCGGCTGCATCTTCGTTGACCGATGCATTAACAGAACTTGTAAAACAGTTCCGTAAAGATAACAAGGGTGTCAAAGTGCGTCTCAACTTCGGATCATCGTCAACTTTATTAACACAGATTCAGTCGGGCGCACCAAGTGACATCATGGCATCTGCCGACCTCACCAATCTCGAAAAACTCGTTGCCTCTGGCAATGTGGTGGTGACTCCGAAAGTCTTTGCACGAAACACGATGGTGATTGCAGTGAAACCAGGTAATCCAAAGTCTGTTCACTCGGTGGCAGACCTCGCTTCGCTTTCGTTTATTGCATTGTGTGGCAAAACTGTGCCGTGTGGTGTGTATGCCTCAAGTGTGCTCACCAGAGCGGGTGTGGTGATTGCGGAATCGAAAGTGACACGAGGCATTGATGTGAAAGCAACGTTGTCTGCTGTTGCAAACGGTGATGCTGATGCAGCGATCGTATACAAGACCGATGTGGTGGCGGCGAAGAAAACTGTTGCCGGTATAGATATTCCCAGTGCTCAAAATGTGAAAGCGATGTATGGCATCGCACCAATCCGGGGATCAAAGAACCCTGCAAATGCCAAAGCATTCATTGACTTCGTGATGTCTGAGCAAGGTTGGCAAATATTGAAGTCTTTTGGATTCCAGCGACCATGAGCACGAAAAAGCGGCGAGTTGGTGCAGAGACGCCACTATTTGTCTGGGTTGGAGCATCATGTGCTTTGTTGTTTCTGTTGTTGCCCCTAGTAGGGCTACTGAAGCGCGTTGCTTGGTCCGGCATCTTTGGTGCTGTCACAAGCGGGCCAGCATCTGAAGCACTGCGGCTGTCGTTGATCACCTCGGTGTTTGCAACGATGATTGCATTGGTGCTCGGGTTACCGCTTGCGTGGGTTTTGGCGCGTATTGAGTTTCGTGGTCGATCGATGGTGCGCGCGCTCGTGATGCTGCCAATGGTGTTGCCTCCAGTGGTTGGCGGTGTTGCTTTGCTCGGTGCGTATGGAAAATCCAATGGTCTGATCGGTGGCTGGTTGTTTGATGTGTTTGGCTTGCAACTGACATTCTCTCCGCTCGGAGTCGTGGTCGCCGAAGCATTTGTGGCGCTCCCATTTTTGGTCATGGCAGTCGAGAGTGGATTGCGATCAATTGACCCACGTTTTGAGGAGTCTGCTGCGACGATGGGGTTGGGGCCAAGTGAGAGATTTCGGAAAGTGACGCTCAGGCTTCTTGCGCCTTCGTTGATTGCCGGAGTTGCGGTGGCGTGGGCTCGCGCGCTTGGTGAATTTGGTGCGACCATCACATTCGCCGGAAACATTGAGGGAAGAACCCAAACTACGCCACTCGCTGTCTATTTGCTGCTTGAGAGTGATCCTGAGGCTGCCTACGCATTGAGTTTTGTATTACTTGCAGTATGCGTTGCTGTGCTTGTAGCCATGCGTGGAAGTTGGATGGGTAGGCGCTCGTGAGTGTGGTGTTGCAAGGCTCTGTGCGTCAAGGCCGTCTGATTCTGGATATTGATGTTGCTGTTGGTGACGAAATTGTTGCGATCAGCGGTGTGAATGGCATTGGCAAGACGACGTTTCTGAGAGTGCTGGCCGGTCTGCTGCCTCTTGATAATGGCACTCTGCAGGTGAACGGAATTGTGTTGGACGATGTCGATAAGCAAATTTTTGCTCCTGCACACCTACGAAATGTTGGAATGGTTTTTCAAGACAACGTGCTTCTGCCGTTTTTGTCAGCACTTGACAATGTCGCGTATCCGCTCATGGCAACAGGTGTCGGTCGACAACAGGCCCAACAACTTGCGATTGATGCAATGGAGCAGCACGGCACTGGTCATCTGGCTCAAATGAAACCCACGCAGCTTTCGGGCGGTCAACAACAGCGTGTTGCCCTCGTGCGGGCACTGATCAACAGGCCTCAATTGGTCCTATTGGATGAGCCACTGTCGGCTCTCGATGTGGACGCTCGTCGCGAAGTGCGAAGTTGGTTAAGAGAGCAATTGATGGCGTTACCTGGAACCAAATTTGTTGTGACTCACGATCTCGTAGATATCGCCGAGTTGTGTGATCGCGAGATTGCCTTCAGGCAATCGCATTTGTTGAGCAATGAGACGCAGACCACTATTGTTCGGTAGGTGAACCAAATGCAGGGACTTGATGCCAGAGTCGCGGCACTGGTGGGCGACCATGTTGAAACCGACACAACCCTCGCCGTAGTTGTGCAACATCGTGGAGAGGTTGTGGCCGAGGCATATGCCGATGGAGTCACTGCCGACACAACCTTGATCTCGTGGTCGATGGCCAAGTCGATCACGCACGCGCTAGTCGGTATGGCACAGATGGACAGGTTGCTCGATGTGCAGGCACCAACGGGAATTGCCCAGTGGCAAAACGACGACCGCAGGCTGATCACGTTGCAGCAATTGCTCGAGATGCGCAGTGGTCTTGCCTGGATAGAGGATTATGTCGAGGGCAATGAATCGGATGTGATCGACATGCTGTTTGGCAGCGGCAAAGAGGATCATGCTGCTCATGCGATGAAGCAGCCGTTGGCAAGCACGCCAGGTAGTGAGTGGTATTACTCGTCTGGCACCACCAATATCGTTGCGCGGCTATTGGGGGATGCACTCGGTGACAAGAACGGTGCGAACGAAAAGACGCATGCATTTATTCAGAGGCGTCTTTTTGATGCGATCGGCATGTCGAGTGCGACTGCGCAGTTTGACGCTGCCGGAACATTTGTTGGCTCGTCATATGTGTATGCAACTGCACGAGACTTTGCAAAGTTTGGCGAGTTGTATCGACGCGATGGCATGTGCGGAACAAAGCGAATCTTGCCAGTTGGGTGGGTTGATCATGCTCGAACACAAACTGTGATCGATGACGAGACCGGTCAGGGTTATGGTGCGCATTGGTGGACGCAGCCCGGTGAACCAAATTCACTCATTGCATCGGGTTATGAAGGCCAACAGATCTTGGTGTTGCCCGAACGCGACTTGGTGATAGTGCGGCTTGGAAAAACAATCTCCGAAAAAAGAAACGCTGTACGCGCTGGCTTGTACGAGATTGCGCAGATGTTCTAACTAAATTAATTGAGACCGAGGCGCAGCAATTGATCTTCTGGCGCATCAACACTGTGCAGTGCAACTCGCAACAACTCTGTCGCATCCTGTTCGGTTTTGCCATCAACGCGATTTGTTTGCTCGGCATCGTCTTCGCGACGGTCGAATAGCAAGTGTTCAAAATCTTTGCCCATCGCCCAAAATGGCAAGAGATCGCCTTCGCGGAATGGTTGACGGATAACTGGAATGGTTGAGCCAGGCATCTTGTCGAGGAATGCTCGCTCGTCGGGCACGGGCAACCTCAAGTTTGGATACTTTGAAATAGGCATTGTGCTCCAGCGGTTTGACCACATCGAGAGCGGAGTGTTGGCGCCAACTGGACCGCGGGTGTAGCGCCATTGCTCGGTCACGAGTTGTACTTCGCGACCCCACACGCCGGTGAGCAACCAATCTCGCACCGATTTTGCTGCACCTTGAATAAGTGGCACAAGTGACGAGCCATGGGTGCGGTGATTGATGGTTGCGCCAAACACGTCGGCAAGTGTGGCGTGAATATCAGTAGATGTCGTGAGTGCATCAATGCTGGTTGGTGCTGCACCCGGCCACGAGACGAGGAGTGGAATGTGACCAAGCGGTTTGTGTACGGGCACTGATGGCTTGCCCCACACATCGCGGCCTTGCTCGTCAACATCGCCTAAATAATGACCGTGATCTGTGCACAGAATCACTGCTGTGTCTGCCCATGCGTTTGTAGTGTCGAGAGCATCGAGCACTTTGCCAAGCCAGTGGTCGATCATCGAAAGCTTTGAACCGTATTGCGCACGAA
>Ga0209297_1002042_pt1 | contig 11420 bp, 22 predicted proteins | sample S_130805_MF_Meta_FD_187322 | JGI IMG/M metagenome (GOLD analysis project Ga0209297, IMG submission 187322) | Freshwater microbial communities from Lake Simoncouche, Canada to study carbon cycling - S_130805_MF_MetaG (SPAdes) (version 2) | ecosystem: Environmental > Aquatic > Freshwater > Lake ... | reverse complement strand
AAAGGCATCTTGATCATCTCAGCCAGCTCTATAACATCATCAACTTTAGATTTGCCCTTGAGATATGGGCTGTGAAGCCTCGGTTCGATTGCCCCTCGTATGGCTTTGCTGCGCTTGGGTTTATCTGTCATTGATCTGGACTGGGTCGGGAAGTAAAGGGTGAGTCCAGCATCGGTTCGGACTGAGTCGGGGAGAGCAAGGCAGGAAAGACAGGGGGGGTAGCCGTCTTACCTAAAAAAACCCCATCATTGAGCGCACCCTTGCGTAGATTGCAACGCTTGCATAAGACTCTTAGATTGTCGAGGTCATGAGTTCCACCAACCTTGCGTGGAATGATGTGATCGATATGCATCTCTCCTTCATCTGTGCCACATATCTGACACATTCTTCCATCACGATTAAACACCCTTTCACGCTGTCCTCTATAGCGTCTAGTGTTTAACTTATCTAATGCCATGAGTAACGATACCAATGATCAAGAGCTGCACAGAAGTCTGGTTCATCATACTCTGTAACTCCATACCTATGAGCCACATACCGACTAGACCAGTCATACTGTTGTTCCGGGTTAGCAGTCTTAAGCCACTCAGATCTACCCTGCATGAAGCCATAGTGTGAACCATTAACAGCTGTAAAGTTCCAGTTACTCTCTTTAGTAGCAAGAGTATCTAAGCATTTATAAGTAACTAATGTTAAATGGCTTTGAATATATTCTTTAATGTCAAATGGTTGAATCTCTTTTGCTACTGCTTCTGTGGTAATCGATTCATTTATGAATAGGCCTGCCCCAACAGCTAAAATCGCGGTCGCGAGCAATCGCCCACAGGCGCTCGCTAGCGAGTTATAGCGTACCGTGCCTGTCAAATCCATTATTCTTTTACGCATGATCTTGGGCGTGTCTAATCCTGATTGCAATCATGTCTTGTTGTGATGTCAAAGCTGCACATCTGGCAACCCATTGATTCATAACAATAAGCGCACATATATTCAAACTGCACTTCGTCACAACATCTAAAGTATGCAGTGCTATCTGATTTTAATTTGTAATCAAATGACATTATTTATCCTTACCCCAGCCAGTACCTTTGAAGATTGCTGGCGTTGCTGCGAATACCCGAATCATGGGAGTTGAACAATGCAGTACCGGGTTACCTACTGCACTCATGGAGTGTTCTAGCTCTTGCGTTTGACCGCATACTATGCATTCATAATCATAAACTGGCATTGTGATCCTTACATTTAGTACAGTAATCATCGTTAATTAGCCAAGTGCCACAGCCTTTACAGCGTGATGGCTCTTGAAACCATTCTGAATAATCGACTTTATTGAGTAGCTGAATCAGATCTGAGAATCGAAGCATTGCGCCGTACTCGGCCGCATCTTCGCCCTGCCCATTGAATCTCATAACCACAACGCTCAGCTTCCCATCTGAGCGTTTGCGGGTCTGATCCAGCCACTCCTTCGGCTGAAAGGCAGATCGTGCTTTCACTTCGATGTCGAACGGAACACCAGTGACATCACTGCCTTGTCTGCCTGCCCCAGCACTGTCTGCATAAGGGAACCACTTTTTTAGGTACTCAGCGACGCACTTCTGAGTGCGGTATCCGCGATGCTTACGATGCTGGGAAGCCATTGTTTATAACCAGATCGGTGGGCATTGTTCTGCCCGATTTTTGGATGGACAGGTATAGCCTTCGTAAGGTTTGCCGGTCTTTGATGAAACGCCTGTCTTATGCACCATAAAATCATGCTGGCACTTTGGTGCTTGCGGTACTTCTTTCGCATTGAGTTCATCAGTTAGTAAGTTCATCGCTGAATTAAGATCAGGCGAACCCTCAACTTGTACGACATCTCGTACGTCTTTAGGGCTTTCTATTGTCCAAGCATCTTTTACTGGCTCTGAATATTTTTCTTTGAGGATCGGTTTTTCTGCAGTAATTCCGCCTCGTCCTGCCACTGATACTTTGACCATCTCTTCTCGGGAAGGCCGTCTGCCTTTAGTAGCAAAACCTGCATTCGCAAGTGCTCTGCCGATCGCTGAAGTTTCGCAGTTTTCAAGCGCACTAGTGGCATTAACGCCGCGATCAGAATCCTTCTCTTCAGCAAAGCCAGTCGAGTAAGCGACTTGGTCGAGAAAAGTGCGGTAGAGATAGGCTTTAACAACATATCGATGAGCTTCACATACTTCCAATTCCGTTGATACGCGTCCATCTGGGAACTCCTTCCAAAACTTCTCCAGTCGGCTCTCGACTGTTTCATAATCAGCTAAGTTAAACGCCATGATTGATCTCCTCTTGTTTTACTAAGAACTCGGCTTGCTCGGTTAAAGGCCAGTGAGATCCATCTGGCCAGATTGACACCCAGACAGCGCAAGGCTGGCAGTAATGTCGGTTGATACCTTTAGACTTAGCGTGCTGACTTACAACCGTCCAGACTGCAAAAGTTTTACCTTTGCCATTAGGGTGATCGCGACCCCACTTCATCTGACAGTAATCGCACCAAGTACCGGACTTTGCCTTAGTAACTGTCAAGGTCGTTCCAATCAGTTGATGTAATCTGGCCAGCGATTGCAGAGTACGCACAGATGTCCGCGTAACTGTCTGGGTGGTCTTTCGTAGTTTGAGTTCTCGAGATCTTGGTGAGGATAAGGCAGATTGCGACTTCGTGTGGCTCAATGTTTTTGTCAAGATACACACTCCAGAGTCTTGCGATTCGAATGTGATTAAGAGTTGAATCGCCGTATTCGTCACCTCGGTCGGTGAGTAGCTGCTTGGCTTCATCAAGAATATCCTTGGCCTTCACTCTGACCAGAATGTGTGTCGAGCGACCGAACGGCCGATTGCGTAGCCTTCTTCTTTACCTTGCTTAAATCCATGACCATAACCAGCAGCAATTCCAACTACCAGAAAAGCCAGCATAACTAGATATAAATAAAGATCTGTGTTCATTTTAGCCCTTTCCATCAAGTCAACGATTGACTGATAAGGCTTAAGGTACAGGTTAGCGAGGACTAATCAAGCACCTTTTGATAACGAAATGGTAACAATTCTGCGTCGTCCATGTGATTGTCAATGTCGCGCGCCAAGGGATTAGCGAGATCGTCCATACCTACGACCGTTAACGGCAAAGGTTCCATCCTTTTCTATGTGAATAATTGACACTTGAACACCCTTGGCATCTTCTTCAACGATCAAGAATGCTTGTTGCCAGTTCATCGTGCCTTTTGTGTAATGGGCCTTGCGAATATCCATTAAGTGACCCCCTTCGAAGCCACGCAGGATACGGCCTAATTTGCCCCCTGAAGCCTCTGTGAAGGCCGATTGGCCTGCTCGGTGAGTATGTCCACAGATAACGCTTAAACCATGCCTACGGGCTGCTTCTAGGGCTGTAAGGCCAGGCGTGGGTTTAATGGCCTGTTCATCTCCATGAACTGCAACATAACCTTTAGCAATAGCAAATGGCTTTTTATGATATGAGATTCCCAACTCATCGAGCTTCATAAACTTTTCAAAGCGCAACTCTGGCAAGGATAAGAATGCTGGAATTTTGTTCATGATCACGTTGTAAAGTCGATCAGTGTGGTTTGACCTGATCATGTGGGCTTCTTTAGCGTGCTGAGTCAATTCCCAAAGGACATTGACTGCCATGTCACGATCCGCAGCTAGTGTTTGCTCGTACCAGCCCGGTTTATTTTCTGTCCATCGGCTGATTTGTGGGAGATCGATTTCATCTCCAAGAGTAACGACAGCATCAGGCCGAAATACTTTAATAAACGAGGCGACATTCTTAACTGCTACTTCATCGTGATAAGGGACTTGTAAGTCTGGTACAACGATGGTTCTTTTCATTAGTCCTCATCATCGGGATAAAAGTCCGGCATATTGCTCGGGTTATCGTTGATGCGTTTAGGAAGTATCCAATCAGGATACGAAAATGGATCCATAAGCATTGACATACAGATGTCTGTGGCAAAGCCAGCCTTGCGCAAAGCTTTATAGTATTCGTTTAACCCAATACAGTAAGCCTCTAGTGGAGTGTAACCCTGATCCTCTATTGCTTTAGTTTTGCGCGCGGCCATGCTTTAGTTTACCGCTCTAAAAGTATGTTGTAAATCTCATCAACTCGCGTGTTGAGTCGCTTGATCTCGCCCAGCAAGTGTGTGATCACATAACCAGCCAATCCACCCAGTGTCACAAGAGTGGCAATATAAAGTTGAAAGAAGTCTGCTTGTGTCATTTGCTTCCAAGCTCGTCCTTAGGATCAAGGTATCTCAACACTGGTGGGATTATTGATGCAAGACCGGCAGCAATTAAGGCTTTAGGTTCTTGAACACCAGCTGCATACATTGAGATAATTGCAACCAAGAATGCTCTGCCCCATGAGCCTGCTGCGTTCTTAAGATCTTTCATTGTGATCCCCCGATCATAGGTATTTGAAGAAACTCACCATTAAGGTCAGCTTCTTTCGTAAACGATATATGGCAGTGGTGATTATGTTTGTTGATGCCTGTGTATTTGCGCCACTTCCAAGCAAGTTTTGAACTGGCAATTTTGCCGTCAAAGATGATGTAGCTAATGCGTTTGCTTCCATCAGACTTCGCAAAGATACGAATTTGATCCGCAAGATCTGGCATGAGGTCAGGTTTAGCCTTGCCTGAAAGATCTCGATCGACATCGATGGCACGAACCCAACCGTCAGCATCAGGATTGTGATCTGAAGAGCGCGCGCTGTGTCGAGTATCGCCGATCCAACCATCAGAAGTTCGATCTCGATCTCCGAATGTGTCGTCAATCTGTTCTCTTAACTGAATTGCGCACTTAGATAGTCGTGGCTTCACTTATAGACCTAAAGCAGCCTTTAGATCATCAATAGATAACCCAACAGATTTTAACTTTTCAGCAATGGTTGGCTCAGGTTTTGTGATTGGAATATGAGCTTCCAATCCTGCTTTAGCTTGTGCTTCTGATAAAGAGCCAACAATTACAAGTTTATCTTCAAGAACATAAACATCATTACAATTTAGTTCGGCTTTAAGTTGAACACCATCGATTGGTTTAGATATATCAAATTTATGAAAGTTCATATTATGCTCCTAAGTAAATTGCTGATAAAACAAATTTAGTTACATTGTTGCCAGTAGCGGCGTCAGTTTGCACCGCAATTTGGACATAATCGCCAGCAGCCAAAGCAATATCAAATGTGCCATTTATTCTGCCGGTGCTTCCATAAGTGCTAACAATGCCAACAAATTGACCATTATCAGTACCTAAAGCTACTGCAGATCCATTTTTGTAAAGAATAACATAAGCATAACCTGCTGTTTGGCAATTCATGTAGGTAGAGATTTTGTAATATCCACCTTTTCCAGCTGGAATAGTTATTCTTGAATTATTAGTAGTATTGTCGTGAAAACCTGAAGTATCATAATTTTCGGAATTCGCGCCAATAATTGTCGCAGTGTTATTTGTAGTGGATACAGCAGCTGAAGCATAAACCGAACAACCTACAAAACTAGAACCACTTGCAGGGGTTGCCCATTTAACGCCAGCTGAAGATGCAGCATCGGCAGTTAAAATTTGACCGTCAGTTCCGACAGATACAGCCAAAGGGGTATTGGCAGCTGAAGCCGCAAACATTGTTCCTTTTGCTGAAGGATTAAGCAGGTTTAATGTGCCTGTCACATCGTTCATATTTGTAGCAGTTAAAACATCGCCGGTGGCGAAGTTTGTTTTCGCTGGAAATCCAACGGCCATGATTACTCCTTAGTATGAAAGGGTGCTAGTTCCTAGCACTCCAGATATGCTTGAATCAAGTATAAACGAATCTATGATCGGTTCAAGCGTTGTGAATGTGGTTTTCCAAGCACTAGGTTTGATGTCGTGTGACACTCCGAATACCTGCAAAGTCTTGGTTAGGGTAGATGAACCCGGTTGAGTTGTGGTTACTGTGATTGGGTCAAAATAATCGAGTCCAAGGGCAGCAACAATGCCAGCATCATAATTAGCAGTATAAAGATCTAGGGTAACGGCATCGCATCGGATCGATGTTTCAGCTCGAGAAGCATTAAAAGCCAATGCATTGTTTAAGGCATCAGCATCTGTTTCCATAAGCAGATTTTGCTCTTGATATGAGTGTAAAAAATACTTATCAATAGAAGCTTGATTAGTTGCGACTTGAGCAGTGCCACCTACGCGAGTAATGCTTGTTTTGTTAAATACCAGAGTATCGTCCAATTTCCATAAGGCATTGTTATAAGAAATGCCTGTCCCATTATCGTTAAAAACGACTGGAGTTCCAGCCACGCTTGATGAGGTCAAAGCACGATCCTGAAATACGACATTGCCAAAGCCATCCATATAAAGCGCACCATATTCAGTGGACTCAACAGTTTGAAGCGCGCCTAAAGATGTCCGAAGATTGCCTGGGTCTGCTTGAACGGTTGTCTGTCCGGCATCGATGTCACGCATGCCCAAAGGCCATCCAACTTGATCAAGGATTTTGCCTATACGAGTACCTGTTGTTTGACCAGCCGTAGCAGAAGCTACTGTAGTGATCTGAGCATTCTGAAATAATCTAAAGCCATCTACCGCTTGAATAGTCGTATAAACAACCTCACCTACATCTTTAGGGGTAGTTGTATCGTAAGAGGTTATATAACCAGCAAAGATTGGGTAAGTGGTTGTGCCATAAGTGGCAGTAATAGTTACCTTACGCATTGGGTTAAGCAAGTTGTAATAAGGACTTGCTGGGTTCATTGGGTTAAAGTAACCGTTTTGATCGATGATCCGAAGGCTCATTGTGCCAGTTTGGAATACATCTGAAAGAGCTGTGCGACCTCGATTGGTTTTGATTGAATCAACTAGATCTGAAACATCGACAGTGACTGAAGTTGTATCAGATAGCGCATTAACTCCCAGAACGCCTGAATCAAGAATCATAGGCGAGGCAAAGCCAGCACCTGTTGAAAAGTTAATGATTGCGTTAATTACTGGAACTGGCATTAGTCTAAGACCGCACCTGGTCGATAATTATTTGTTCCATTAGTGTTAGCAATAATTACTGCATCACCAACTGCTTTAACAAATTCATCTTGCATAATTACAGAGCCAGTATTTGTAACATTTACTGTGACTGGTGCTGGCTGATTCTGTGGAATTGTGTTTTGAAGATAACTTGGAAGAGAGAAACCAAAGCCACCAGTGTTACCGCCAAGACCATCAAAAGGATTATTAGTTGCAGGAGTTGGACTTGGCTCTACAACAACTGGAATTGGTTGATTGTTAGTTGGTGGAGTAACAACTACTGGAGTTGGTTGGAAAGGTGAATTAGGGGTTTGAGTCGCAACTATCGGTTGATTAGGATTTAACATTGAAGAAGACATATTTATCGGCATTCCGAGAATGCTGCTTAAAGATGCTGAAACTTCTTGTAAAGATTTGATCCATTCTGCAAAAGGATTAGTTACTGGCTTTATTGCACTTAGTTGACTTTGTAATGCGCCAGTAGCCCTCTGAGAGGCTTCTAATTGCTTTTGTAATTTCTCAGCTAAAGTAAAGTCCTCATTTAGGATTGCACGCTGTAATTGTAAGCGTAATGTTTCTTCATCTGTAATCTTGCCTTTTAATGCTGCTTCAATCTGGATCTTGTCAATGTCAAAGATTGATTGAGCCTTGGCAAGTTTCGCTGCATTCGAAGCTGCTAGAGCATCAGCCTTAATCTTGGCAGCAGCAGCAGCCTTATCAGCTTTAATCTTAGCGGCGGCGGCTTTCTTAGCAGCATCGGCTGCGGCCTTATCTGCCCTTTGATTATCTTGGCTAGAGATAGTCATTGGAGTGGTGAATCTAGTACCCATTTTTGTAGCAAGAAGCGATGTTTTTTCAGTCTGTGATAAAAATAAACCAGTACCTAAAAAGTCTTTTGATACTTTAATAAATTTAGCAAAATCGACAGTTGCATTTGATATTGATTTAGCAATTCTATCTATTGCAGATACTGTTCCATCAACATTTTTTGAATCACTTAAAGTAGCTAATGCATCAACTAAACCTTTACCGATAGTTTCTTTAGCATTATTTGCTGCTACCTGAAGTTTATTCATTGAGCCTTTATAAGAATCAGCAGCGCGTTTTGCTTGTCCGGCAAAAAGATCTGCAAGTCTTGCTTGGATTTCTTCAAAGCTAGAAGAAGTTAATTCAGCTTTAGATAATCCAACACCTAATCGACCAAGGGCTTGGGTTTGACCTAAATAAGCTTTTTGCAAACTTTGTGAAACCTGTTCGACACTTTTACCGGTTCCAGCTGCTATATCTAAAGCCAAACCTAAAAGTTCTTGAGATTTAGCAACATCGCCTGTTGCGCGCAAAATGCGATCTAATGCTGGGCGAAGTTGATCATCAAGAACGCCAGTCTGCATTTCAAGTTTGCTTATAAAACCATTAACTGTTCCTACATTAGCACCGTAAGCAAGACCAAGATTTTTTAAAGTTTGACCAAGACTTTTGGCTGCTGCATCATCTTCAATGAATGCTTTAACACTGGCCTTTGCAAATCTAGCTACTGCCGCCCCACCAAAAGCTAAACCAAATGCTGCAGCTAAATGTTTCACATTTTTTTCAAGTTTCTTTGCAGCTGTTTCTGCTTGTTTAAAACCTTTAGCATCAAAGGTAGATCCTAAAACAATATCTGGAAATGCCATTATGCTGCCTTTCTAAACTTCTGTGTTGCATTTCTTGCATAAAATTCTGATGTTGCTTTATCTATTGCTTTGCGTGCCGCACCTTCTGCTACACCTTTGCTCTCAGCCCAAGCGCGATAGATCAAGCGACCGCGACCTTTAAGACTGCTAGTTAAAGGATCAAGATTAGATATGAATTGTTCACCAGCATTTGGATTGATTGAACGGCTAACGCCTTTTGAACTTCCACTTGCTTTTGTTCCAACCCAAGGTTGTCCACTTTGATTCTTACGCCCTGCAACTTCATAGATAGCACCAGCGGCGGATTTGTTTATAATGCGAGCCATTGAACTAAAGCCATTTTTATTGCGCTTGCTCACTGCTGTTGTAAAAACAATGTTTCTTGCAATAGTGCTGTAGTTGAATACTGGGAAGCGCGCCTCTGAAAAAGAACGCGCTGCCCAGCCACTCATAGGGGATTCATTTGGAACAAATCCTCTTGCTCTTTTAACTACTGGCTTTAAAGCTGCTGCTAACTCTTTTTTGAGTTGTTTTTCAAGATCTGGAGTAAATTGACGAAGAGCCTTACGCAGATCAGCGTTTCCGCGTATTTCTACTTTGGCCATCTTTCATCTCCTTGTTTCGATCTTTCATAGCCTGTAATAAAGCCTTAAACATTCTCGAATCAAGTTCGAGTAAGTCATTAGGCGCGATCTGCGTTTCCAGACTTAATCTCGCGACTAAGTAAGTGAAAGAGTCACGCCCTATAGTTCCGGGTCATCATCTAGAACTTCCACCTTTGCAAGTGTTTCTAGAAACTCTGCACCAAACATCTTGACAGTTTCACCGCTACGGCGAATGCACTCCCAAGCTAGCCAATACACATCACTCTGTTTTTCATCGTCACGAAAGGCTTTGTGAAAACCTTTCTTGGCGTAAACCTCGAATGCGTACTCGATCGATGGGGTTATCTGATGATCAGATACAGAGCCATCTGCCCTTGTGATCTTTAGCTTTGCCATTTATTTAGCCCTTTTCTTTAGTAGTTAGATTATGACCAAGTACCAGTTGAAGCAGTTGCTGTCTTGCTGTTGCAAGTAAAGGTTAGATCCATCATACCTTCATCGCCAACTGCGCCGTTAATGTCTGTTAGGTTATCAACCAAAATTGTGCCTGAATAAAGCAAGTTAGTTGCTGAAACTGCAGCTGATGAATCTTGAATTGCAGCCCATGCAACAGTTGTGCCGTAAGCAGCCTGAAGGGTTGCTAGAACATTTGATGCTGCTGTGTCGTTCAAGAATGACACTGTGATGGTATCTGCTGAAAGTCCGGTAACAAACTTGTGAGCTGTGTCGCCCATAGCAGTTACTTCGATTTGATCAGCCTGACGGTTAAGCGTAAAAGCAGTTACATGGTCGGAAAGATTGATAGTGGCAACCTTAAAACCGACTTTGTTATTTAGAAAAATTGCCATGATTATTCTTCTTCCTTCTTAGTAGTTACTGGCTTTGGTGCTGTGGTGATCTGACCAATCTTCTGCAAGAAGGCTAGATCCTCTGGTGTTAGGTCTGACATATTAACTCCAACTTGTTAGGATTGATACGGACATCTCGCAGCTGAGCAGATCACCTGATGCAGCATTGAGAACGCTTGGGGCAGATACACTGCCTACATTATAGGTCAAAGAACTAGCAGCGAGTAAATTAAACACTCGAACCACATTAGTTTCAATGCCGTTTAGATTGCCTTCGTTATCAAATAAAGGCACAGTAATAACAATCTTAAAATTAGCAAGTGCGCTGACTGTGTTGCGCGAGTTATTGCTTGGCGCAAGGTAAGGATCGTCTGGGCTTACGATAACTGAGTTCGCTAATACCACGCTAGGCGGAAACGCAAATGTTTGCCAAAGTGAATTATCTATTAACGCCGTTGCTAGCGTAGTTCGAAGGGTAGTTACTGATGATGGCATTAGCCCACCTGTGAGCGAGGGTCTAACGCATGCGCGGTCAATCCTCTGACCTTAGCGAGAAGCTGTGCGCTCATTCGGTAAGGTGAGGGCTGGAAATCTATTGAATTAGAACCAGTCAAAGTGCTGGTTCGTGCTTGCCAGATTTCTACAGCTATCATCAAAGCGGCATTCTGAACGGCTGCATCTGCTGTCCAGTCGATATAAGACTCACTTGTAACAATGCCATAAGGCATGATTGTGTGACGAGGATTGTCTGAAATGTGACTGGTTGTTACTGAAAAAGAATAATCCGTTGCAGCAGTAATAGTTTTAGTGCCATTGTATTTCGTGCCACAATTAGCAATAGTTACTGATTGGCCAACATAATAATTTACAGGTACTTCAAAATATAAAGTGCCAGTAGTGCCAGTATTGCCATGAGCTACTGGAAAATCTGTGTTAGCCCAAAGCATTGGAAGCAGGACTGCGTCTGACGCGTCGCACACTTCCTGGATTGTCGCATCTGGGTACAGCGAACCCACGCCAAGAACGCTCTTGAGTTCAGCTACTGTGCACAGTGACATTCCAATTCCTTTCTAAAGACCAAGAGGGGGCAAGGGCTATGCCCCCTCTCAGCGACTTAGTAACTACTAACTATTAAGTTAGGTTAAAGCGACGAACTCCGCCACCGACCTTAGGGGCGATTGCGTAGTATCCATAAACAGCAACTTGTAGCTGTCCGTTAGCCAAAGCTTGAACCTGAAGGGTTGTCTTTGGTGCTTCGTAGAATGTGAAGG
>Ga0209297_1002033_pt1 | contig 11450 bp, 11 predicted proteins | sample S_130805_MF_Meta_FD_187322 | JGI IMG/M metagenome (GOLD analysis project Ga0209297, IMG submission 187322) | Freshwater microbial communities from Lake Simoncouche, Canada to study carbon cycling - S_130805_MF_MetaG (SPAdes) (version 2) | ecosystem: Environmental > Aquatic > Freshwater > Lake ... | reverse complement strand
CCAGTCCGACCTGATGGAGCATGTGCTCTTCGGGCTCGCCGACGCTGACGCCGCCGATGGCATGGCCAGGGAAATCGAGCCCGCCGAGCTCCTCGGCGCAGCGGATACGGAGGTCGTCGTAGACCGAGCCCTGATTAATGCAGAAGAGGTGACGGCCCGAGGCTAGGAAGCCGCTGTCCTTGGCCAGCTGGAGCATCTCCTTGGCCCAGCGGATGGAGCGGGTGACCGCGACTTCGCAGGCGGCGCGCTCGCAGGGGTAGGGCGGGCACTCGTCGAGCACCATGGCGATGTCCGAGCCCAGCGCATCCTGGATGTCGAAGCAGTCCTTCACGTCGAGGAACAGCTTGTTGCCGTCGAGATGGGAACTGAAATGGATACCCTCGTCGGTGATCGTGCGGAGCTTCGCGAGCGAGAAGACCTGGAAGCCTCCGCTGTCGGTGAGGATTGGCTTGTCCCAGTGCATGAACTTATGGAGACCACCCGCAGCGCGGACAATTTCGCGACCCGGGCGGAGGTTCAGGTGGTAGGTGTTGCTGAGCAGGATCTGGGCGCCCGTCTCGGCGACCTGCTGGGGCGAGAGACCCTTGACCGTGGCCTGGGTGCCGACGGGCATGAAGACCGGCATGCGGATTTCCCCGTGGGGGGTCTTCAGGACGCCGAGGCGCGCCGCCGTCGTTGTATCGGTCTTCAGGAGGGTGAACACGGGCGGAAACTAGGGGGCAGGTTGGCGGGGTGGCAAGGGGACAAGAAGAGGACAGATGCCAGATGACTGAATCGATGACAGATGACGGAGATTCAAGGGCCGGGAGGCGGATGGGTTAAGGAGACAGGCGTTTTCTAAGCGCGCTTTTCACTCCGCTCCGCTCTTTTCTCTGTCATCTGTCATCTGCCATCGACTCAGCCATCCATTCTTCGCGTCACCGCGCGTTCCCGTCAAACGTCAGCCTCATTCCCTTCGGCGCGTCCGCGCGAATCTTGCCGTCTTCGAAGACGCAGACGCCGTTGACGAAGGTGCGCTCGATGGTGCTGCCGAAGGTGTGCCCTTCGAGCGGCGACCAGCCGCACTGGTAGAGGAGGCCAGCCTTGGTCACGGTCTGCGGCTTCTTGAGATCCACGACGACGAGGTCGGCCCAGTAGCCTTCGCGGATGAAGCCGCGGTGCTCGACGCCGAAGAGCACGGCGGGAGCGTGGCAGGCGCGCTCGATGGCGGTCTCGAGCGTGAAGACGCCTTGCGCGACCAGATCGAGAAGTACCTGAAGGGAATGCTGGACGAGGGGCAGTCCGGACGGGGCTTTGAAGTACGTTTGCGATTTCTCTTCCCAAGTGTGCGGGGCGTGGTCGGTCGCGATGACGTCGATGACGCCGGCGGCCACGGCGGCGCGGACCGCGGCACGGTCGGCGGACGTCTTGATCGCGGGGTTACATTTGATTTGGTGGCCGAGGCGGGCGTAGTCCTCTTCGGCGAACCAGAGATGGTGCACGCAGGCTTCGGCGGTCAGGCGCTTGCCCTTGAGCGGCGCGGCGCTGAAGAGCGAGAGCTCCTTGGCGGTGGTGATGTGCAGGATGTGCAGGCGCGCGTCGTGGCGCTTGGCCAGTTCGGCAGCCATCGACGAAGAAGCGTAGCAGGCTTCGGCGTCGCGGATGCGGGGGTGTTCGCCCGCCGGGACGTCGTCGCCCCACTTAGCCTTGGCGGCGGCTTCGGCAATCTTGATACGTGGGGTGTCCTCGCAGTGCGTCGCGATCAGGGTGGGGGAGTGGCGGAAGATGCCTTCGAGTGTGGTGGCGGCGTCGACGAGCATGTCGCCGGTCGAGGAACCCATGAAGACCTTCACGCCGCAGACCTTGCGCGGGTCGGTCGCCTTGACGGCGTCGAGGTTGGTGTTGGTCGCACCGAAGAAGAAGGAGTAGTTGGCGACCGACGTGGCCGCGCCGATGGAGTATTTCTTTTCGAGCTCCTCCTGCGTGGTCGCAGGAGGGTTCGTGTTCGGCATCTCCATGAACGACGTCACGCCCCCGGCCACGGCCGCGCGGGCTTCGCTGGCGATGCACGCCTTGTGGGTCAGGCCGGGCTCACGGAAGTGCACCTGATCGTCGATCAGGCCAGGGAGCAGGAGTTTGCCGGTCAGGTCGTATTCCTGGTCGGCGATTGTGCTGGAAGGGATCGTTCCGATGCGCTCGATACGACCGGCGCGGATAAGGACGTCGGCGCGGAGGCGTCGGCCTTCGTTGATGATCTCGGCGTTGCGGAGGACGACGGTGGACATGGGCAGGCTTATTCAGCCCGAAACCCCGCCTACCGCAAACGGGAAACTTCGAATCAGGCCGTGACCTTCACCATATCCGAAAGGTCGGCCTTCTTGACGCCTTCCGGGTTGATGTTCACGGCGGAGACGCGGAACTGGGCGCCGCGCTTGTGGTTGAACTTCAGGATGAAATTGGTGACGATCATCTTTTCCTCGGGGTACAGCTCGGTCTTGCGGGCGACCATGGTGGTGACAAGTTCTTCGACCTGTTCGCCGGTGGCGCCAGGTAGCTTGGCGAGGGTGGCCTTGGCATCCTGGATCTTGGGGCCGCCTTCGATCGCCGCGTTCCAGATGAGGATGGCGACGTTCATGGCGCCCTTGGCGGCGGTGTGGTTGCCGCCGGCCTGCTCGAGAATCGGCTGGGCGAAGGTGATGAGCTTGTCCGCGAAGCTGGGCTCGCGCGGGGTCGTGTCGACCGGGGTCGGCTCGGGCCGGGTGAAGTCGCGCTTGATGTCGCGGGGCTTGTTGTTGCCGAAGGCGCCGGTGGTCTTGCCGCGAGAATGGGGGGAGGCCATTGGAAAGGATGTCCCCCAAGGGAAGCCCGACCGGTGACCTCGGCAAGCCCTTTCCCCTTGGGCGTCCCTTGACACCCCGCCCCGGGCAGGCCAGCCTCCCTTTAACGCCATCCACCGTGTCCGACTACAGCGACGTCATCCGCGCCCACCGCCGCGACCATCTCGCGAAGCCGAATTCGTTACCCACCGGCGTCCACCGCTACTTCGAGAGCACGCTCCTGCCGCTGCCCATCGAGCAGGTCTTCGAATTCTTCTCCAAGGCCGAGAATCTCCAAGCAATCACCCCGCCGGAGCTGAGTTTCCGTATCAAGACCCCTCTACCGATCGCGATGAAGCAGGGGGCGCTGATTGATTATGATCTGAAGATGAGCGGCATTCCGTTTGGCTGGCGTACGCGCATCACCCATTGGGATCCACCCTATGCGTTCGCCGACGAGCAGCTCAAGGGTCCTTACGCCGTCTGGTTCCATACGCACACGTTCGCCGACGAATGCGGCAAGACGCGCATGGATGACGAAGTTCTCTACAAACTTCCGCTCTGGCCTTTCGGCGAGGTCGCCTATCCGTTCGTGAAGTCCAAGGTTCAGCGTATCTTCCGCTATCGACGCACGAAGATCCGCGAGATCCTTGGCTGCTAAGTAAGAGAGGGCTAGCTCTAGCCCAAGCCCTGGCCCTAGCCCTTCCGACTTACTTCTTCGGCTGCGAATCCGAAGGGAAGGACGGCGAGAGCGACACGCGCGCCCAAGTGTCGTATTCGTTGACGTTGGCGCGACGGCCGGCCCACGCGATGCCTCGCAGGAGCAGGAGCTTCACGTCGGTGCGGCTGAAGTTTAGGTAGGTGTGTCCGGGGATGAAGACGAACGCTCGCTGAGCACTGGGCTTCTCGTAGGTCCACAGCTGCGTCTGGATATCGGGCTTATCGCCTTTCTTCGGTGTGACCGCGCTCGCGAGCGCATGGACGTCGGGTCGCATATCCATGTCGTAATAGATCTCATCCTTCATGGCGAAGTCGGCGATGCCGGTGGAGATGGCGTGGGTTTTATCCGAGATATTGAGTTCCATCGGGCCTTCGCGCCACTTGGTGACCTTCTGGCGCCAGGAGCCACCGATGAGGTCCTTGTAGAAGTTGGCCGAGGCGTCGTTGCCGGCGACGGAACCGGCATGGATCACGACGAAGCTACCGCCGCGGGCCGCGAATTTCTCGACGCGGGCTTTTTCGTCGGGCTTGAAATCGCCGCCGCCCTGACGGTGGATGATCAGCACGTCGGTCTCCGCGAGCTGTTCGTCGGACGGGAAGGTCTGCACGCCCTTGGCGTCGGCGTCGCCGACGGAGACCTTCATGCGCGCCGCGGTGAGCAACGGCTGCCAGTCACGGGCGAAGGCGGGATGATCATGGTCGCCGGGACCGTGGGTCTTGGGGCCGCAGCGGATGAAGACGCGGAGCGGGGCAGGGGCATCGGCCGCGAAAGCGGAAACGAGGGCGAGCAGAGGAAGGAGGCAGCGCATGGGGGAAGATTGAGTGCAAAGGTGCAAAAGTGCAAAGGTGCAAAGGTGGGGAAAGGGGAAGGGGCAGGGGTAGGAAATGCCGCAATATATCCAGGTGGAGGGTGGCGGCCCCGGGTGGCGGGTTGCAGGTAATCATTCCTGTACCCGTACCCGAACCTGAACACCCGAACCCGATATCCGACGGCCGAGACCTGAGACCTGAAAGAAATACCCGCAGCCAATCATCCGGTCTCCGGTCTCCCTTTGAGTTCCGCCTTCCCGGCACCAGCCACCTGAGGCCGCCACCTGCCACCCGTAACGAACTCTCTCGTGGGTCTTACAGGACTCCAGGCAACTGATCCAGTGACATAATAAACGCATCCGCGCCCGCTTTGACTTTAGGGCGGACGGCGTAACGGCCGAAGCCGATGACTTTATCCGCGTCGCCTTTGACTTCTAGATCGCTGGCGCCATCGCCGACCATGACGACGTGCGTGGCCTGATGTTCGGCGCGCAGGCGGCGGGCGACGACGTTCTTCCCCTTCGAGCGCGCAGTGGGGCAGGTTTCGTCGAAGCCGGCGTACGAGCCGTCGGCGTTGAAACGGAGGATGACCGCTTCGACACGGTCGATGCCGAGGAATTGGGCGAGCGGTTTGATGGCCTGGGTGAAGCCGCCGCTGACGATGGCGATCTTCCAGCCGGCGGCGCGCAGTTGATCCAGCGTGGCCTTGGCGGTGGGCTCGACCGTCGCGATATACTTCGCGCCAATCGCTTCCAGTTCGGCCTTGGTCGGCTTGATGATGTCGAGGCGCTTGGCGAAGATCGCTTCCATTGGCGTACCGCCGTCCATGGCCGCGTTGGTCATATCCTCGACGGCTTTGAAGGTCTCCGGTCCGCGCAGACGGCCAAGCTCGTCGATACCCTCGATGGACGAGAGGGTCGAATCACAATCGAGGAGCAGGAGCTTCGTGGCCACGCCGGACTACAAAGGGCGCCGTCGATAAGGTCAAGAAAGGGCGGAGCCCTTGGGGTTCTGCTGGCATGGTGAACGGCTGCGAAGCAGTTTCCCTCTAAACCCTGAGTTGGTTTCGCAGCCGTTCACCATGCCAGCAGTTCCCCCATTGTCGGACAGGCCGCCTTTGCGGTGCATGATGCGCTTGCCACATTGGCAGGGTAAGATACTAATCACTCCTACTATGGCCTGCACCCCTCCTGCCTCTGCTTCCGAAGTCTTCTGCCGCGCTGCCAAGTGCAACCGCCTAATGGGCCGAGTGCTCTTCGCTTTCGCCATCTTCCTAACGTTGATCCTTGTCAGTGGCAGCACCGAGTTCATCCGCAACTCCTCCGCCGGTAACGTCGGCGGCGCCGAGCGCATCGTCGGCCACCTGACTTCCTTCGTCGCCCAGCTTGCCCTGCTCCTCACTGTCTTCTGTCTCGCTCGCCGTCGTCTCTCCGCCGCCCACCACGCCCAGGTGAAGTCGAACAACCTCAAGGCCCTCGAGCTCCTCGCCGCTGCCGCGACCGACGAAGCCACGAAGAAGGACCTCCTCGCCCGCTCTGCCGACCTCGTCGCCGGCAAACCGGGTTGCTGCAAGTAAGCGCACGCTGAGCGTGAGCGGGGGTAGGGACAGCACCACGTGCTGTCCTTTTTTGTGTTGGTTAATTTCTCGGGTGGCGGGTGGCAATGGGTAGAGACGTGATTGCCATCACTTCCGTGGGCGGACGGACGTCGGAACAATCGGTCACCTTGCCCGGCTCGTCGTATGCACCATTGCGAACGGCGGTCATGGCAATGACCGCCCTACCCGATACAACTAGGACAGCACGTGGTGCTGTCCCTACCTCATTACTTACTATCCTTCTTCTCCTGCTCGAGCGAGGCCTTGATGGAATCATTAAAGGCCTTGGTGCGTTCCACTTCGGTAAGGGTGGCCGGTGGTCGCTGTGTCAGGCCATACGTACCGCCTTCCCAGCGCAGGTTGCGGATTGCGGGATTGAACTCACGCGTCCAGCCTTTCGTCGGAGTCATCTCCGTGGTCTTGAGTTCTGCCGGGATGTTCGGCGTGAAGCTGATTTCTGTCAGGGTGCTCCAGTCGGCGAGCTTCGCTTTGGTCGTGCCGATCGGACGTAGGTCCAATAGGTCGACTTCGACCGTCGCCCAGCCATCCTTGATCTCGAGTTTCTTCACGGCGGCGTATTCCGCCTTCGGGCCAGCAGCGAAAGCGCCCCATTCATTGCTCATGCAACGCACGGCCAGCCAGCTAACTTCGCGGGCGGCGATTTCGAAGCGGAGCTTGGCGCCATTGGGGCCACGCCACTTGGGGTCTTTGACCTTACGGGTAGTAATGCTCCAGAGAGCTGGGTGGTCCCAGCTGAGCTGATACCAATCGCCCCAAGCAGCGCTGTCCGCGCAGATCATCCGCTCGGGACTATCGGCCACTTCTGCGCCAGCCGCCTTGAGCTGGGCCGGCGTCGCCCAGGTCTCGCGTGAGCTGAAGTAATAGGTGTCGGAATTCGCCGTGCCTGGCGGGTTGGCAATCTTACGATATTCTTCCGGGGTCGGGTAGACGACGCTCGCATAGGCGAAGAGCGGCTGCGTCGAATCCATGAGCGGAGCTTCGGCGATCCAGCGTCCGTTTTCCTGCTTGGCCTCGACGCTCCGCCAGAAGCGCGTGAGTTCATGGATATCCTGACTGAAGTAGATTCGGACGGTATGATAGGACAGGGAGGGGTCGGGTGTGACGACGACTTTGGGGATGCGACCGAGTTCGAGCGCGATTTTGGGCGTGGTCGGGATGAGCCCGGTCTTGCCCTTGAGGTGGGTCTCGAACCAGAGGTGCTGCGTCAGGGCGCTGGCGTGGTCGTGACGATGGTTGAAGTGCGGTGACATGCTCAGGCGCAGGATCGAGTCGGGTACGTCGCGCCAGTTCCAGGCCATGTTGTCCATGTGGGCGTGGAAATCATTCGTCGGCGAGAGCCAGAGCGTCGGTACGGCGAGCCGGCGGATATAAGGGTTTTCCGAGACCGTCGCCAATTCGAGCGGCGTGGCCTTGGAGCGTTGGCCGCCGGGCATCTCCTCGAGCGTAGCGGTGAGGTCGCCCGAGCCGCCACAGGACGGCACTGCGGCCTTTACGCGCGCATCGATGCCGGTGAGCTGGGTCGTGAGCCGTCCGCCCATGGAGTGGCCGTAGACGCCCAGACGGGCCGGGTCGACCTCAGGTCGGCTTTGCAGGAAGGTGAGTCCGCGGCGCGCGGCCAGCGTGACCAGGAACCAGTTGCCGTTGCGCGGTGACTCGACCGCATCGAGCGTGAAGGCGTCGGGGGCTATGCCGCCGGCGAAGTGATTGACCTTATTGCGCTGCGGCGGGTGGGTGGCGTCGAGCGCGCCCCAAGCGGTGTTAAGGCCGTCGTAGAGCTTACCATCGGCGAAGGTCATCTTGTTGCCGCCCCAGTTGAGCGACAGGCTCGCATAGCCGCGCTTTGCGTCGGTTACGACCGTTGCGAGATTCGCAGACTGGCCGCCGCCGTGGATGTGTATCAGGCCTGGGAGCGACTTCGCGCCTTTCGGAAATGCGTAGAACGCCGCCATGGTCGCGGGCTGGCCTTTGAAGATGCCCACGCGGTAGCGGATGATCTGGCAGGCGATGCCGTCGACCTCCCACTCTTTGGTCACCTCCACTTCGAGGGGTTCCTTGCGCGGATCGAACCCCGCCCACAGCTCATCAAGGTTCTGCGGCACCTTGCCGTCCTGCAGTGGAGGTAAGGTCTCGGCGCATAGGGATGTCAATACGGCCAGCAGGCAGAGTAGCGGGGTGCGCATGGGGGTGGGCGCAGGATGGGCACTGTCCGAAGGGAGACCAGAGGGAAAGGTAGGGACAGCGCCAGGTGCTGTCCTTTTTTGTGCCGAGCCGCCGCAGGGCGGCTGAGGGTAGGGGCGTAGCTTCGCCGCGCCCTCCGTCAAGGAGTGCACGATGAATCGTGCCCCTACCTAAGTTCGCCCTGCGGCGAACGGGTAGGGCCGACCATCCTTGGTCGGCCGCGAGGACAGCACGTGGTGCTGTCCCTACCTCTCAACTCCCCCGCACCCACCCGATCAGCTTGCTGAACCAGCGGGTAGGCTTGGCGGCGGCGCCGCGGCGCTCGCGGAGGAGGACAAGGATTTCCTGGCGACCGAACATCGTGGCGTAGTCGACCGGAGTCTGGCCGCCTTGGTCCGCGAGCGGATCGGCCCCGGCGTCCAGGAGCAAGGTGGCGATATCGGCATAGCCCTTGAAAGCCACGCCGCCGAGGGGTGTCTGGCCCTTGGCGTTACGAAGGTCGACCGTGGCCCGTGCCTTGAGCAGCATCGCGACCGTCTCGGCCTTGCCGTGATAGGAGGCCAGCATCAGCAGAGTGTTACCCTTGGCATCCTGAGCATCCACCGCCAGGCCGCCTTTGAGCAGCGCGGACAAACCGGTCGTACCCCCTTTGCGGGCGAGCTCGGCGGCCGCGTCAGGGAGAAGATTCAAGGTATTCATCGCGACGTCACTTCGCGGAAGCGCTTTTCGTAGTCGGGGTGATTAGTCCCCATCCAGCGGTCCCAGAAGTTGAAGTAGAGGCCGAAGTTACCCTTAAAGCTGTCGTGGTGCTGGATGTGGTTCGTGGGGGTGTTGAGGAATTTGCCGAGCCAGGAATCCATGAGCCACTTGGCGTGGAATTCGTAGCCGGTGTGGCCGGCGACGTTGAACGTGATCTGCCAGAGCATGAAGATTCCGAACGCACCGGGGTGGATTGGCATGGTCAGCGCGACGAGCGGGAAGATGCCGGCCTGGATGACGGCTTCGCCGGGGCTGAAGCAATAAGCCGCCCATGGGCTGGGGTTATGGCTCTCGTGGTGCACGCCGTGGAAGAAACGGAAGAGCTTCGGGTGATGGATCAGCCGGTGCGTCCAGTAGAAGTAAGCGTCGTGCACGAAGATCACCACGACGATGCTGCCCCAGAACCAGCCCCAGCCGAAGTCGTCGACCTTGGTATATATCTGCGTCCAGCCGAGTTTCTTGAGCGCGAGGGTGCTCCCGCCGACAAGCCCGTAGATGACGACGGTGAGGGCTGACCACTTGGCCTCACGTCGCATATCCGCCCCGGTGGGCATCTCCTGGATGATCTTGCGATTATGCCACCAGCCCCGGAAGAGCACATAGCCGAGCAGCCAGGCGATACCGGCGAAGACCAGGTAATGCGTCAGGTCGTTCAGGGCGATGAAGGTCATCGTCTTCCCGAAACTCGGAATCTCCATTGGGAAGGTGAGGGCGATCATGAAATTAACTGCCGAGCAGGGCGCGCAGGCCGGCTTCGTCGAGGACGGGCACGCCGAGTTCCTGGGCCTTGGTGAGCTTGGAGCCGGCTTCTTCGCCGGCGACGACGTAGTGCGTGTTCTTGCTGACGCTGCCGGAGACCTTGCCACCGGCCTTCTCGATCATGTCGCGCGCTTCGTCGCGTCCGAGCGTGGGCAGGGTGCCAGTGAGGACGAAGGTCTTGCCGGCGATGCCTGCGACCGAGCCCGCCGCAGCGGCTTCGATGAGCTTCAACCCGGCCGCGCGCATGGCCTTCACCCAGTCGCGGTGATTAGGGTCGCTGAAGAATGAGAGAATCGACTCGGAGACCTCGATGCCGACGCCGGAGATGACGGACTCATACGAGACGCCGCCTTTTTTACCGACCTTGGTGACGAGGAGGTCGGCAGGTTGCGCGGCTTCCAGTGCGTCCATGGATTTGAAATGACGGGAGAGGTCCTTGGCAGTCTGCATGCCGACGTTCGGGATGCCGAGCGCGTGGATCGCGCGCCAGAGCTCGCGCTGCTTGGCCTGCTCGAGGCCGATCATCATATTATCGACGGACTTTTCCTTGAAGCCTTCAAGCATGCGCCACTGGGGCGGCGTGATGCCGAGCGCATCGACCGGGACGTCGACAAGTTTGCTGTCCACGAGCTGTTCGGCCACGGCGTCGCCGAGGCCGTCGATGTCGAGGCACTGCTTACTGGCGAAGTGGACGAGACGACGGATCTTCATCTCGCGCGAAGGCGTGCGGAGCTTGTAGGCGGCTTCCTCCCCGTCGCGGGTCGCGTCGAGGCCGAGTTCCTTGAGGCGGGCTTCGAAGTCGAGCGGTACGGCGTCGGCGGGGCGTTTCTCGAGGACGACTCCGAGGACCTGTGGGATAATCTCACCGGCCTTTTGGATGCGGACGGTGTCGCCTTCGCGGATGTCTTTGCGGGCGATTTCGTCGGCGTTGTGCAATGTCGCGCGGGCGACGGTCGAGCCGGCGAGCAGGACGGGGTCGAGCTCGGCGACGGGCGTGATGGCTCCGGTGCGGCCGACCTGCATGCTGATCTTGCGGAGGATGGTCTCGGCCTGGTCAGGCGGGAACTTGAACGCCACGGCCCAGTGCGGGAACTTGCTCGTGGTACCGGCGCGGCGCTGGTCTTCGAGGCGGTTGACCTTCACCACCGCCCCGTCGGTCGGGAAGGGGAGGTCGCGGCGGAGGACGTCGAGCTGCTGGATGGCCTTCCAGGCGGCGTCGACGCCTTGCTGGACGTCGATGTCGTCGCGGATCGGGAAGCCCCAGGACTTCAGCTTATTTTTGAAATCCTTGAGCGAGGGGAAAGCCGAGGCCGGTTCGCAGGCACCGAGTCCGTAGCAGACGATGCTGAGGCGGCGTTTGCGGGCTTCGTCGCCATCGAGGAGCTTGACCGTGCCGGCGGCGAGGTTTCGCGGGTTGGCGTAAAGCGGTTCGCCTTCGGCTTCGCGGAGCTGGTTGAGGCGTTGGAACTCGGCGAGCGCCATGTAGATTTCACCGCGGACCTCGAGAAAGTCAGGCGCGCCCTTGAGCGTGCGGGGAATCTCGCGGATGAGGCTGACGTTGGCCGTGACGTCGTCGCCCCGGGCGCCGTTACCGCGGGTGACCGCTCGGACGAACTGGCCCTTCTCGAAAGTGAGCGAGACCGCCACGCCGTCGACCTTGGGTTCGACGATGAATTCTAGGCCCGTGCCGCCGAGGGCCTTGTAAAGACGATCGCCGAAGGCACGGAAGTCGGCTTCGTCGTAGGTATTGTCCAGCGACAGCATCGGGGCCTTGTGGTCCGCCTGTTGGAAGCCCTCGGACTTGTCGTCAC
>Ga0209297_1002027_pt1 | contig 11460 bp, 14 predicted proteins | sample S_130805_MF_Meta_FD_187322 | JGI IMG/M metagenome (GOLD analysis project Ga0209297, IMG submission 187322) | Freshwater microbial communities from Lake Simoncouche, Canada to study carbon cycling - S_130805_MF_MetaG (SPAdes) (version 2) | ecosystem: Environmental > Aquatic > Freshwater > Lake ... | reverse complement strand
AATCTCTTGCCGTAGATATAGAATCCATATTTTTAATTAATTAATTATTATAGGCAGGCGCAGAGTCCTGAAAACGTATACTTTACTTGTTTTTTTGTGAATCGTCAACGGTATTAACGAATTCTAAATTATCTTTTAATCTACCATTATATTGGTATTCACCAACGTGAGTTATAAAATCATCGATATAACAATAACATTTTCCACCAATTGCAGTCCATTTTCTACAGAATCCAAAGTCTTCTCCGTAGTATTTTTTAGATGCTTGGTCATGAACTGTGTCAAAGAAATTATACATATATGGATTAGTTTTAGCTTCTCCATTTACGATTGTTGCTTGATCTATTCTATCATCTGGGTATGCTTTAATCATTTTATCAAATACTTGTCTTTTAATTAACATGCACCCAGTTGGAGCATGTGATACTTCCATTAATCCATCTGTTATTGTTATTTGTTTTTTATTCTCATCCATTAAACCATCCATTTTTATTGGATAAATAAATCCAGCTCTCATTAATTCATCTTTATCTTTGATTTTACCTTGTTGTAATCTATCCCATATTTGTTCCCAATGAATATGTTTCATTGGATAGGGTGTTGCTATTACTTCTTTATCAAACTTTAACATCTTCATTATTGTATCAAATTTAAAATCAATATCTGAATCTATAAATAACATATGTGTATATTCCATTGGATCACCTAAAAACCCAGCTACACATAAATTTCTACCTTGTGTAACTAAAGATGATTTAAGAAGTGAAAAAGAAACCATGATATTATTCATCATACATGCTTGTTGAAATTTTAATAATGCTTGTGTGTAATGAATTGAACATTCACTATGAACAGGAGTTGCTACATATATTCTAGTCTCTGGTTTCCCGACGCTCATTCCAATTGGATGATTTTCTTTTTTAAACCATATAGGTCTACTTGAGTCTTGCATCTATCACTCCTTGTAAAAATTTATTCCAAACACCTACTCTTAAGTCCCAAGAATAATATTTGTTTGTATAATCTATTTGAAACTTTAAATGTTCTTTTAAACTTGTTTGATTTAACTGATCAGCAGCTGCATCAATAACGGATGCAAATGTACTAGCTAATTTAACAAATTCTTTTTCATAAGGAACATAAACTGCAAACTCTGCACATGTTTCAAATAGAGCACCGTAGTTAGTTGTAATACAATATAATCCTGCTGCCATTGCTTCAATTGCAGCAATACAAGATGTTTCTTCCCAAATATTAGGATAAGCAAACATATGATAATTTTTAAGATTATCTTTTATAAATTCATTAGGTTTATAACCAACATAACTTACATTAGGTAAAGATCCTGCTTGTGCATATAGATCTTTAAATTGATCATCATTTTTAGATTTAAAATTATCTCCATACACTTGAGTTGATGAATATACGTCTAAATGAACTGATTTATTTGTAACTAATTGCATTGCAGCAAGAAGAACATTTAATCCTCTCCATGGTGTTGATGTATAAATTAACTTAATAGGATCACCTTTATTATAATCTAATAATCTTGGTTCAATTTTATCTATTGCATTTTTAATAACCAAAGATCTATCAGTTGGTATATCAAACATCATTCTAAATTTTTCATAACACCAATGTGAATTAAATACATACCAATCATATTTTTTATGATTATTTTTATCTTTAAACCAATGCACTAAATTAGCTTGGTCATATGAATTTTGTTGCCAAAGTATATTTGGTTTAGTTGGATGTAATGGTATTTTTTCTGGTACGGATGTAGTTATTTGAACTTGATCTAGTAATTTTTTATCTGCAAATTTCTCAAGTAATTCTACCTGTAATTCTGTTCCGCCCCTGGGGTTCATTTTTGATTCATTACTTTCTCTAATAATTCTAAACCTTTATTTGTTACTTTAACAGTAAGATCTATTATTAAATCTTCTTCTTTATTTTCTTTTAAAAATTCTTCTTTAGATTTGTAAGTCTTTCCAGTTGTTTTACTTTTAAAACTTTCTTCTGTCTTACATTCTATCTCAACTAGTTTATCCATTCGTTCCTATTCTATCTAATAATGCATAACTGATAACGCCTTTAATAACATTAACAGTTGCTGATTGTGCTAATATAGCATCTCCTTCTTCTAAATTCAAGACTGTCTGAGCAGCATTACCATTACAAGCACCTTGAACAGTTGCATGTATAAATTGATATGTTGTAGAAGCTGAATAATCATAAACATACATATCTAATGTAGCAGCAGATGATCCTGTATTAGTTACAGCAATATCTTTAACAATTGCAACTGAAGAAGTATTAATACTTAATACAGTTGTTGCATTTGTTGTTGTTAAACTAAATCCTTGATTTTTATAAAATATAGCCATGTTATTGAGTTAAATCGTAAAAAGTTAAAAGTCCAATTCCACCACCTGTACTAGTAAGTGTTCTAGCACAAAGTGAGTAAACATCACTAGCTCCTGCAAGAGAAGCACCTAATTGTAAATCAAAATTAAAAGAAGCATTAGCTCCAGATAAAGCAGATCTTCCAGATTTAGAAGTTAAAAATTCACTATATACTAAGGTACCACCAGTTATAGCTGATGCTGTAATATCAAATTCTACATTTGTATCTGATGCAACAGCTGAATAAGAAGCACTTGTTAATGTACCATTTTTAAATAAACCTATTTGATAATTGTCTGTAGTTGTTGGTAAAAAGTTTACGTTGTAAGGAATAACCACAGCCCCTAATGCAGTTGATGCAAGTCTAATAGAAACTAAAGGTTTATAAGTTGTTGTTAAATAATTTCCAGCTGTTGCACTTGTCATCGTTGCAACATGTTCAATAGATGTTTGTTCATAACCACCTTCAGACACTACCGATGAACAAATTTGTTTTAAATAAGAAGCTGATCCCGTTGCCGCAGTATTTGTTATTTCATATCTTACAGGTAATATTGCAGTTGTCATATAAACAGAAGTTCCATAAAAGTTTGCATTTTGATAAGTATGACAAACTATATATTGACCATTAATAATAAAACCACATCTAACATTACCAACACCTAACCATTCAAAATCCATCCATAAAATTTGAGGCTTTGTTAAATCTAAAGTTAAACCACTTGCACCTGTTCCATCTAATTTATCTCCATTCCATGATGATTGATCTACTTTTCTTGTAGTATCATCAACAGAACCACTAATATAAGTTCTTAATATAAATGATTTAGTTGTATTATTTAATTGAAAAAATACTCCATTTTGAACTTCAAAATAACCAACACGTTGTCTTAAATTTGTTTTAGCTTCATTCATTACAAAAGTTGCAAGAACTAATAAACCCTTACCTGGTTGATAAGGAAAAGATTTAAATGTTTGTCTAACAACTTCAGAACCAGATGCAGTTGTTACATCCATTCTAACAGATGATTCATTTGGTAAATAAGTAGTAGATCCACTAGATGCAGTAGATGTATCAAATTGATTATCTATTGCGTATCTATTTTGTGAATCAAATAATGTATAAGGTTGAGATACTCTTAATCTTCCAAATGCATCCGTATTAGTTCCACCTATTGCAACATAAGATGGATTAGTAGAACTTCCTTGATCACATCCAAATCCATTTTGATTTCCATACATAAATTGTAGCATCGCTGCTTGTTCGTTAATTAAATCTTGTTGATATCCAAAGTTAAGTTGATTTTTAATTGTGTTAAGTGATTCAAGTATTTGTCTTTGATTATTAACATCATAAGTATCTGTTGGTTCTGGTATATAAGCTGTTATCTTTGCCATTATCTTCTTCCACCTGCTTCAATATCTAATCTCAAAGTTCCATATCTCCAAGTCTCATCAACTGCTTCATTTTCAATTTTTAAACTCACCTGTCTTCCTCTAACACGTGTATCTACTTTAGTCGTTGAAGATGTAATTGTAAATGGTCCAGTAATTAAAGGAGGCGTTGTAGATGGTGTTGAATCAGCATTTGCTGGATAATCTCTAAAATATAAAGTTATTTTTACGTTACCTTCTAAGCTCTTAAAGTCTGGAATAAATCTTTTAACGCGCATAATGAGTTGACCATCACCAGCTAATCCTTGTTCTGATATGTCATAATCTCCTGATTTAATGTATGCGGCTATTGCAGTTTTATTTCCGTTTGCATCTACTTCATTAAAACCTGTTTCTTGTGCCCAGTATTTAGATGAACCATAAGTATTAGTTACACCATTAATAGTTGGAAATGTTGGTGTTCCTGTTCTATTATATTGTGTTGCGTAAGGTAAACTAAATGTGGTTGCATCTTGATATGTTGTTCTAGCTAATGATCCAACTGACCAAGTATTTTCAACAAAATTATAAACTACATTTCTATCTATTTGAGATGATCCTGATTGTGCATAATTAAACCCAACCTCATTAAATAATGAATTATGATATGCATAAACTATCTGACTTGCATCATAGTTAATACCTAAATTATCTCCAGTTGTTGTAAATACAAAGTCTTCAACAAGTGACGGTATTTGTTTAACTGTTCCATCAAATGCAAAAAAACCTCCTCCATAACCCATCCAAAATACTGCACCTTGTGCATATATCATTGCATGTTGACCAATACATCCGCAGTTTGTTCCAACTTGTCTAATTGAAAATGTAAATGGTGGTCCAACAAATTGAATTGTATAAGCTGCTTGATCTGTAAGAACTAATATATAATCTTTACCTTGTAGTGCTCCAATAATCTCATTACCCGTATCTAGTCTAAAAGTTCCAGCAGTATTTGTAACCGTTGGATTCCAAGTATTAATATCCTCTTGATTTGAAAATCTTATAAACATTGGATCTTGAGTTGTCGGATCTCCAATAGTTGTTTCTGTTCCAAATAAAAATAAATGTCTATCCCTATCTGATACAACAGAACAAACTGATGCTGTTGGAGCATTTGTTACAACAGTTGCCCTTACAGTTAATCTTCCTATTGCAGATGGGTCCCAAGTAAATGTTTTTCCGTTTTTAATTGTAGCAACTAGAATCTGTCCATAGTTATCGAGTGACCAGGAACCAGGGGCAAGAACAACACTCGTTGTAGATCTTTCAGTTCCCCACGTAGATGATCCCCATGTAGCAGTTCCCCATCCATAAGCTGGAGTTTGTGCAGCTGGTCCAATTATTTCATATGCTTGAAAAGATAAATTTCCTCCGGTTGTAACACCAGTGCCAGTTTCAGCTGTAGGCATTGTAAGAGTAAATGTAGAAGAACTTGGCACTGATCTAACTTCAAATGTATTTGTTGTAAAACTTGCTGATGTATAACTTGTTGTAGGTGCTCCTGGAGTTGTTGCTGAAGAAAATATTAAATAATCTCCAATAGATAATCCATGACCTGCTTTTGTAATTGTGACTGTTGCTGATCCAGTTGTTGATGTATAAGTACATCCTGTTACAGCTGTTTGAAGAGGTGTAATATCAAAAATATCTTGTTCATAATAAATTGCGAGTATTTTAGAAGTACCTAAAGCTGCATATTTTTTACCATCCAATGCAGTCCAAGTATGTTGGTCTCTAACAGGACCTGCTAAAGTATCCGGAATTAACTGTTGCCATCCACCTATTTTTTGTGGTTCTCCATAACGAAATCTAATATTATCACCTTCAATCCATTGCCCTTCGGCTCCGGTTGCAGTTTGTTGTTTATTAAATCCTGGCTTAAATTGTATCTTCTGTAAAGGCATAAGCCTTCCTTTATATAATATAAAACTATTAAATAACAGATATATTATATCTTAACAATAATTTCTTTCAATCTTGCTCTTAATTTACCTATTGTATCTGAATATTTCTCATTAATTTCTATTAATGTTTCAATATGTAATTGATGTTTTTCAATTCTTTCTTGTAATTCTTTGTTTAATAAAACTTCTGATTTTTTAACCATAATTTCCATTTGAAGTTTTTCTTCTAGTTCTTTTATTTTATTTTCTAATTCTTGTATCATATTTATTTTTTAAACCAACTTGTAAGTCCTAAGTGAGGACGTTTATCATATAAATTTTCTTTAGCTCCTTTAGTTTTTAAATTATTGTAGTGTAAAAAAACTTGAATACATTTATCCCCATTAAATTCTTCTCTCCAATGTTCTAATTCATTACCTTTATAAACTAACATATCTCCTGGTTTTAAATTAATTTTAACACCTTTAGAATTACTTTCAAAAGTTATTTTTTTTCCATCAGGTATTCCTACATTTTCAGCATCACTTAAAAAAATTGGCCATTCATCTCCTCCTAAATTTAATGTTGTAGATATTTCACAACTAAATCTATCTTTATGACGTTTTAATATATCTCCTTTTTTGTAAATTCTAGCATAAGAATAATTAGGATTTAATTTTAAATTTGTTTCTTTTTCCATTGTTGAAAGTAGTTTTATTAATAATGTTTCCATAACAATATCTGCATAATGAGAATAAGTATTTTTAACCATAACATCATTCCATACACCGAAATATTCAGTAAACTGACTAATGTAACGTGTATCAAACATTGTTCTTGCTACTTGTCTTTTCATTAAAAAATAATCACAACAAAATTTTGCAAGCTCTTCAGATACTGCTTTTTTTATAATTATATATTTATTTTTTTCAAAATTCATATTTTTTATTTAAATGGATATCCTAGGTTCCAAATTACCAATGAATATCTTATTCCTTTCGTTACTGGTTTAACTCTATGCCATACATGCGAAGGAAATACAACTATAGAACCGCGTGAGGATATTTCTTCACATTTTTTTATTGATTTTCTATGAGGTTCAGTATTTCTAAAATCAAACTCTAATTCTCCACCTTTATAATCTTTTGGATCTGTTAACTGACAAGTTACAGATAATTTTCTAATTTTATTGTGTACGTTTGGATCATCTGGTTTATCATAAGGTTTATCCCATGAATCAGCATGCCAGTCATAAAATTGATTTAATTTGTATTTTGTAAATTGACAAGATTCTGACCAATCCCAATTAAAATTCCAGCCTGCTAATTTATTTGCTTTATGAACATATGGATGAATTTCTTTATAAATCCATTGATCATTTAACCAAACAACATTTGAATCTCTTTTCTTCTTTAAATCTCTTAAATCTTTTTTAGATAAAGGTTTACCTTTTTTAATTTTATCAGTTTGTCCACCTGTTAACGCAATTTGCTCTTGTTGTTCAATACCGTATTTAATTAACTCATCACAAAACCTAGGTGTAAGCACATTTTGAAAATAATAGTAATAGTTCTGTAGATTCATTCTATTTAATTTATATTAAATTTTTATATAAAAGTAAATGGCTATTTTATATAGCTACCCATGAAAAAGATGAAGGAATCCATGCAAATTCTTTATTATCTTTATCTTTACCTATCCATCTTAAGTTATTCTCATCCCAATAAACTAAATAACGTAAATTAGAGTTGATTATTTTTTGAAGATTTTGATCAAAATAAGGTTCTTGATATTCGTTTCCATAATATATATTTGATGGAAATGAAACAGGTGCTTGCCAGTCGTCATTGACATCAAGTATCCAAGAAGAATAAGGTTGTGGTCTTATAAATTTATTTTTTGCAAAATCATAGGTAAATCCAACTCCAGCATATTGTTTTCTAAAATTGTTATTATAAGAAGTTTGAACCCATCTTACTGCATTTTCAGATAACTTACATACAGATTTAAATTGTTCTGCTGCTTGTTCAGATTGTTCTCCACCATTATTCGCAATATCTTGATTACAAGCGGTTACCACTCTTATTACTTTATTATTTATATCTAATTCTGCAAAATGTGCCATATTTTTAAAAAGTAAAACTTCCAGGTACTGTAAATGTTAAAATAGTAGCTGATCCATCAGGAGCTGGACTTGTTGTTTTAGTATTAGTTCCTGGTGAAACTGAAAAACTTGGACCACTTGCTGAAGGTGCTCTAATAATAACAATACCTGATCCACCAGATTTTCCGCCAGAACTTCTATTTGAAGCTCCGCCTCCTCCTCCTCCGGTATTTGTATCTCCTGCTGATCCTACTGCTCCTCCACCTGATCCTCCTGGACTTCCATTACCTGCTGCTCCAGTTCCTGCTCCACCACCTGAATATGATACCGGTGATCCTGTAATACTACTTGATGAACCTGGCGCTCCACTACCACCAGTTCCTGGTTGTGGTACTGGGTTTACTGGTCCTCCTCCATTTCCTCCAACACCTCCAATTCCGCCTCCGCCGCCTCCGGCTTCGTTAAATAAAGCATCGCCACCATTGTTGCCTTGTGGTGGACTTGTAGGAGGATCATTTCCTAATCCACCTCTACCATTTGGTCCCGTAAATCCTCCAAGACCTCCTCCTGAACCACCGTTTGGAACACCACCTGTACTTTGAGATCCTCCACCTCCTCCACCTGAAGATGCAAAAGGGGGATTAGTATAAATAATTGATTGTGGGCCTTGAACTCCATTTTCATTAGAATTAGGTGATCCACCAGCTCCTCCTGCTCCAACTTGAACTGGAGTGGTACCTCCAAAAATTTTTAATTTAGTTCCACCTGGAAAAGAAGTTCTATACCCTCCACCACCTCCTCCACCAGAAGTATATTGATATCCTGCTCCACCTCCACCTGAACCACCACCTCCAGCTACTACTAAATAATCTATTTCAAGTGTTTTAGCTCCAGACGTAAGTCCAAATGCTTTTGCTGATGCTGCTCCGCGTGTAGATTGTAAAGGCATTCTTTCTACTCCTTATTTAAATTGAGTTTGTGCTGCTAATATTGTGTAAGTTGATGCCGCTGTTTTGATTGCTGTGTAAGTGTAGACATCATTAGATGAAGCGTTTCCACCTGTTGGAGCCGAGCCACCTTGCCAAACAACTGTAACGTTTGTTGATGTACCATCAACTGTTAATACAGAAGTGTTGTAGAATGTTGTGTTTCCTTGTTTCGTAATTAATGCAGCTGTTACAGACTCACCCGTTGCTAGAGCAGCGTTTAATGTAGTTGAAGCATTTCCTCTAAAATTAACTGTGAAGTTAGAACCTAAATTAACATTTTGAAAATAAACAGCTTGTGTAAGTACATCATATGTAAATGCAGTTACAAAAGTTGTAGAAACTGTTACCGCTTCAAACACACCAAATATTTTTGCTTCACCATTAACTGTAATTCTTCCAAGATCACCTTTTGGTGTTAATGTTAATCCAACATTTGTATCTCCACCTGTTGCAGAAATAACTGGGCTTGATCCAGCTGCAGCGTTAGCTATTGTAATTTCATTTGTAGCTGATGCAGTTGTTGAAAATTTAATTTGTTCATTAGCATTTTCATCTATAATTCCATATGTACTTGCAACTATAATATTTTTTGAATTTGTACTTAAGTTCGCTGCTAGTGTTGGAGCAAAATCATTAGATAATTTTCCAATGTTAGAATCTACAACATCTGTTCCATTTAAATATAAAATTTTTGTTCCTTTGTCTGTTGTAGAGAAAGTGACACCTGTTTGACCTTGAATTAACACTGTAACAGTAAAAGCACCTGATGTGCTATTTCTAATTACATAAACTTTATTTTTAACACCTGAGGCAGTAGTTATTGTTACTGTTCTATTTCCTGTAATTGTTCCTGTTAATTCTATAACAGCGTTTTTACCATTTGATGTTAAACCATTTGAAAAAGTTAAATCTGTATTTCCAACACCACCTGCAATAGATATACCAGAATAACCAGCAATTGCTTGTTGAAGAATAACTAAATTTGTATTTGTAATATCACCCCATGTACCAGCGTTTTCGCCAGTTACTTGTATCTCTAGTTTGAGGTCTGTAGAATAACTTGATGCCATAATTTTAATTCCTTATGTTATATATTATTTAATTTATGCGGCTGTGTCAATCTCTGTCCAAGTTGCATCAGTTCCGGTACTAATTTCAGTCCAGATTTGATTATTTATACTATTTAACGCTATAGTCAATCCATTTCCTGTAACTTCAATAATAGAAGTACCACCTGCAAATACTGTACCTACTGATGTATTTAACCTTAATCCAGTAACACTTGCAATGGTATTTGCATCACCTATTGCAGTTCCTTGAGCTATATTTATTTGTTGTCCAGTTACTGCAACATTACCCGTTCCAATAACTACTGTTCCAATAGCTAAACCAACAGTCATTCCAATACCAGTAACTGTGGCATCTGGACTTGGATCTACTTCACCTTCAGCAATATTTAATTGCTGACCTATTAAATCTATATTTGCATTAGCTAATGTAGTTACACTATTTAAAGATGTATTTATTTGTTGGCCTGTTACTGATATGGATATCCATATTCCATTTCCACCCCAAACTTCTTCACCCCAAACATATCTACCCCAACCTTCATTGTTGTAAGATAAGGGAGATCCTAGAGAAACATTTAATTGTTGACCTGTGACATTTGCATCAGGTGCAATATCTACTTCTCCTTCAGTAATATTTAATTGTTGACCAGTTGGAAATACTTCAGCTAATCCGAAAGCTGTTACAGAATTTAATGATGTATTTAATTGTTGCCCTGTTACAGGAACATCTGCCCCAATAGAGAAACTTACAGAATTTAAAGATGTATTTAATTGTAGTCCTTCAACAATTACATCGCCCGTTCCACCCCAAGCATTTTCACCCCAAGTTAAACGACCCCAACCTTCATTAATTTCAGCAGTAACCGATACACTATTTAGTGTAGTGTTTAATTGAAATCCAGTAAGTTGTACTGAGGAATCATTTTGTAATCCCCACGTACCTATATTCCAGCTAAGTTCTCCCCAAGTATTGGCCATAATAGGTAACTCCTATTATGCGTTGCCGATTCTTAGAATAGCTGCCGCTGTTGTATCTGCTGGAAACTGAATTGTGAAAGTTCCAGATGTCGCTGTCTTATCACTTCCAAAATCTAATACACATACTGCTGCGTTAGTGTTTGATGTATTGTAAATCAAAGCTCCTGCTGCAGTTAAAGTAACGCCTGTAAAAGATATGTCTGCAAAATCTATAAATGCAACTCCACTAGAAACAAGAGGAGATACGTTTGATAAAACTCCACCACCTGTTACATATTGACCAGTGTTAGCAACTTCATTTGTTGAAGTGTAAACTGTTGTTGCTGAACTTAAAGTTGCTGCAGAAGTGTAAAGAGCAAGTTTAAAAACATTTCCTGTCGTAGCGGTAAAATTGTGTCCACCTTGAAGTAGTTGTTGTTTAAACGTATTTGCAACTGCTTGTGTTATAGCCATATTAACTCCTAATTATATTATCCTTGTTTTTGAATCTGAGGTGAACCTTCTTGGTATTCATCTCGTCTTCTTCTTCCCATTTGTTCAATAGAGAATCCTTGTAGCACACTTTGATACTTTTGTTCATAAAATTGTATCAT
>Ga0209297_1002026_pt1 | contig 11461 bp, 13 predicted proteins | sample S_130805_MF_Meta_FD_187322 | JGI IMG/M metagenome (GOLD analysis project Ga0209297, IMG submission 187322) | Freshwater microbial communities from Lake Simoncouche, Canada to study carbon cycling - S_130805_MF_MetaG (SPAdes) (version 2) | ecosystem: Environmental > Aquatic > Freshwater > Lake ... | reverse complement strand
GGCTAATTACGACATCAACCAAGCGACCAATTTCGCGGCCCTCTTCATTTCGAACTGGGCAGCCAATGAGACCGGCTAATGAGACTAAAGAGCTACGAATACTTTTACGAGCCAACACTAGATCGCGCCTACCTATTGCGCGCTCGACCGTATTGACCACACGGGCAATCGGTTTCTTAGCTGGCTTTTCCATGGCTAAATCTTACGGGCATGCCCATGTCTAAAAAGATGATTATGAAATATTTATCTTTCCTTGAAGTGGACCGTACTGGGATCGAACCAGTGACCCCCACAATGTCAATGTGGTGCTCTACCGCTGAGCCAACGATCCTTGCTGGGGAATCATACCCCACGATATTTAGAGTTATTAGCGTCCGAAATCATCCTCTATACGCTCAATATCATCTTCGCCGAAGTAGCTACCGCTCTGCACTTCGATAAAGACAACATCATCGTTTCCGATATTTGCAATGCGATGCAAATCGCCTATGGCGATATCTATGGTCTCACCTGCTGACATTGTTTTCTCACTGCCATTAATCGTTACTAAGGCTTTGCCTGAGACGATGAACCAGTGCTCAGCGCGCTTTTGATGACGTTGGTAGGAGAGCCGCTTTCCAGGATTAACCCAGATGCATTTAACTTTGTGAGAATCGCTCTCTTGAAGAATCTCGTATCGACCCCAAGGCCTCGTTGATTCACTCATGGCCGATACCTTCCCACAAGTTCGTATTTAATGGTGGAGGTCGGGACGGGATTTGAACCCGTGTAGAGGGATTTGCAGTCCCTTGCCTCGCCTCTCGGCCACCCGACCATGTGCATATCGCCGTGGCGATTTATCAGAGCGGACGACCGGGTTCGAACCGGCGACCTGAACCTTGGCAAGGTTCCGCGCTACCAACTGCGCTACGTCCGCGAGGAAGCGAAATCTATCGTAGGAAGGCCATAAGCGCCAAAGTGGGCCGGCTAAAGATAGCGTTCCCCTGTGATGTCGAGCGATGGGCTTTTTTGGATGAATGGTCGGCTGGCGACCGAGCTCCTTGAAATATCGCATGACCCGGAAGATCTTGCAAAGAGTGGTTTTTGGGCGGTATCGACAACATTTGAAGGCGGATTTACCGCCGCCCGATTCGGTCGCGTTGTTCAGGCAAACTTTCCAACACATGCTTGGGAGAAGCTCGCAGGAACATGGCGCTCTTCACGCTCTGAATCTGAGTACATGGAATATGTCAGAGATATTCAAGAGGCGATTGCAGATGGGTGGGTCTATCAAGTCAATGCCTGTCGAGAGTTATCGACACCAATTGAAAAAGAGCGCAACTTGCGTGGACTCTTCTCTGAAATTCTTGTTAATAATCCTGCGCCGTGGGCTAGTTATCTTGAGATTCACGATTTAAATATTGCATCGGCTTCGCCTGAATTATTTCTAAAACGTAACGGAAATAAAGTACGAACGTCACCTATTAAAGGAACTCAACTTCCGGGTCAAACACACTTTGGTGCTAAAGATATGGCTGAGAATGTCATGATCGTAGATCTCATGCGAAATGATTTGGGTGCGATCTGTAAAAACGGTTCGGTATCCGTGCCTCGCCTTTTGGCCTCTGAACCGCATCCTGGTTTAGTGCATTTAGTCAGTGATATAGAGGCAGAGCTTCGCGATGAGATTACGTGGAGTGAGATTTTCTCGTCATTGCAGCCACCTGGATCAATTAGCGGAGCGCCAAAATCATCGGCGGTTTCAGTTATTAATGAGCATGAATCTGCACGTGGTCCTTACTGCGGCGCGCTCGGCTGGGTGCAAGGCGATCAGTGCGAACTTTCAGTGGCCATTCGGATTTTCTTTAAAGATGACATGCTGCGATTCGGTACTGGTGCTGGAATAACATGGAGCAGTGATGCAGCTAGTGAATGGGAAGAGACGCAGTTGAAGGCCCGCAGATTGATTTCAATCGCAGGGGGAGAACTCTCATGAAGATCTCCTATAACGGTGCTCTTGTTGATATTGAAAACGCACCTTGCACCGAGGCCGGATGGTTAATCGGAGCTGGAATTTTTGAAACGCTACGCACCGTCAATGGGCTGGCCTATGCATTCTCACGCCACGTGGAGCGAGCACAAAAGAGTTCGCTAATTAAGCATCTTGAATTGCCGAATCCGGCTGTGATTGAAACTGCAGTTAGCGAACTGCTGCATGCAGAGCCGCTACCAAATGGTCTCCTTCGGATCTCCTTTGATAAGAATGGGAGTTGGGCGGCGGTGCATCTTCCATACGAACCGCCTACTAAAGCGGCAAAGCTGCGTATCCATCCGCAGGCTCTGATTTCCCATGGCGAAACGATTAAAAGCTATCCATATGGATATCGCCTAGCGATTCTTGAGGAAGCAAAGTCGCTTGGTTTTGATGAGGCGATTATTGCCAGCACCGAGGGAAATATTTGCGAAGGCGCGGTTTCAAATATCATTTTTCTAATTGACGGGAAATGGATTACGCCTCCGACAAGTGATGGAGTTTTGCCTGGAATCATGCGGGGATTAGTTCTGGATTACTGCGACGTGAAGATTGCCCCGCTTCATTTGTCACGTATTAATAACGTGGAGTCGGCTATTTTGCTCAGCAGTCTGCGAATCGCACAATCCATTGAATCTATCGATGGACGCACATTGGCGCCATCACAGGCCTTTACGGAAGAAATCCAAGCAATGGCCCTGCTTCATTCGGTAGGCTAAGCCCATGTCCTCGATTGATATCACGGTAGATGGTCAAGCGCGCTCGGTGGAATCCGATGTGCGTCCGACCAACCTCTTTGCCGAAAATAAAGATATTGTCGTAGCTCGAATTAACGGCGTTCTCAAAGACCTGTGGAGCGATTTATCTGCAGGTGACGTTGTCGAAGGCGTATCGATCTCATCTCCTGATGGCTTAGCGGTCCTGCGCCATTCAACCGCGCACGTAATGGCCCAAGCAGTTCAAGAGATTTATGCAGATACGAAACTTGGAATTGGGCCTCCTATTGTGGATGGTTTCTACTACGACTTTGATCCAGTCAATACTTTTAATCCAGATGATCTAGTAAAGATTGAAAGCGCAATGCGCAAGATCATCAAAGATGGCCAACGTTTTAGGAGACGTGTTACAACCGAGGCCGATGCACTCAAAGAGTTGGCACACGAGCCTTACAAGTGCGAGCTCATTGGCATTAAAGGACCGGCAGGGGACGAAGCCAGCGTAGAAGTTGGTGGCAGCGAGCTGACTATTTATGAGAATTTAGGTCGCGATGGCAATCCTGTATGGAGCGATCTGTGCAGAGGGCCACATCTTCCATCAACAAAACATATTCCAGCATTTAAGTTAATGCGCACTGCCGCTGCCTATTGGCGCGGCTCCGAAAAGAATCCAATGCTCCAACGCATTTACGGCACGGCATGGCCCAGCCAAGATGAGCTCAATGGTTATCTTGAACTTCTTGCCCAGGCAGAAAAGCGGGATCACCGTCGTCTTGGAACAGAGCTCGATCTCTTTTCATTTCCAGAAGAAATTGGCTCGGGCTTGGCTGTGTTTCACCCTAAAGGTGGAATTGTTCGCCGGGCGATGGAGGATTACTCACGCAAACGCCATGAGGATGAGGGCTACGAGTTTGTCTACTCACCGCATTTAACAAAGGCGGCACTCTTTGAAACTTCGGGCCACTTGCAGTGGTATGCCGAAGGTATGTATCCACCAATGATTTTGGATGAAGAGTTTCACGCCGACGGCACAATTAAGCGTGCTGGGCAAAAGTATTACATGAAGCCAATGAACTGCCCTTTCCACAATCTCATTTATAGATCGCGCGGGCGTTCTTATCGCGAACTTCCTTTGCGTTTGTTCGAGTTTGGTACCGTCTATAGATATGAAAAATCCGGCGTACTTCATGGAATCACTCGTGCTCGTGGCTTTACTCAGGACGATGCGCATATTTACTGCACTAAAGATCAGATGGTGGGAGAACTTGATTCACTACTGACTTTCGTTTTAAATTTGCTTCGCGACTATGGTCTCAATGATTTCTATCTAGAACTATCTACTCGTAACCCCGAGAAATCCGTTGGAGAAGATAACGATTGGGAAGAGGCGACGCAGGCTCTTCGAAAAGCGGCCGAGGCACAGAAACTTGAACTTGTATTGGATGAGGGTGGGGCGGCTTTTTACGGACCTAAGATTTCGGTACAGGCTAAAGATGCCATCGGTCGCACATGGCAGATGTCTACGATTCAAGTTGATTTTCAACTGCCGCAGCGCTTTGAACTCGAATACGCCGCAGCCGATGGATCGCGCCAACGTCCGGTAATGATTCACCGTGCTCTCTTTGGTTCGATTGAACGTTTCTTTGGCGTTTTAACTGAGCATTACGCCGGTGCATTTCCTCCATGGTTGGCACCTGTCCAAGCGATTGGAATTCCAGTTGCCGATGAGTTTGCCGATTATTTGGCCGATGTCATGGGACAGATGCGCAAAGCTGGGATCAGAACAGAGCTCGATAGCTCAGATGATCGCATGCAAAAGAAGGTGCGCAACGCCCAGATGCAGAAGATTCCATTCATGGTTATTGCCGGCGCCGAAGATCAAGCGGCCGGGGCCGTGTCATTTCGCTATAGAAATGGCGAGCAAAAAAATGGTGTACCAATCGCCGATGCCATCGCAGAGATAAAGAAGAGCGTTCTCGAGCGCACACAGGTCTAACGATGAGCATTGATGGCGCAGGAATGCCAGATGGATGGGCGAGATTGTGGGCGCCACATCGACTTGATTATCTTCGCGGTGAAAATCGCCCTCTCGAGGGCAATGACATCGAGTGTCCTTTCTGTCGCATCCCGCAGTTAAGTGATGCCGATGGATTAATCGTTCATCGCGGTGTTAATGCCTACGTTGTAATGAATTTGTATCCCTATAACCCGGGCCACTTACTTGTCTGTGCGTATCGACATGTTGCAGATTTAACGGATTTAAGCACCGAAGAACGCGATGAAATCTCAGCGTTGACCGCCCACGCCATGACAACGATCCGCAAAGTTTCATCACCTGAGGGTTTTAACTTAGGAATGAATCAAGGCGCGATATCGGGTGCCGGTGTTGCCGATCATATTCATCAGCATTTAGTTCCCAGATGGAGCGGTGATGCGAATTTCATGCCGATCATCGGCCGCACGAAAGTAATACCTCAGTTGTTGATGTTGACTCGAGATGAGATTGCAGCTGCTTGGTAATTAGTTGTGCAGTTGAGATAAGTAGTTATTAACAATATCTACGCCGATGCCCTTTTCAATCCACAATGGGATAGCTGGAAATAACATTCCAGCGGCAAATGCACTGCTGCCCAAAGAAGTTGAAAGCTCCAAATACTCATCGCGAAACTCTTGGACTAGAAGCTCATGTTCTGGTTCACATGCGATGTCTTGAGGTGGGTTGGTGCTGTAGTCGACTATCCGCATGGTTTCTAGAGAAATTAAAGCACATGGAAGCCCGGCATCATCATGTAAGACTAAAAACGGTGTCGCCATATGATCAAAGACTCTATTTGCAAGCATGACTGCATCGTCAAAATCGGCCTCTAGGTTCTCTAGCTGCGTTACAACAACGATGCGGGGTGTTTGCAGCTCGTCGATAGCGCGCCAGATATCGATTGTTATCTGGTCAACGCCGGTTGATGGATTAAGGACAAAAATTGCGCAGTCAGATTCGGCCTCAGCCACCGTTGATGTATGGCCACCAAAGGCTTTTGCCACCTCTTCAGGATGTGCGCTCTCGTGGCCATAGATGGCGATAGAGAGCGTGGATGAGGTGGATTTCACCTGCTCAGCCTACGATGGGAGGTGATGATTAGTCGCATTATTAAACCCGCCGTTACGAGATTCATAACACCCGTAGCCTCATTTGCCGTGCGCCTAGGTATTACGCCAAATGCAGTTACGTGGATTGGTGCTATCGGAGTTGTGTGCTCGGCTCTCTATTTCTATCCGCGTGGAGATTTCTTCCTTGGCACTGCTGTTATCTCTTTCTTTGCCCTCAGCGATCTCTTCGATGGAACTATGGCGCGTATTTCTCACACTGGCGCAAGTCGATGGGGAGGCTTTCTAGATTCGACGATTGATCGAATAACTGATTCCGCCGTATTGATTGGTCTACTGATATTCCTGATTGACAAAGATGATCAACTCAGCATCGTCGTAATTATTGCTTCAGTCACCGGAATACTTGTGCCTTACATTCGCGCAAAGGCCGAGATGTTTGGAATTGCATGTTCTGGTGGAATCGCAGAGCGAACTGAGCGATTGGTTATTTCACTCTCAGCGATCGCACTAGATGGTCTCGGACTTCCTTATGCGCTAACGCTTGGAATGTGGCTACTAGCGATACTGGGCATCATCACCGTTACGCAACGGCTGATGATTATTAGAGGCCACCACAATAAATGATGGAGAGAGTTACATCCTGGGGATATTTCGCAGCTTGGCGCCTACTGCGCTGGCTACCTGAAAACTTTGTTTACAGAACGGCTTATAAAATCTCTGATCTCTTAACGAAGCGAAATGGCGCCAGTGTCCAACGCTTGCGCTCAAATCTAGCTCGAACACAGCCAGCGATTACCGCGCTCGATTTAGATCTATTGGTGTATCGAGCAATGCGCTCAGCAATTAGATACTGGTGCGACACTTTTAGGCTTCCTGATTGGTCACTTGAGCGCATTCAAAATACGGTAACTACTACGAATGAGTATTTACTTCTAGATGCCATGGCCGCAGGAAAAGGCGCCATTGTTACCTTGCCACACGTCGGAAATTACGACCACGCGGCAGCTTATTTCTGCGGAAAAGGTGCGCGATTGGTAACCGTTGCAGAGCATTTAAAACCCGAAGCTCTTTTCAAGAAGTTCATGGCCTATCGCGCCGCGTTCGGGATGGAGGCGCTGCCTCTTGATGGCCGAGTGTTACCCACATTGGCGCTGCGCTTGCGAAGCGGATGTGTTGTTGCACTTGCTGCAGATAGGGATTTATCGCGCTCGGGAATTAATGTGAGTTTCTTCGGGGGACCGGCACGAATGCCCGCGGGTCCTGCGATTTTGGCGTTAAAAACCGAGGCCCCGCTTCTTTATGCGATGGTTTCATATACCGAATCGGGAATTCATATCGACTTTGAGAAAGTCCCGATGCCAACTCATGGAAGTGAGAGCGAAAAAATCGCAGCGATTATTCAGAGCAGCGCCGATCTCTTTGCCAAGGGAATCGCAGCCCACCCGCAGGATTGGCACATGATGCAGCGCATTTGGGTTGATGGAGATTTTAAGGAGCGTGAATAATGCTCTCAAAAAAATTGACGATTGGAATTGTCTGTCCTTATGGTTGGGACACACCTGGTGGAGTTCAAAATCATGTCCGTGATTTAGCGGAGTTTCTTATAGATGCCGGACACAGTGTTTCAGTTTTAGCACCTGCCATTGATGAAGCGGCTTTGCCGCCTTATGTTGTGAATGCAGGTAAACCGATTTCAATTCCCTATAACGGCGCAGTAGCTCGTGTTCTATTTGGCCCAATTGCCTTTGCGCGCGTACGGCAGTGGATCGCATCTGGTAATTTCGACATTTTGCATTTACATGAGCCGGCCATTCCTTCCATTTCACTGCTTGCCTGTTGGGCCGCAGAGGGACCGATGGTCGGAACTTTTCACGCCGCAGCTAAACACCAAAAAGTTATTTATGCCATTGGTCCGATTCTTGAACCAGCGATTGAAAAACTCTCTGCCCGCATCGCGGTATCAGAGGCTGCGCGTTTAACGCTAACAAATCATTTAGAGACCGACGCCGTTGTGATCCCAAACGGAATCTATGCCAAGCGATATGCAAATGGTATTCGGCAGGAAAAGTGGTCGGGAAATACAATTGGCTTCATTGGTCGCTTTGAAGAGCCGCGAAAGGGTCTTCAAGTTCTGCTAGATGCACTTCCAATCATCGCCCGTTTTGCTCCCGATGTAAGAGTTTTGGTTGCAGGCCCTGGGGATGCAGAAGAGGTATCCAAATCTATTGATCCGCAACTGCGTCACCGCTTTGAATTCTTGGGAAGAATTAGTGAGACTGAAAAAGCAGATTTCATGTCATCAGTTGCGATCTATGTTGCCCCGAATACAGGGGGAGAGTCTTTTGGAATTATTTTAGCTGAGGCCTTAGCCGGTGGCGCCTGTGTTGTTGCCAGCGATATCGCTGCATTTGATTCGCTTCTCGGTGGCGGAGAATATGGTGCGCTATTTACATCTGAGGATTCAACGGATCTAGCCAAGACGATTATTGAACTATTGCGAAGTGAGGCTAAGCGCCAAGAACTTTCGACTAAGGGCAAAGAGCATGCTCAAATCTTTGACTGGGAAGTTGTTGCAGAGCAGATATTTTCAATATACGAGATGGCGATGGTTGGCGGAGAAAAAATTACTCTTACATCTGAAGGCCGATCATGGAACCGTTTTCTTACGAGAGATGGAGATAAGCGATGAAAACAACATTGGCGGTTGTCTTAATCATTCTAATTATGCTCTGGTACTTATCATTTCTAGCAACACGCCTAGATCGTCTGCACCACCGGGTCGAAACAAGTTGGGCAAATCTAGATGGCCTACTTCAGCGCCGTGCAGCAATTGCATTAGAGCTTGCACGAAGTGATTTCGCCGATCCAGCCTCATCAATGCTCTTGACCGCTTCGGCATACCAAGCGCGTGAAGCAACGATAAAAGAGCGCTCAGCCGCTGAGATGTCATTGACCGGCGCGCTTAACCTTTTAACTATTGATGGAGAGATTCACGCCAACGAAAGCGAGCGTCGATTACTTGATGAGTTAAGTACGCTCACCAGCAAGATTGCGATCGCAATAGCAATTCATACCGATGCAGTCTCTTCAACGCAAAAGGTAAGAAGAAAGTTAGCGATACGTCTATTCCGTCTTGCTGGCACTGCGCCATTGCCCGTTACCTATGAGTTTGAGTTCGATGCGCTCTAAGAAGATTCTGCTGACAATCATTGCAATCGCACTTCTAAGCGGTTGCTCAACCATCGCAGCAACCATTAAATCCGCTACGCCAAAACCAATCGAAAAAAATATCTTGAGCGGTCGAGAAGGCTCAAACGGCCCAGTTCTAGTTGTCAAGATTGATGATACAAATGCCGCTCATCCGCAGATAGGACTCGAGGATGCCGATGTTGTTTACATTGAACAGGTCGAAGGTGGATTAACTCGATTAGCTGCAGTCTTCTCCTCGGTGATTCCTATGCGAATCGGACCAGTTCGAAGTGCACGTATTTCAGATATTGAAATCATGAGTCAATACGGAAGAGTTGCTTTTGCCTACAGCGGCGCTCAGAAGAAACTCTTGCCAGTTATAGCAGCGGCCAATGTTGCAAACTTAGGCGCACAAGCTCAGTCACCAACCATCTACACAACTGATCCGGCACGAAATGCTCCCTATTCAATGGTGCTGCGCGCCGATCTCTTGATGCAAAAGATTATTGATAAGGGTTATGTCGTCGACACAGCAAAATCTGTAGGCTGGAAATTCGGTGAAGTGGATTCTCAAGGTGTTGCAATTTCACAAGTCGTCATGCACTGGCCGGCAGCTACCTACAGCGCTATCTGGTCTGAAACTGAAAAGCGTTGGCTCTTAAACCACAATAATGAACCTGATTTATCTGAGACAGGCAAGCGCCTTGGACCAACGACCTTGGTTATACAGATGGTCTCAATAAAAGCATCTGAATACGGAGACAAGTTTGGTGGAGTGACTCCCTTTTCAAATACCGTCGGTACAGGCACTGGATACATTTTGCGCGACGGTAAAAGCTACACAGCGACGTGGAGCCGTCCATCGAATCTAGATGGAACAACGTGGAGCGCCTTAGATGGCACTGAGCTCACCTTCGCACCGGGCCAGGTATGGGTCGCATTGACCGATGTTGAGCCCGATTTCACTCTAATTCCAGCGAGCGCGAGCGCCTCGCCAACAAAGTAGGATATTCCTCTACAGATATTCACAAAATAGGAGACGGTTCATGACGCAAGAAACTGGTACTGGGCGAGTCAAGCGGGGCATGGCCGAGATGCTCAAAGGCGGAGTCATCATGGATGTCGTTAATGCCGAGCAGGCAAAGATCGCCGAAGATGCAGGCGCCGTCGCAGTCATGGCGCTAGAGCGTGTACCGGCAGATATTCGCGCACAAGGTGGCGTTGCCCGCATGTCTGATCCAGACATGATTGAAAAGATTAAGGCTGCCGTGTCAATTCCGGTGATGGCCAAGGCGCGTATCGGACACTTTGTTGAAGCTCAGGTTTTGCAATCACTCGGTGTCGACTACATCGATGAGTCAGAGGTCTTAACACCTGCAGATTATAAGAACCATATTGATAAGTGGAATTTCACTGTTCCATTTGTTTGCGGTGCGACAAATCTTGGAGAGGCACTTCGCCGCATTAACGAGGGCGCTGCAATGATTCGCTCTAAGGGCGAGGCCGGCACAGGTGATGTTTCAAATGCTATGCAGCACATGCGCGAAATAAATGGCGAGATCCGTCGCTTATCTTCACTTCGAGAAGATGAGTTATATGTCGCGGCAAAAGAGTTGCAAGCTCCTTACGAATTAGTTAAAGAGGTTGCCCTTGCAGGCAAACTTCCAGTTGTGCTATTTACAGCTGGAGGAATTGCTACTCCTGCAGATGCAGCTCTTATGATGAGCATGGGCGCAGATGGAGTATTTATTGGCTCCGGAATCTTTAAGTCAGGTAACCCAGCCCAACGAGCTGCTGCATGTGTACGCGCAACCACTTTTTGGGATGATCCAAAGGTTATTGCCGATGCATCTCGCGGTTTAGGTGAAGCGATGGTAGGAATTAACGTCGCCGATCTTCCAGCACCTCATCGTCTTGCAGAGCGCGGTTGGTAGTTATTGGCGCTATGAAGGTTGGAGTACTTGCCTTACAGGGTGATGTGCGCGAACACGTGAGCGCTCTTATCGCTTGTGGCGTCGAACCAATCACGATTCGACGACCACAGGAGCTAGCTACCGTAGAAGCACTTGTCTTACCTGGGGGAGAGTCGACGACGATCGCCCAGCTTGCCAAAATCTTTGGACTCTTTGCGCCTATACGTTCCCGAATTCTGGGTGGCATGCCGGTCTATGGCTCATGTGCAGGAATGATTTTGCTGGCCGATCATATTCTCGATGCTAAAGAGGGCCAAGAGACTTTCGGTGGGCTCAATATTACGGTGAGGCGAAATGCATTTGGACGACAAGTAGATTCCTTTGAATCCGATATCGCATTTGATGATGGTTCAGATGCACCTATGCGCGCCATTTTTATTCGAGCCCCTTGGGTTGAAAAGATGGGGGAGGGCGTTGAAGTATTAGCTTCAATTGATTCCCATCCTGTTGCCGTGCGATCAAAATCA